>Ga0194128_10004346_pt1 | contig 20874 bp, 19 predicted proteins | sample TA2KigCa65mmetaG_FD_148650 | JGI IMG/M metagenome (GOLD analysis project Ga0194128, IMG submission 148650) | Freshwater microbial communities from Lake Tanganyika, Tanzania - TA2015037 Kigoma Deep Cast 65m | ecosystem: Environmental > Aquatic > Freshwater > Lake | place: Tanzania: Lake... | reverse complement strand
TCGCCCCCGTGCTCGACGGCGCCGCCGTGCTCGCCGCCTCCGTGCTCGTCGCCCCCGTGCTCGACGGCGCCGCCGCGGACTCCGATGCGGTGGACTCGGGGGGCTTATCCGAAGCGGCGCTGGGCTTCTTTTCGGCGGGCGCCACCTGGCCGCCACCCGCCTCCCCGGTCGGCTTCGTTCCCGTGATCGTGCTGAGCAGGGCGACCGTGGTCTGGACAGCCTGGGACTTCGCCTGCTCTTTACCGACCCCGCCTGCGTCCTTGACCCCTGTCGGCGCCAAGCCAGAGGTGATCTGCTTCACTTGCGCCGGGGCGACCGGCGCAACCCGCGGCGCCGCGGCGGCCGCGCCGGAGTACGACTGCATGGCGCCGACGTTGAGCGGGATGCCGAGCGGCTGCCGCGAGCCGAAATCGAGCGGCTGCGCGGTGATGCGGCCGCGGAGCACGTAGAAGTTCGTGAGGACCGCCGGCGCGCCGCCGCGAACCTGCGCGCTCTGCCGGTTCACCTCGGTGATCACGACGGTGCCGCGCACGCCGGCGATCGCGTTCGGCGTGCGGATCTGGATCTCCTCCCCGGGCCGCATCTTCTCGCGGGCGACGGCGAGGGCGAACTTGCCGGAGTCGAGCTCGATCGTCGAGCGACCCGGGACTTCGGTGATCGTGAGGACGGAGCGCTCGCGGACCGTGACCACGGCCTTGCCGCCGAGGAGTATCCGCGCGATCGAGCGATCACCGGTCGTCACGGTGTCGCGGAGGAAGATATCGTCCTTGAACTTCAGTGGGACGGGGTCCGGCAGCGCGACCCGTCGAGCGGTGACGTTGCCCTCGAGCGTGGTGACGACACCGGCACGCTCGCTCTGAGCGGTCGCGACGGACGGAGCGAGCAGAGACGCGACGACCATCAATGCAGAGGCACGGCGGGCGCCCCTGAGCATTCTGCCTCCTCCGAGCGTCGAATCGTGCGCGGCGCCTTCCGCCCGAACAGCACGGATTATACACATCTATGCTCTGCTTTTTGGGATGGCAGCAGCCACCACAATCAAGTCCGACTGTCCCGATGTGGCTATAGAAGTGCGGCCTCCTGGGCAATGGCGGCCTCGTCGCGCACGGCGCGGAAGCTGGTGTCGGTGATCTCGAGGGTGAAGTGCTTGCCCATCTTGCGCCGCCCGAGCACTTTGCCGACCCGGAGCGCGATGCGCGCGTGCCCGCGGAGCGGCCGCGTGGCCCGCTGCGTGGCGGTGGCGATCGCGGTGAGGTCGCGTTCGGTGGCCGCGAGCAACTCCCGACGCTTGCGGGCGCGCTCCTCGGCCAGGAGCGGGTTCTTGCACACGATGAGCCGCTCCCCGGGGTAGTCCGGATGCGTGATCTCCGCCCAATCCTGCACGGCCGACGGGAACTTCGGTCTAGCTTCCGCTCAAGATTTCCGCCGTCCGTGCCGATGGAGTGTCGTGAGACACGGCAAGCAGGAGCCTCGCCCGGCGCCTGAATTGGTCCTCGCGGCGGTCCCGGTCCCGGTCCCGGCCCCCGCGCCCGCGCCTCCGCGCAACCCCGACGCGAAGAAGATCCTCATCGTCGACGACGACCCTGAAGTCGTCGAAGTCCTCCGCCGGTTCTTCGAGAAGACTCCCCAGCACTACGAGGTCCAGACGGTCACCAGCGGCGAGGACGCGATCGCCGCGCTGTTGCTCGCGCCGCCCGACCTGGTGCTGCTCGACCTCAACATGCCGGCGTGAACGGCCTCGAGGTGCTCAAGCACATCGACCGCACCATCCCCGTGATGATCGTCAGCGGCAACGTCGACGGCACGCCCGCCGAGGCGCTCAAGTTCGGCGCGTTCGCGTACCTCCCGAAGCCGTTCGACCTGATGTACGTCGAGCAGCTCGTCCCCCTCGCGCTGACCCAGCGTCGCGCGCCGAAGGTGCGCGCGGCCGAGTCTGGCGTATAACAGGGGCGGGAGGCTCCCATGTCCACGGGCTTGATCAACCTCGTCTCGGCGGTGATGGTCCTGGCGCTGGTCGCAGACTTCATCTGGGTGGCCACCACGGCGCTTCATGCGATGAAGTAGCGCCGCGGCCGGCGCGGGCGCGCTAGGCGCGCGCGTTCGGCAGCGACTCGAGGTAGGCGAGCAGACCGGAGCTGTCGAGGCGGCCGTGGCCGGCCGCGGTCGCGGCGTCGTAGAGCGCCAAGGCCGCGCGCGCGACGCTCGCCTCGGCACCTGCGCTCTCCGCGAGGGCCACCGCGAGGCCCATGTCCTTCCTGGCGAGCTCCACGAAGAATCCCGCGCGATAGTCGTGCCGCGCCAGCGCGGGGAGCTTGCGCTCGAGGATGAAGCTCGCGCCCGAGCTGCGGCCGATCACTTCACCCACGGTCTCGCGCGGAATCCCGAGCCGGTCGCCGAGCGCGAGCGCCTCGCACAGCACCGCCTGGTTCGTCAGCGCGCAGACGTTGTTGAGGAGCTTGAGGACGTTTCCGCGGCCGACCTCGCCGAGGTAGAAGACGTGGCTGCCGATCGCGTGCAGCAGCGCCTCGAACCCGGACGCGTCCTCGGCCTTCGCTCCGACCATCACCGCGAGCGTCCGGGCGACCGCGCCGCTGACGCTGCCGCTCACCGGAGCGTCGATGAGCTTCACGCCACGCTCGGTCGCGCGGCGCGCGAGCCGAACCGTCGACTGCGGGCTCACGGTGCTGAGGTCCAGCACCACGTCGCCGGGCTTCGCGCCGTCCAGGAGTCCGCGGCTCGCGCCGCTGCCGAACAGGACCGCCTCGACCACGGCGTCGTTCGGCAGGCTCGTGAGCGTCACGCGCACGGCCGCGGCGAGGCTCGGCAGGTCGGCGGCGCGCGTGGCGCCGAGGGATTCGAGCGGCTTCGTCGCTGCCGGATCGAGGTCGAAGACGGTGAGCTGGTGCCCCGCCTTCAGGATGTTCGTCGCCATCGGGCGGCCCATGTTCCCGGTGCCGACAAACCCGGCGTGCATGCGCGGATCAGCCCTTGCGGGCGGTTGCGGTCCCCCGCTTCGCGCGCGCGGGGCACTGCTTGTGATACCAGGTCGAGCCGAGCTTCTTGTGGTTGCCGTTCTTGTGGATGGTCAGCTTGCACTTCGGACACGTGCCCATGACGTTCCTCGCACTCCTTCCCGTTCGTTGCGAGCCGCTATTATAGCAGCCATGCCGGAGTGCCTTTTCTGCCGCATCATCGCGCGCGAGAGCCCCGCCGACATCGAGTACGAGGACGACGCGGTGCTCGCGTTCAAGGACATCTACCCGAAGGCGCCGGTGCACGTGCTGATCGTGCCGAAGCACCACGTCACGTCGATCCAGACGATGACCGCCGCGGACGTCGACGCGATCGGGCGGTGTCTGCTCGCCGCGCGCACGATCGGCGAGCGCATGGGGTTCGGCGAGCGGGGCTATCGCGTGAGCGTCAACTGCGGACCCGAGGGCGGACAGGTCGTCGGGCACGTGCACTTCCACTTCCTCGCGGGGCGCCGCGGCGCCGCTTAGTACTACTGTGTCAATAAGTATCGTTCGCCTCCGTGGCCACATGCGAGACACGGACGCCCTCGTGCCAAGGCCCACGCGCGGAGGCGATACATGGTCGCGATGGGCGCGCACGTGGCGCGGATCGACGCGCGCGGCCATCGGTTCGATGCTCTTCCGTTCGCCCGGCAAGCACAGCCCCGTGACATAGTCCCGGAGGGGGCCGTGCCGATCCTGATGGCCGAGGGCGGCGGTGAGACGCTCAACATACGTGCGAAACCGCTGGGCGCGGGCGCTCGCGAGGTTGGGCATACGCCGAGGCGGCCAGCGTACCCCATGAAAACCCTAACTTGTTTGACACAGTAGTATTAGGCGGACTTCGCTTCGAGCGGCAGGCCGGCACTCGCCCACGCGGCGAGCCCGCCCTTGAGGATCTTCACGTCGCGGTACCCGAGCCGCTTGAGCTGGCGCGCCACACGGGCGCTCGTGCGCTCGTCGGGTCACGTGCAGTAGGCGACGACCGGGCGATCGCTCTCGATCGGCAGGCTGGTCTCGCCGGCGGCCAGCCGCTCGGCCGGGACGTGCAGCGCGCGCCGGATCCGCACCGGGCTCTTGCGAAACGTGTCGCTGTCGCGCACGTCGAGGAGCACGACGCCGCTCTCGCCGCTGTCGAGGAGGCGCGCGATGTCGCGCGGACGGACGCGGAATCGATTGCGCTTCCACCAGTCGCCCCAGGAGATCACGCACCCGAGCACGCCGACGATCGTGAGGGTCATCCCCACGCGCTGCCACGGGAAGGGCCGTGGCGGCGGATTCTTGATGCGCTCGTCGTTCTCCTGGATCATCCGCCGCACGTCGGGGAGATTGGGCAACAGCCGGCTCGCTTCGGCCAGGTGCGGACGCGCGCCCGTGTAATCGGCGGAGAAGAACGCCTCGAGCCCGGAGGCCCACGCGCGGGTGAACGCGCCCTGATCCCCCGGCGTGACGTCGGTGTTCTTGAGGAAGTCGCGGACGGCGGACGCGGGGACGATGAAGTTGAATCCCTGCACGATGCCGCCGCTCTCGCCGCCGGCCTTCGAGACGAACGTCATCACGCCGACCACGCCGCCCTGCTCGTTCACCGCGGGGCCGCCGCTGTCTCCGCCGGCCGCGGCGGCATCCGTCTGGATGACCGGCTGCCCGCTGACGTCTTCCTTGAACCCGGAGATGGCGCCGCCGGTCACGGACGCGTCGAGCTGTGAGGTGCTCAAGAGCTCGTGCGTCATCACGACGCTCGGGAAGCCGATGATGTGCAGGCGGTCGCCGATCTTCACCTTCGAAGAATCGGCGAGCGGGAGCGTCGGCAGGTTTTCGGCCTCGACCTTCAGCAGCGCGAGGTCGCGGCCTGACATCGCGGCGCCCGCCGCCGGCGCGGCGTATTTCGCCACGCGGCTCACGAGGCGACGGCCGTTGGGGAGGATCACCGCGACGACCCGGTCGACGCGCACACGCGCCGTTGGCACCACACGGGCCGTCAGCTGGCGCGCGATCTCTTCTTCGACATCGGGCCGCACGCCAGCGGAGAGGCCGCGGCGCGCGAGGACCAGGCGAAGGCACGACGCCTTGACGGCGTTGTCGCGCAGCATCGCGTCGACCGCGGGCGACGCCTGCTGGGACGACGCGACGACGTGCGCGGCGGTGACGATCCATCCGGACGGATGGACGACCCAGCCGGTTCCGGTCTCGCGGAGCGGCGCGGCCTTGCCGGTGACCTGCTGTCCTTCGCAATCGACCGTCGCTTCGGCGCTGACTTCAGACGCCACGAGGACCGCCGCGGGCTTCGCGCGCAGCAGGACTTCCTGAAGTGTTTGTGCGGACGCCGCGAGGGGAGCGAGCGCGAGGAGCGACAAGCAAACGGGCCCCAGGAGAAGCCTGGGGCCCGTCTTGATCATGAACTGGATCTTACTTCAGAATCGCGAGCGCTTCGGTCGCCTTGTCCTTGGCCGTCTTGTTGTCGCCGGCCTTGCACGCGGCTTCCGCATCCTTCACGAGCTGCGCGGCCTTGCTCACGCCACCGGCAGCCTGCGCGCTGGCCGAGCGGGGCGCCTGCACGTCACCACGCGGAGCCTGGGTGTCCTGACCACGCGGGGCCTGCACGTCCTGACCACGCGGAGCCTGGGTGTCCTGACCACGCGGCGCCTGGATGTTCTGACCACGCGGAGCCTGGGTGTCCTGACCACGCGGAGCCTGGGTGTCCTGACCACGCGGAGCCTGGGTGTCCTGACCCCGCGGAGCCTGGGTGTCCTGACCACGCGGGGCCTGCACGTCCTGACCGCGCGGAGCCTGCTGGACCTGACCACGCGGCGCCTGAGTGTCCTGACCACGCGGCGCCTGCACGTCCTGACCACGCGGGGCCTGAACGTCCTGACCACGCGGGGCCTGAACGTCCTGGCGAGCACCGGCGAGCGAGCGCGGGGCCTGCACGTCCTGACTACGCGGCGCCTGAGTGTCCTGACCACGCGGGGCCTGGATGTTCTGACCGCGCGGAGCCTGGGTGTCCTGACCACGCGGAGCCTGGGTGTCCTGACCACGCGGAGCTTGGGTGTCCTGGCCGCGCGGAGCCTGGGTGTCCTGACCACGCGGCGCCTGGATGTTCTGACCACGCGGAGCCTGGGTGTCCTGGCCGCGCGGAGCCTGGGTGTCCTGACCACGCGGCGCCTGGATGTTCTGACCGCGCGGAGCCTGGGTGTCCTGACCACGCGGAGCCTGCACGTCCTGACCACGCGGAGCCTGCACGTCCTGACCACGCGGCGCCTGCGTCTCCTGACCACGCGGGGCCTGGATGTTCTGGCCACGCGGGGCCTGCGTATCCATGCGCGAACCGGCGAGCGAGCGCGGAGCCGCAGGGCCGGACTTCTTGCTCAGAAGCTCCTTCGCCTGAGCGACTTCAGCAGGGCAGCTCGACTGCGCCTCGGCGAGCGGGCTGAACGCGGCAACCATGGCCGCGCTCATCACGACTGCAAGGAACTTTTTCATCGCCTCTATCCTTCCCCTCGATTGAATGATGGTTATCTCGGTCCTCGATCGTGTGATGGGTGAACTCCCGGTGTTCGCGCTCCACCCTCCTTTCGATTCCCGTATCGAACCGTGTGCTTCCATCTCGAGGCGGGGATATCTCAAGCCTCGTGCCAGGGAAGCCCCCCTCCTGTTGGCCAACGATTCTCAGGTGTTACGTGTGGGGGGCCTCACCGGACGTGGCGAGGTGCCCGGCGGTCTTGCGGGTTGGGGACCGGCATTCTGCCCGGCGGGGGAGGGGGCGGACCGTGTGGTACGCTGGCAATCCCATGCCCGCCGTGACACCGCGTCTGGCGGCCCTCGTCGTCACTCTCGTCGTGACCGCCGGGTGCACCCTGGCGCCGGCGCGCGAAGCTTCGGCGCCCGGTCTGCCTCCGCCGCAGCGCCACGTACTTCCGAACGGAGTGCGTGTGATCGTCCAGGAGCATCGGGCGAGCGATGTGGCGGCGCTTCAACTCTGGGTTCGCGCGGGCGGCCGCGACGAAGCGGCCAACGAACTGGGCCTCGCGCATTATCTCGAACACATGCTCTTCAAGGGAACGACGTCACGCCCCACCGGCTTCATCGATCGGGATGTGGAAGGGGTGGGCGGCCGCATGAACGCGGGGACGTCGCTCGACTACACCTACTACCACATGGTCCTGCCCGCGACCCGCGTGGCCGCGGCCATCGATCTCCTCGCAGACATCAGCGTCAACGCGAGCCTCGAGACCTCGGTGCTGGACGCCGAGAAGCGCGTCGTGCTCGAGGAGATGCGGCTGACCGAGGACAGCCCGCGGCGCTTCCTCGGGCGTCGGCTCTTCGAAACGTTGTTCGAGGGACATCCCTACGGCCGTCCGGTGATCGGAACACCCGAGCTCGTGCGCGGACTGACGCGGGACACGCTGCTCGCGTTCTATCGCCGGCTCTACGCGCCCGAGGCGTTCGCGCTCGTCGTCGTCGGCCCCGTGACGCCGGAGGAAGTCCTGGAGCGCGCGCGCCGGACGTTCGGCCGGTTGCCGCGCGGTGGAACGGCGCCGTTGCCCGCGCCCGTGCCACCGCCGCTGCGTCCCCGAAAGATCGACCTGCGGCGCCCGGGCGCGCAGGCGTATCTCGGACTCGGCTGGCACGCGCCGAAGATCGATCACGCCGACCTTGCGGCCGTCGACCTCCTGGTCACGATCCTCGGCCAGACGCGCACGTCGCGACTCACGCGGAGTCTGCGCGACGAGCTGGGCCTCGTCAGCTCGGTGAGCAGCGGCTACTCGGCGTTGGAAGCGGCGGGGGCGGTGACCGTCACCGCGCAGACCGATGCGACGAACCTCGAGCGCGTGGAGACCGAGATCCTGCGTGAGATCGGCCGTCTGCGGGACGAGGGCGTCACCGAAGCCGAGCATCGCCGCGCGATCACCGCGGCCGAAGCGCAGCACGAGTTCGGGACCGAGACGGCAGAGGGGCGTGCGCAGGCGCTCGGGCGCGCCGAGACGGTCTGGCGCCTGGGCGACGAGCTCGCGTATCTCGATCGCGTGCGGACGGTGACGCGGACACAGATCCAGGCGGCGGCGAAGAAGTACCTCGATCCCGCGCGCTACGTGCGGATCGCGCTCGTGCCGGCCCGATGACGATCGCCCTCGCGCTGGCGTTGATCGTCCTCGCGGGCGCCACCACGGCCGCCGCCGACGAGACGCGCGTCACGCGCTCGACGCTTCCGAACGGGCTGCGCGTGCTCGTGCGCGAGAATCCCGCCGCCGGTGTCGTCGCGATCAGCCTGCTCGTGCGCGCGGGCGCGCGCTTCGAGACGCCGGAGAACGCGGGGATCACCAACTTCCTGCACCGCGTGATCGCGCGCGGCACCACGCGACGCTCGCACGTCGAGCTCTCGATCGCCGCCGAAGAGCTCGGTGGGAGCATCGACGCCTCCGGGGACGTCGAGTACGCGGAGATCCGCGGCACCGCGCTCGCCCGCCACTGGGAGGCGATGCTCGGTCTCGTCGCCGAGGTCGCGCTGCAGCCGAGCCTTCCCGCGGACGCGATCCAGACCGAACGTCGCCTGATCTTGAGCCAGATCCAGACGCGTGCCGACCAGCCGTTCCAGTTCGCGCTCGACGCGCTGCTCGGCGATCTCTACGCGGGCCACCCGTACGCGTTGCCCGGGGTCGGCCTGCGCGCCGGCGTCGAGAAGATCTCGCGCGACGATCTGCTCGCGCACTACCGGGCGACCTTCCAGCCTCAGCGCATGGTGCTCGCGGTCGGCGGGCAGGTGGTGCCAGCGCGTGTCGTCGCGGCGGCCGGCAAGCTGTTCGGGGGCATGGCCGGCGGCGGCGGATCGGCCGCGGATCCCGCGCCCTCGCTGACGCCGCCGGGAAAGCGAAGAGTCCTCGAACGGCCCGCGCAGCAGGCGCAGGTCCTCGTGGGCTTCGCCGGACCCAGCGTCGCCGACCCCGATTACGCGGCGGTGAAGGTGCTCGGCGCGGTGCTGGGCGGCGGCATGTCCGGACGGTTCTTCGTGGAGCTGCGCGACAAGCTCGGGCTCGCGTATTCGCTCGGCGCCATCTACGCGACCCGCGCCGGCCCGGCGCTCATCGTCGGCTACATGGGCACCGCGCCCGCGAGCGTCGAGCCCGCCGAGGCCGGCATGCTGCGCGAGATCGAGCGCATTCGACGGGAGCCGCCGAACGCCGAGGAGGTCGCGCGGGCCAAGGCGTACCTCCAGGGCACCCTGGCGATGGACCGGCGGACGAACGCGCGCCAGGCGTGGTACCTCGCGTTCTTCGAGCTGATCGGGGCCGGCTACGACTTCCCCGACCGCTACGCGCGCCAGCTCGGCACCGTCACCGCGGCCGACGTGCAGGCCGCGGCGCGCCGGTACCTCGAGCGCCCGACGATCATCGTGCTGCGGCCGCGCTGATGCTGCCGCTGAAGGACGACGTCCCCAGCCGTAGCTTTCCGCTCTTCACCGTGATGCTGATCGCCGCCAACGTGGCGGCGTTTCTCTATCAGCTGTCGCTTCAGATGGCGCCGGCGGGGCCGACTCGCGAGGCGGCCGCGGCGTTCGTCATGGAGTTCGGCGCGGTCCCGTGCCGGCTCACGGGCGCCTGTCCCATCGACGAGTTCCCGGCGCCCATCGTCACCGTCTTCACGTCGATGTTCCTGCACGGCGGGCTCTTCCACATCGCCGGCAACATGCTCTACCTGTGGATCTTCGGCGACAACGTCGAGGACACGCTGGGCCACTTCCGTTTCCTCGCGCTCTACCTGCTCGCCGGTGTGGGGGCGGCCGTCGCCCAGACCGCCATCAACCCGGAGTCGCGGATTCCCATGGTCGGCGCCAGCGGCGCCATCTCGGGCGTGCTCGGGGCCTACCTCTTCCTCTTCCCCCACGCGAGCGTCCTGACCCTCATCACCTTCGGATTCTTCATTCGGTTCGTTCACATCCCGGCGGTCATCGTCCTGGGGTTCTGGATCGTCGTCCAGGTCCTCAACGGGGTGATCAGCGCGCGCCAGAGCGTCGACACGGGGGGTGTGGCCTGGTTCGCGCACATCGGAGGCTTCGTCGCGGGCGTCGTCCTGCTCTTTCTGTTCCGGCCCAGAGGGACCCGTCGCCTATAATCAGGCCGTGGCCTCCAGGGTGAGACTCGACAAGCTGCTGGTAGAGAAAGGACTCCTGCCCACCCGCGAGAAGGCGACGCGCAGCATCATGGCCGGTGAGGTGCTCGTCGATGGCCGTCGCGTCGACAAGGCCGGCGCGCTGGTCGAGCCCGCGTCCGAGATCGAGATCCGTGGCCGCTCGCCGTACGTCAGCCGCGGTGGCGAAAAGCTCGCGCATGCGCTCGACGAGTTCGGAACGTCCATTCGCGGCCGCATCTGCATCGACGTCGGCGCGTCCACCGGCGGCTTCACGGATTGTCTTCTGCAGCGTGGCGCCACGCGCGTCTACGCGGTGGACGTCGGCACCGGGCAACTCGACGACAAGCTCCGGCGCGATCCTCGCGTCGTCGTGATGGAGCACACGAACGCGCGCGGACTCGATCCGCGGATCTTCGGCGATAAGCCGTCGCTCGCGGTGATCGACGTCGCGTTCATCTCGCTCGAGAAGGTCCTGCCCGCGGTGTTCGGCGTCCTCGAGCGCGGCGGCGAAGCGATCGCGCTCGTGAAGCCGCAGTTCGAGGCCGGACGTGAAGCGGTGGGCAAGGGGGGCGTCGTGCGCGATCCCGGACAGCACCGCGCCGTCGTCACGCGGCTGGCGCGCTACTCGATCCTTCGCGGCTGGCACGTGCTCGGGGTGACCGCCTCGCCCCTGCGCGGCCCGAAGGGCAACCGCGAGTTCTTCCTCCACCTCTCGATGCGCGGGCGCACCGCGGCGGACCTCGAGTCGAGAATCAACCAGTCGGTCGCCGCGCTGGCGTGAGACGCGTCGGCATCGTCGCGAAGCCCGACGCCGCGCGGGCGCCCGAAGTCGTCACGCGCCTCGTCGACTGGCTCACCGAGCGCGGCTTCGAGGTCACCCTCGAGAAGGAAACGGCCGGCATCGTTCCGGCCGTCCGCGCCAACGCGGCGAACAAGGCGGAGCTGCCCGGGCTCTCCGACCTGCTCATCGTCCTCGGCGGCGACGGGACGCTGCTGTCGATGGCGCGCGCCGTCGGCGACCTCGGCGTGCCGATCATGGGCGTGAACCTCGGCGGGCTCGGCTTCCTCACCGCGACGACGCTCGACGAGATGCTGCCGTCGCTGGAAGCCGCGCTCGAGGGGCGGATGGTGGTCGAAGAGCGGCTCATGCTCGTCGCGCGCGTCGTCCGCAAGGGCGCGGCCATGTGCGAGCACATGGGGCTCAACGACATCGTCATCACGAAGTCCGCGATGAGCCGGATCATCAGCCTCGCGGTATCGGTGGAAGGCCACTTCGCCACGGCGTACCGGGCGGACGGCCTCATCATCTCGACCGCGACGGGCTCCACCGCGTACTCGCTTTCGGCCGGCGGGCCCATCGTCGCGCCGACCGTCGACGCGATCGTCCTCACGCCGATCTGCTCGCATACCCTCACGAACCGGCCGATCGTGCTGCCCGCGTCGCACCGGGTCGAGGTCACGATCCAGTCCGACCAGGAGATCATGCTGACGGTCGACGGGCAGGTGGGCGTCGGGCTGCGCGAGCGGGACGTCGTCGAGATCGTGAAGGCGGCGTCGCACACGCGGCTGATCCGCTTCCCGCAGAAGGACTTCTTCACGGTCCTCCGCACCAAGCTCAAGTGGGGAGAGAGATAAATCGATACATCTTGAGCTTGTCAGACCCCTGACCTAGGGTCTTTCCCGATGCTGCGCGAGCTCCGGATCAAGAACTTCGCCGTCATCGAGACCGCCACCGTCGAGCTCGCGCCCGGCCTCAACGTGCTGACCGGCGAGACCGGCGCCGGCAAGTCGATGCTGATCGACGCCATCCTCCTCGTGCGCGGCGTCCGCGCGCAGCTCGACGTCATCCGCACCGACGCCGACACGGCCACCGTGGAGGCGCGCTTCGAAGTCGCGCCGGGCTCCCCGGCGAGAGCCGTGCTGGACGAGGCCGGCCTCGCGGCCGAGGACGGCGAGATCCTCGTGCGCCGCGAGCTCGCGCGCTCCGGGCGTCACCGCGCGTTCGTCAACGACTCGCCGGTGACCGTGACCCTGCTCGAGCGCCTCGGCGATCACCTCGTCGAAGTCCACGGCCAGCACGAGCACCATCGCCTGCTCGAGCCCGCGCGCCAGCTCGACCTCCTCGATCGCTTCGGCGAGACCGACGAGCTGCGCGAGACCGTCGCCACGCTCTTCGCGAAGCACCGCGCCGCGCTCGACGCGGTCGAGCGCACGCGCATGGCGGAGCGAGACCGCGCGCAGCGTGAGGACCTCCTCCGCTTCCAGGTGTCCGAGCTCGATGCCGCGCGGCTGCGCGTCGGCGAGGAAGGCGAGCTTCGAGGGGAGCGCCAGCGCCTGCAGCACGCCGAACGGTTCGCGCACGGGATCGCCGAGATCGCCGGGCTCCTGGCCGAAGACGAGCCGTCCGCCGCCGGGCGTGTCGCGCGCGCCCGGCGCGTGGTCGCCGACCTCGCGCGTCTCGATCCGGCGTTCGGCGCGGTGGCCACACCGCTCGACTCCGCGGAAGCGCACATCGAGGACGCGCTGATCGCGCTCCGCGCGCTCCGCGACCGCGCCGGCGCGGAGCCGGGCGGGCTCGAAGCCATCGAGGATCGTCTCGATGCGCTGACGCGTCTCAAGCGGAAGTATGGCGACACGGAAGCCGTGATGCTGCGATTCCGGGACGAGGCCGCCGCGGAGCTCGACCGGCTGCAGCGGCACGAAGAGCTGCTCGCCGCGCAGGAGCGCGCGCTCGCGGAGGTGTGGGCGGAGCTGAGCGCGGCCGCGCGCCGCCTGTCCGACCGACGCGCCGGGGCCGCGCGCAAGCTTGCCACCGCGGCCGAGCGGGAGATCAGGACACTCGGGATGGAGCGCGCGAGCTTCGAGGTCGCGGTGGAGCGGGCGGCCGCCGACGCCGTCACCGCGCGCGGCGTCGACCGCGTGGAGCTGCGGCTCGCCGCCAATCCGGGAGACGAGCCGCGTGCGCTCGCGCGCGTGGCGTCGGGCGGCGAGCTCTCCCGCACGATGCTCGCGCTCCACACGGTGCTCGCCGCCGAAGGCGTCGCCACGATGGTCTTCGACGAAGTGGACGCAGGCGTCGGCGGGCGCGCCGCCGCGGTCGTCGCGGACAAGCTCGCGGCGGCGGCGCGCGGCCGTCAGGTGCTCTGCGTGACGCACCTGGCGCCGATCGCGGCGCGCGCGGACCATCACGTGCGGGTCGCGAAGGCGGTGCGCGCCGGGCGGACCCGGGTGACGACCGCCGCGCTCGACGGCGACGAGCGGGTGGCGGAAGTGGCGCGTATGCTGGGCGGCGAAGCGACGAGTGAAGCGCTCCGCCACGCCCGCGAGCTGCTCTCACGTGGCAAGGGCGGAAGAACCCGGCCGGTATAATGGTCGTCGGGCATGCTTGATCTGATCCTGAAGAAGATCTTCGGCACGAAGCACGAGCGCGACGTCAAGCGCGCGCTCCCCGCCGTCGCCGCGATCAACGCGCTCGAGCCCGAGCTGCAGCGCCTCGACGACGCCGCGCTGCGCGCCAGGACCGACGAGCTGCGCGCACAGGTCGGTGAGGACGGCGACGTCGAGCACATCCTCGAGCAGGCGTTCGCCGTCTGCCGCGAGGCCGCGCGCCGCACCCTCGGCATGCGTCACTTCGACGTCCAGCTCATCGGCGGGATGATGCTGCACCAGGGCAAGATCGCGGAGATGGCCACGGGCGAAGGCAAGACGCTCGTCGCCACGCTCCCCGCCTACCTCAACGCCCTGTCCGGCAAGGGCGTGCACATCGTCACCGTCAACGACTACCTCGCCAAGCGCGACGCGCAGTGGATGGGCCCGCTCTATCACGGGCTCGGCCTCAGGGTCGGCGTGATCCAGCACGAGGCGTCGTTCCTCTACGACCCGGCGTACGTGACGTCCGACATCCGGATGACGGCGCTGCGCCCGTGCACGCGGCAGGAGGCGTATCGCGCCGACATCACGTACGGCACCAACAACGAGTTCGGCTTCGACTACCTCCGGGACAACATGCGGTTCACGCTCGACGAGCTGGTGCAGCGCGGGCTCAACTACGCGATCGTCGACGAGGTCGACTCGATCCTGATCGACGAGGCGCGGACGCCGCTCATCATCTCCGGACCGGCGGAAGAGTCGACGGATCTCTACTACAAGATCGATCGCATCATCCCGAAGCTGAAGCGCGCCGCGACCATCGTGGAGGGCAAGCTCTCCGAGATCGAGATGGAGCGCGAGGGCGATTTCATCGTCGACGAGAAGTCGCGCGCCGTCGCGCTCACGGAGCAGGGGATCCAGAGCTGTGAGCGTCTGCTCAGCGTCGACAACCTCTACGACCCGCGCAACATCGACGTCCTCCACCACGTCCAGCAGGGCCTGCGCGCGCACGCCCTCTTCCGCCGCGACGTCGACTACATGGTGAAGGACGGCGAGGTCGTCATCGTCGACGAGTTCACGGGGCGGCTCATGCCCGGCCGGCGCTGGTCCGACGGCCTGCACCAGGCGGTGGAGGCGAAGGAAGGGGTCAGGATCGAGCGCGAGAACCAGACGCTGGCGACGATCACGTTCCAGAACTACTTCCGCATGTACGCGAAGCTCGCCGGGATGACCGGCACGGCGGAGACCGAGGCCGAGGAGTTCGCGAAGATCTACAAGCTCGACGTGACGGTCGTCCCCACGAACCGGGCGCTCGTCCGCGTCAACCTCTCGGACGTGGTCTACAAGACCGAGCGCGAGAAGTTCGACGCGGTGACGACGGACATCATCGAGCGGAGCGCGAAGGGCCAGCCGGTCCTCGTCGGCACCGTCTCGATCGAGAAGTCGGAGCGGCTGGCGGCGCTGCTCAAGCGTCGCGGCGTGAAGCACGAGGTGCTCAACGCCAAGTACCACGAGCGCGAGGCGGAGATCGTGGCGCAGGCCGGCCGCGCCGGCGCGGTCACGATCGCCACCAACATGGCGGGCCGCGGCACCGACATCCTGCTCGGCGGCAATCCGGACTTCCTCTCGAAGGAGATCCTCCGCAAGCGCGGCCTCGATCCCGCGACGGCGCCGCCGGACGCGCGCGCGTCGGCGCTCGCCGAGGCGAAGAAGGTGACCGAGCCGGAGCACGAGAAGGTCGTCGGGCTCGGCGGTCTCCACATCGTCGGCACGGAGCGCCACGAGTCGCGGCGCGTCGACAACCAGCTCCGCGGCCGGTCGGGCCGCCAGGGCGACCCCGGCTCGTCCCGCTTCTATCTCTCGCTCGAGGACGACCTGCTCCGGATCTTCGGCTCGCAGCGGATCCAGAAGATCATGGAGCGCCTCGGCATGGAGGAGGGCGAGCCGATCGAGCACAGGCTCGTGACGCGCGCCATCGCCACCGCGCAGAAGCGCGTCGAGACGCACAACTTCGAGATCCGCAAGCACCTCCTCGAGTACGACGACGTCATGAACAAGCAGCGCGAGATCATCTACGGCATGCGCCGCCAGATCCTCGACGGCGAAAGCCAGGCCGAGACGATCGAGGAGTGGATCGAGGAGACGGTCGCCGCCACGATCGACCCGTACGCGGGCGAGGAGGCGCATCCGGAGGACTGGGATCTCGCCGGCCTCGTCGAAGGCGTGTACCAGCAGTACGGCTTCCGCATGCCGGCGCCGTCGGTCGACGACGCGCCGACGCGCGGCGCGCTCGAGCAGATCGTGCTCGAGAAGGTGCGCGAGCGCTACGAAGCGCGGGATCGCGAGCTCGGCACCGAGCTGCTGCGCGCGCTCGAGCGTCACGAGATGCTCATCGTCATCGACCAGCAGTGGAAGGACCACCTGCTGTCGATCGACCACCTGAAGGAAGGCATCGGGCTGCGCGGGTACGGCCAGCGCGATCCGCTCACCGAGTACAAGCGCGAGGCCTTCGATCTCTTCCAGGCGACGGTGGAGCGGGTGAAGACCGCGGTCATCGAGCGGCTCTTCAAGGTGCAGGTGATGCGGGATTCGCCGATGGAGATGCCGACGATCGTCGCGCGCGCGGACTTCCAGGAGTCCCGCGGCGCGCTGCCTGCCGACGCGATCCAGAACGGCCCGCCGGCGGCACAGCCCGCGCGGCCCGCGCCCGCCCCGCGCACGGCGACGGGCGAAAAGGTGGGACGCAACGATCCCTGCCCGTGCGGCTCCGGGAAGAAGTACAAGCGCTGCTGCTACCTGAAAGGCGCGTGATGGACGACCGGCGATACCGCCAATCAGGGTACAAGGACAGCGGCCGGCAGCGCGAGGCGCCACGCCGGCCGAGCGACGCTCCGAATCCGGGCGCCGTCCTCAAGAACCGCCCGGTCTCGCGTTGCGCCGCCTGTGGCGCCACGCTTCCCGTCACGGCCGAGTCGCTCGCCGAATGCCCGAGCTGTCGCGCGGCCCTTCACGCGTGCCGCCAGTGCGCGCACCTCGATCCGGGGCAGCGCTTCGAGTGCACTGAGCCGGTCGCCGCGCGCATCGCCGACAAGCAGCAGGTGAACGACTGCGGGTCCTTCTCCCTCCGTGTGACCGTGGAGCGCGAGACCTCGAGCGGCGCCGTCCGCCCCGAGGACGCCCGCCGGGGCTTCAACAACCTCTTCAAGACGTAGTGGCTCCGAGGGCCGTCCCCTACCAAGTCTGGTAGTTTTTTCTTGGGGTTATCCGAAGTGGCGTGGTAGATAACCTCATGCGTCTCGATTCGATCACGCTCCAGGGCTTCAAGTCGTTCGGCGAGAAAGTCGTCATCAAGGTCCTGCCCGGGATCACCGGGATCGTCGGTCCGAACGGCTGCGGCAAGAGCAACATCTCCGAGGCGGTGCGCTGGGCGCTCGGCGAGCAGAGCGCCAAATCCCTCCGCGGTTCTCGCATGGAAGACCTGATCTTCCACGGCTCGTCGTCGCGCAAGCCCGTCGGCCTCGCCGAAGTCGGCCTGACGTTCTCGAACGAAGGCACGCTGTCGGTGCCGTGGAGCGAGATCGCGGTCAGCCGCCGGCTCTACCGGACGGGTGAGAGCGAGTACCTCCTCAACAACGGCGTGACGCGCCTGCGCGACATCCTCGACCTCTTCGCGGGCACGGGCGCGAATCCGCGCGCGTACTCCGTGATGGACCAGGACAAGCTCAACCACGTCCTCACCGCGAAGCCGCACGAGCGGCGCGTCTTCATCGAGGAGGCCGCGGGGATCGCGCGCTACAAGCAGCAGCGCAACGAGACGCAGGGCAAGCTCGACGCCACCCGCCAGAACCTCGTGCGCGTGCGCGACGTGATGGACGAGGTGAAGCGGCAGCTCGGCTCGCTCGAGCGCCAGGCGCGCAAGGCGCAGCAGTACAAGACGCTCCAGAACGAGAAGCGCGAGCTCTCGCTGGCGCTGCTCGCCGCCGGCTGGGCGACGCTCACGTCCGAAGGCGAGCGTCTCGCCGCCGAGCTCGCGCGCCTCGGCGACACCGAGCAAGCGCTGCGCACGCGGCTCGCCGGCCTGGCGTCCCGCGAGGCGACGCAGCGTGAGGCGATCCAGGTGAGCGACCACCGGCTCGGCGATCTGCGACAGAACGTCCAGAAAGTCCAGGGAGAGCTCGAGCGGCTGCTCGAGCGCCGCGAGCAGATGGGTGTGCAGATCCGTGAGCTGAACGAAGAGGCGGTGCGGCTCGAGGACGAGCTTCGTGTGACCGCGGAGCGCCTCGTCGCGCTGCACGGCGAGCGTCAGCACGGTCGCGGCGCGCTGGCCGAGGCCGAAGCCGCCGTCGGCGAGCGCGGCCGCGCGGCCGAAGGTCTCGAAGGCGATCTCGAGCGTCATCGCCAGGCGCTCGCGACGGAGCGTGATCGCGCGGAGGCGCTGCGCCTCGAGCAGGTGCGGCTCGCTGCGGAGCGTACGGACCTGATGCGCGAGGCCGGCGAGCTCCGCGAGCGGCACGTGCAGCTCACGCGGCGCGGTGAGCGGCTCGCCGCCGAGCTCGCGGAGGCGGAGACCCAGGCGGCGCAGCTCGTCACGCATCGCGCGGTGCTCGAGACGTCGCGCGATCGCATGACCGCGGAGCTGACGACGCTGGCGGACGAGCGCGCGCGACTCGAGACCGCGCTCGCGGAACGCGAGATCGCGCTGGCCGCCGCCGAAGAGCGTCTCGCCGACGCGCGCGTCCAGCTCGCGGCGCGCCGCTCCAGCTTCGAGGCGCGCTCCGAGCTCGACCGCGTCCGTGAGGGCTACGGCGCGGGCGTCCGCGCGGTGTTCGCCGCCGGCGGGCGGCCCGTGGTCGCGGGCGTCGTCGGCACGGTCGCCGATCTCCTCGACGTGCCGCGCGGCCTCGAGCGCGCGGTCGAAGCCGTGCTCGGCGAGCGTCTGCAGTGGGTCGTCGTCGAGAGCTTCGAGCACGCGCGCGCCGCCGTCGAACATCTGCGCGGCGAGGGAACGGGTGCCGCGACGTTCCTCCCCCTGGATCATTTGGAGAACGGGGAAGCCGAGCACGGTCCGGATGGGTGGGCCGCTGATCAGATCGGCGGGGCGCATGGCTCGCTCGTGCGGCATCTCCTCGGCCGCGTGAGGATCGTGGCGAACCTCGACGAGGCCGAAGCGCTGTGGCGGCGCAACGGGGTGGTCGCGACGTACGTGACGCCGGAAGGCGAGGTGCTCGCTCCGACGGGTCGACTGCGCGGCGGCGCCACGCCGTCGGGCGGCGCGGAGCATTCGCTCCTCGGCCGCCGGCGCGAGCTCCGCGAGCTCGAAGCCGAAGTCTCGCGGCTCGCGGTGCTGATGGACGACGCGCAGACCGAGACCGCGCAGCTCGACGCCGAGGTCAGCACGCTGCGCGCGCGGCTGCCGCTGCTCCAGCAGTCGATCCACGCCGGCGAGGCGGAGCGGCTCGCGGGCGAGAAGGATCTCGAGCAGACCATCCGCGACCAGGAGCGCATCCTGCGTTACCGCGAGACGGTGCAAGCGGAGGCGCGGCAGGTCGCGCTCGAAGCGGCGGAGACCGAGCGCACGCTCGACGTGCTCGGCCAGCGCATGCACGCCGCCCGGGACGCCGAGACGATGCACGAGCGGGCGATGGTCGCGCTCCGCGAGTCCATCGGCCGCGGCCAGGAGCGGGACGAAACGCTCGTCGCGGCGCTCACCGCCTGTCGCGTGGAGCTCGCGTCGGCCACGGAACGGGTCGACGCGCTCGGTCGCGAGCTGGCGCGGCTCGATCAGATCGAGGCGGATCTCGTCGAGCGTCAGGAAGCGACGCGGCAGCGCCGCACGCAGCTCGATGAGCGCGCGACGTGGCTCGCCGGCGAGCGCGAACGCACCGACGCCGCCGCGCGGGACGTCGCGGGGGAGCGCGATCGGGTCGAGGAAGAAGCGCGCGCGGCGGGCCAGTACCACGAAGAGCTCCTGGCCGAGCTCCGGGCGATCGAGGGCGAGATCCGCGCCGTCGAGAGCGAGGCCGCGCGCGTCGTGAGCACGATGCACGGCATCGAGCTCCGCGCGACCGAAGGCCGCGTGCGCCGTGAGGAGCTGGCGCAGGAAGCGTGGCGCGCGTACGGCGTCGACGCCGACGCGCTGCGGGGCGTCCACGACCCCGCGCGCGATCTCGAGGCCGCCCGCGCGCGCGTGGCCGAGCTCGAGGAGAAGCTCACCGCGATCGGCGCCGTCAATCTCGTGGCCGACGACGAGTACCGCGAGCTCGACGAGCGTCTGACGTTCCTCCGGACCCAGTACGACGACCTGACGGCCTCGATCAAGGATCTCGAGAAGGCGCTGCGCGGGATGACGCGCACGGCGCAGGAGCGCTTCACGCAGGCCTTCGAGGAGATCAACCGGTACTTCGGCGGGATCTTCCAGCGCCTGTTCGAGGGCGGTCGGGCGGAGCTCCGGCTCGTCGAGGCCGAAGAGGGCGGCGACCCGCTCGACACCGGCGTCGAGCTGATGGCGCAGCCGCGCGGCAAGCGGCTGCAGGCCGTGTCCCTCATGTCGGGCGGCGAGCGCGCCCTCACGGGGCTCGCGCTGCTCTTCGCCATCTTCTACTTCCGCCCGAGCCCGTTCTGCGTGCTCGACGAGGTGGACGCGCCGCTCGACGACGCGAACATCCACCGGTTCCTCCGCGTGCTGCGGGACCTCACGAGCCAGACGCAGTTCCTGGTCATCACCCATAACCGGGAGACCATGGAAGCCGCCGACATCCTCTACGGCGTGACGATGGAGGAGCCCGGGCTCTCGAAGCTCGTGTCCGTGAACCTGAACGCGATCTGAGCTAGACTCGTTCCTCGCCCGTTATGTCGTCAGTAGGTGCTCATCTGCGCCAGCTTCGCGAGGCGCGAGGTGTCTCCCTCGAAGAGATCGCCCGCGTCACGCGCGTCAATTCTTCGTACCTCCATGCCCTCGAGGCGGACGACTACGCGGAGCTGCCGGTCCCGGTGTTCACCCGCGGCTTCATCCGCGCGTATTGCCAGGCCCTCGGCGAGCCGCCCGACCAGGCGATGGCACTCTTCGATGGCCGCGGGGAGACGCCCGTGGCCCCCCCCGCCGCGCCCGTCGCGCCGACCAGCGCGCGCGCGGCCACCGCCGCGCGACCCGTGACCACCACCGAGGGCACGCCACGCAATCGCGGGCCGGTCCTCGTGAGCTTCATCCTGCTCGTCGTCCTCGGTATCGCGCTCTTCGCCGTGGCGCTCGCGCTGCAATCGGGCCGCGAAGCGCCGGAATCGCCGCGCGCCGCGCGTTCGACGCCTCCCGCCGAGGCGCCGGCCACCCCGACCGCGCCCGGTGAGCCGGTCCGCGCGATGCCGGGCACGC
>Ga0194128_10004342_pt1 | contig 20897 bp, 26 predicted proteins | sample TA2KigCa65mmetaG_FD_148650 | JGI IMG/M metagenome (GOLD analysis project Ga0194128, IMG submission 148650) | Freshwater microbial communities from Lake Tanganyika, Tanzania - TA2015037 Kigoma Deep Cast 65m | ecosystem: Environmental > Aquatic > Freshwater > Lake | place: Tanzania: Lake... | reverse complement strand
CGTTGCTGCCTAAGCAGCCGCCCGCCCCGCCCGCCGGACCGCCCGGCATGCTCGCGCCCGCCCCTGCGGCGGTTGGCTCCCCTCCCCCTGGTCCTGCCCAGGGCGCGGGCGCTCCTATTCAGTGACCGACGGAGGAACACTTGACCGACGAAGCAGCACCCGCACCGGAACCCAGTCTCGCCGAACAGTTTGCCGCGCTCGAGGCGGCCGCCGATGGTGCGCCCGCGCCCGCGGCGGAGCCGGAGCAGCCGCCGGCCAGGCCGACCGGCCGCGCCCGCGTGGACCTCGAGGTCGCAAAGCGGGAGGCCAAGCGCGAGGCGCGCGCCGCGTACGACACGAAGACGCGCGAGCTCGACGCCCGGGCCGCGAAGCTCGCGGAGCGCGAGGCGCTCGTCGGCGAGCTGCTCCCGGAGAATCTCGCGGCGGCATTCGAGCGCGGGGATTACGACAAGATCGCCGCGAAGCTCGGCCACAAGGACTGGGCTAGCCTGACCGACGCGGCTATCCGCGCGAAGACGAGCCCGGAGCACCGCGCGGCGCTCAAGGCGGCCGAAGAGGTCGCTGACCTCCGACGGCAGCTTGAGGAGCAGCGCGCCGTGACGGAGCGTTCCGCGCGGGAGCAGCACGAGCAGGCGCGGGCGGCGCAATTCGACCGCGCGCTGAGCGAGACGCTGTCCGCGAGCGCCGATCCGGCCATTGCGGGTCTGACCGCGGATCCGGCGTTCCGGCAGGCGGTCACGTCCTACATGGTCGACCGTTACAATCAGGACGGGACCGAGCTCCCGGCCGAGGAAGCCGCCGCGGCGATCGTCGCGCGCGCCCGGGCTAGCTATGAGCAGCTTGCAAAGGTTTTCCGGGGCGGCGGTGCCGCACCCGTGGTGAACGCTCCCCGGGGCAGCGCAAGCCCCGCGAAACAGCCGGTACGCCTCGCTCCGAGGAACGCCGGACAACCGACAAGCCGTGTCGCGCCGTTGACCCACAGGGAATGGATCGCGGACGCGGCGGCACAAATGACTCGCGCGGTGCTCGAGGACGACGCCGCGACGGGCTCCTAGAGGATTCCAATGCCCGCTTCAACTACCACCACGTTCGCATCGCTGCTCAAGACCCGGTACACCACCGACAAGGTCCAGTCTCTCACCTACACCGACCGGCCGCTGCTCGCGCTGCTCTCGAAGAGCACGGAGTTCTCCGGCGACGGCATGAAGGTTCCTGTCATCGACATCAACCCGCAGGGCGTCGCCGCGCAGTCGCTCAGCATCGCGCAGGGCGCGCAGACGTCGCTGTCCGCCAAGCATTTCACCATCACGGTCGGCGATTACTTCGGCTCGGTCGAGATCGGCGGCAAGGTGATGGCCCTGTCGCGGAACAACATGGGCGCATTCCTCGAGAACAAGGTCGCCGAGATCGACGCGCTGTACGAGCAGATCGCCAACAACCTGCACATCCACCTCTGGGGCAACGGCGGCGGTTCGCTCGGGCAGCGCGCGAGCCTGTCGACCAACACGGTCACGCTTACGGACAAGTCGGACGTCTTCGCGTTCGAGGTCGGAATGACAGTGGCGGTCTCAGCCAACGACGGTTCGGACTCCGCCCACGCGACCCGGCCCGGGACCACGACCGTCGCGAGCGTCTCACCGGAGGACGGGACGGTCACGCTCACCAACGCGGGCGCGTACACCGGCTTCCAGGACGCCGATCACATGTTCCGGTCTGGCGACTTTTTCGGCAACACCGGCGCGGGCGTTATCAAGGGCGTCCAGGCGTACATCACGGCGACGAGCTCCCCGGCGGCGCTCTTCGGCATGACGCGCACGAGCAACCCGACGAAGCTCGCCGGCTGTCGCGTCATTTCGAGCGAGCTGACCGGCCTGAGCGACGAGGACCGGATCAAGAAGCTCGGCGCGTACATGCGCGGCCGCTATCAGGCCAAGGTCGGAAAGCATGCGTTCATGCACCCGGAGGACTGGCAGAACCTCGAGATCGCGCTCAACTCTCGCGGCGTCCGTTCGTTCGAGGACACGACGACCGGGACGGGCTTCACCGCGCTGAACGTCACGATCGGCGGGCAGGTTGTGAAGGTCTACTGCGACCACGCGGCGCCGAAGGGGACGTTTTTTGTCCTGAACCTCGACAACTGGAAGCTCTGGAGCGCCGGCGAGCTCATCAAGCCCGTGCAGGCCGACGGGCTCACCATCCTCCGCAAGAGCACCACGAACGATTTCGAGTATCGGCTCGAGTCGTGGCCACAGCTCGCCTGCAACGCGCCGCTCAACAACGGCCGCGTTCCGCTCAACGCCTGAACCTAGGAGACGAGCATGCCCGCAATCGGACAGCAGGGCCGGCACCCCATGCGGGCGCCCAAGCCCGACGCAACAATCACCTGGATCGTCGTCGATATCGGCGCAGCGGGCGCCGCGACGATCAGGACCGGGTCGTGTCCCGGATGGACGTGTGTCAGGAACACCACCGGGATCTACGACCTCACCTTCCCGCAGTTTCACAGCAACGGAGCGGCGGGATTTACCGCGCGCGTGCAGAAGTCGGCCGTTCCGACCGTCGCGATGGCCACGCCGACCGCGCTCGACGCGGCGGCCGGGACCGCCCAGGTCAAAACGGCGCTTGCAACGCCCGGGACCGGAGTCGATCCGGCCAACGGCGATGTGCTGTTTTTCGCTCTGGTCGGCGGCGCAAGCGGGGTTGTCTGATGGCCCCGAAGGCTCCAAGCATCGCGCTCCTGCTCGGCGGCAAGCCGGGCAAAGACGACGATGACGACGAGGCAGAAGCCATGTCCGACGAGGACGGGGCCGCGATGCTCGACACGATCACGGACACGAGCGCGGACGCGGCCGACCGTATGTCTGCTTTCCGCGAGCTAGTCAGTTATTGCAAATAGAGAGGTGACCGGTGGCCCGTACCCGAACGCTAACCCAGCTCGAGGACGCTCTCGCGGACCGTTGCGACGTTACGATCGGGACGGGCTACCGGCACACACAGACGTACGCATGGGCTCGCCTAAACCGGAGCATCGGCCGGTGGAAGGCGTTGCTTGCTGAATGCGGCGATGACTCAAATCTGACCACGTCGCGCACCACGACCGCGACGAGCTCGACGAAGGACGCGAGCAACTGGGCGCCGCGCGAGTACGTCGCGCAGCCGCCCGGGCTGCTCTATCTGCGGAGCTTGACGTATTGGGACGGCGACGTCCCGGTCCCGATGATGGAAATCGGCGAGGCGCAGCGGCTCGGCTGGGTCCCGGCCGGGCTTGACGTCGGCGCGACCGTGACGGGGCGCCCGTCGTTCTATCGGCTCGGCGGCACGAACGCCGCGGGCTCGGCAATCGTGCAGATCTATCCGTTCGCGGACGCGGTCTATACGCTCGAATTCCGGTACATCCCGGCCCACACGGACCTCTCGAGCGGCGCTAATACGGTCGAGGTCGGCGCGAGCGGGGATGAATGGATCGTTAACGACGCGGCGATCCAGACGCTCGCAAATGACGGGCTGCTCGGAACGCCGGAGGTTCAGGCGCTCGCCGCGTGGAACGCGAAGCTAGAGCGCGAGGTACGCTTCGCGGCCGCTTGCCGCGGGTCGCGTGAGAAATACGACGCGAACGGCAGGCGCCTAGACCTCATGGCCCGGGCTTACTCGCGGGGCGTCCTGTGAGCGCCGGGCGCGGGTATCTGCCCGCGCGGCCCGTCGGCGGCTCGGCGGAGCTGCTCCGCACGGACCTCGCCAAAGCCTTCGAGGCGGTCGAGCGTGAAGCCAAGGGCTGGGGACGCTGGCGGCTCGTCGAGCTCCCGGACACGAAGTCGAGTTACGCGGCGAGCGTCCACGATCTGCTGGTCGTGACGCCCGCGAGCGGCGGGACCAGGGTGTCGCTACCGGACGCCGGCCCGGCGGCGCGGTCGTTCCTCATGATCCGGCACGACTCGGCCGGGACGCTCACGGTAGAGCCGGCCGTGCCCGGGCAGCTCATAGACGGCTCGAGCAGCAAGAGCCTAACCGTAAACGATACGTGGCTCTTCTACTCGACCGGTGGCGAATGGCTCGGCATGCGCTGGCAGTACGCGAGCGCGGGCGGCGGAGCCGTCTCGAGCGTCTTCGGCAGGGCCGGCGCGGTCGTCGCGGTCGCGGGGGATTACGACTCGGACGAGGTCGCGAACGTGAGCGGCGTCGCGGGAGCGTTCGTTAGCGACGCGCTCGACGCGCTCGACGCGGACATTGGAGCCGTAGCAGCCGCCGCGGTCGTCCCTAAGCGGGTCGTGGGCGTCACGTTCGACGGCGGCGGCTCGACGCCGACCGTCGGGAGCGTCGGCTATATCGTCGCGCCCGCGGCGGGCACCATCGACCGCTGGTACATCGTCGCGAACGCGAGCGGCTCGGCCGTGGTCGACGTCTGGAAAGCGGCCGGCTCGATTCCGACCGACGCGAACCGCATCGCCGGAACCGAGAAGCCGACGCTTTTAACGCAGCAGCTCGCAAGCGACACGACGCTTACGACATGGTCCACGCTCGCCGTCTCGGTCGGCGACGTCTTCGGCTTCGAGCTCGAATCCGTCACAACTTGCACGCGCGTTACCGTCGAGGTGCGCTACCAGGAGTTACCGTAATGTCGATCTATTCGCTCGCGCTTCGGACCACCGTCACGACGAACGGCGCGGCGTCGTGGGCCACGCTTTCGCCGGCGACGAACGAGGCGGGACTGATGGAATATGGATTTTTTAACGGAGCCGCGACCGCTAACGTGGTCGGGCTCGGCCGCTCCGCGAACGTCCCTACGCTGACGTCTCCGACGCTGTTTCAGGCTGAGGACGAGGGGCGTCCGGCGGGGCTCACGACCGCGGGCGTGGCATTCGGCACGGCGCCGACCATCCCGGCCCAGTTTTTCCGGCGGTTCCAGACCGCTGCGCTTGTCGGCGCGGCGGTAGTTTTCACCTTCCCGCGCGGTATCGTGCTCGCTGGAGCGGGCGCGGCGCTCGTTACATGGAACCTCGCCGCAAATACGGCGGTGGCCGAAATATACGCCGTGGTGGACGAATGAAGCGGCAGACGCTCGACGACTTGCACGGCGACATTGAGGTCGCTGCAATCACCGTTCGGCTGTGCCGCTCCGGCAACATGAGCATCGCGGGGACTATCACCGACGAGGACTATATTCTCGGCATGCTCGAGACGGCCGCGCAGTATCTCCGCGGGCAGAAGGCAAAGCGGGACCTCGCGAACGGCGGGACGCTGACTGTGCCGAGCTACGACACGGCTTTACACCGTACGCCGCTCGAGCAGAAGCTCATTGCGGCGCGGGACGACGTCGCGGACGCGATGTAATGGGCGCTCGGCTTACATTCGGCACGGCGGGCGCGACCGGCGGCGGCTTCTCCGCGATGCCGGGCGCGTTGCAGCCGGCCTACGAAGAGCCGCACCATCACCCGCGCTGGTCTATGCAGCAGCGTTCCCCGCGGACGCTCCGCGACCGCCATGCGTTCTTCTCGCGCTGGTCGTTCGGGTGCCGCGTAGGTTACGGCGACGTGAGCGGAGCCAACGGGACCGCGCCGGTCGGTCGGACGATAACCGAAAAGGATACTTTCGAGCCGTATTCGATCGACCTTGTTGGCACGCAGAGCACGAAGTTTATTCGCGGCGTTTGCGTAGATTCGACCGGCGCGGTTGCCGCTAGCGCGACGCTCTATGCGTACCGGTCAAGCGATTCCGCGTACGCCGGGACGGCCGTGGCTAACCAGAATGACGGGACGTTTTCAGTCCCAACCCCGTTCTCTGGCGTCAATCATTTCGTCGTGGCGTACAAGGCCGGCAGCCCGGACATTGCCGGGACGACCGTCAACACGCTGGTCCCTGCGAACCTGGACGGGTCGTAATGGCGGGCGTTGATAACTACAGCAAGATCGTGCTCCGGACGCTCCACGCGACTCCGTCCACGGTCGTGCTCCGCCCGTCGCCGAGCCCGTACAATTCGACGAACCGCTGGCCGACCGCGGCGCAGGTGCAGAGCGGCGTGGTCTTCGGCGAGGGGCAATACTACTTGCAGGAATACGAGACCGGAACGCTTGTTGGCGGCGGCGCGGTCACGACGATCCATCCGTTCGCCGGGTAAGTCATGAGCTATCGCGGCGGCAGCAAGGTAGAATTCCCTATCACGGGCGGCATGGACCGCTCCGTTAGCGAGACGGCGTCCGACCCGGGCGGGTCAATGCGAACGGTGATGAATGCGCGCCTTGACGAGCGCGGCCGATGGCGCAAGCGCGGAGGGTACTCCGGGATGAACCGCTCCGGCGGGTCCCCGCCGAACCCGACCGGCGCGATCCGGACCATCGCGGAGGCGGGCGGGTCCGTGCTTGGCTTGACCGCGACCCAGGTAGGCACAATCGATTCCGGCTCGGCGCAATGGTACGCGACGCGCGAAAGCGTCGAGGGGCTTACCGAGGTCCCGCCGCGCTGGGCGCTTACTGGCACGGTCGAGACGGCCGGCAGCAACGCCGGCAACATGGAGCTTCCAAGCATCGCAATCGGCGGCGGGCTCGAGGTCCACGTTTGGAAGGACACGGCGACGACGGGCGGCGCGCTCTTCGTCGCGGTGTATGACTCGGTCACGGGCGGCATGGTCACGCCGCCGACCGTTTACGCGACGGGATACTGGGGACGCATCGTCTACGGGCAGTCTCGTTTTTGCCTGATTGCGTGGAACAGCTCCGGCGACGTCTACGCGGACATATTCAACGTAGCGGACCTTCGCGGACAGCTCACAACCCAGCCGACGCTTATCGGCTCGGACCTCTCGACCACGTACAAGCACGCCGACCTCACGGATGCCGGTTACAACGACACGGAGCGGTTTTTCTGCGCGTACCCGACCACAACGGGTGTCAGGATTCGCGAGATTGCCCGGAGCGGCGCGGTTGTCTCGACGCCGTACACGGCGAGTTACATCGGCGGCGCGCAGAAGGGCGTCTCTATCACCGGGACGTATGGCCGGGACCGCGTCTGGGCTTGCAGCGTCGACACGGCGACGGGCTTGCAGCTTCGGACGTTCGTCGGGCAGCAGTCGGATAACCTCGCGACCGCGGCAAGCACGGCGCTCTATGCGTCCGCGACGGCGGTTACTAGCACCGGATGTTGCGCGGCGAGCGTCGGTGTCGATACGGACGCGATTTGGCTCTGCTCGTGGCTCTACGACGTCAACACGTACAAGCTAAGCGGCGCGCTCTATCACGGCCGGGTCTACTACAGCGGCGGCGTCTCTTACCGTAATCCCATGCTGGTCGAGTCGGTCGGCCCGTCGTCCCAGCCGATGCTTGACCTCGAGGGGCGGGTCGTCTGCTGGGTCGATCTGACCGTCTCGGTTCTCCCGTCGAGCACGTACCCGACCGGCTACACGTTCGCGCCGTTCTCCTGCTTCGCGCTGCTCGAGCTGATACACGACTCGACCGCGGACACGTCCACGCTAGGCGACGTATCAAACAATTCCGGAGCGCGGCAGGTGATGCTAGTCGCCGGGCAGGGGCGCGCGTACAAGCACGCAAGCACAATCTTCGGGCTCGAGTACGCGACCGCGCCGAAGGTCGGCGCCGACCCGCTCAGCTACCAGCGCGCGGCCGCGCTCACCGTGCGCGGCGCGGGCGGGTCGTATACGTGGGACACCGTCGCCGTTATGGCGGCCAGGTTCCGCGAAATGTCGGCCGTCGGGGACCGACCCGTCGCGGAGGACGTCGGCGGTCAGCTCGTCGTGTCCGGCGGCTGTACGCCGTGCTTGTGGGACGGCCGGAGCCTTGCGGAGCTCGGATTCATCTTCCCGCCGGTCATTCATTCAGTGACGCTCGATACGACGGGCGGCTTTATCCCGGCGAGCGCGGCGCATCAGTATGCGGTCGTTTACGAATTCACGGACGCGCAGGGCAATTTGCACCAATCCGCGCCGGTCTACACGACCACGTTTACCCACGGGTCCGGCACGAGCACGAACAAGGCGACAATCGTCGTCAATACGCTCAAGCTAACCGGCAAAGCGAAGCACGCGCTGTCGCTCCAAACCGTCTCGGTCGTGCTCTACCGGACGACGACCGGACCGGGCTCGGTTTTCTATCGGCTATTCGGCGCGGCAGGGGTCGGAATCAACCCGAACGACCCGCAAGCGAATACCGTTACGTTCGTCGATACGCTGAACGACAACGGGCTCGACGTCGCGACGCTCTACTCTCCGCCCGTTGGCGGGGAGCTCGCGAACGAATGCCCGCCCGCCATGGTCCACGCCGTTCCGTTCGGCGGGCGCGTTGCGGGAATCGACGCGAGCGGCGCGCAGGACCGGATCGTCTTCTCGAAGCCGCGCCGAGCCGGGCGGGGAATCGAATGGTCGAGTCTGCTTGAGCAGTACGTGCGCGGCATCGGGCAGCTCACGGGGCTGGTCGAGATGGACGGAACGCTCTTCGCATTCGGTCGCGCGGGCGTCGCTATCGCGGCGTTCGGCGACGGGCAGGACGCGACCGGCGCGGGCTCGTGGCCCTTGCCGCAAATCATCAGCCGCACGGCGACGTGCTCCGGGCCGTGGGCGCTCGCGCGGACCGCTGTAGGGGCGATCTTCGCCGGCCGGTCTGGTCCGCCTATTCCGACGATCTCGGCATGGGTCGCGCAGGCCCGCGTGCAGATTTGGCTTCTCCCGCGCGGCGGCGGGGAGCCGGTCGATATCGGCGCGAAGCTACAGCCAATCCTCGACGGAAACGAGCCACTAACGCGGTTTGGGGAAACCATCGCGCGCTTTGACCCAGCCTGGGACGAATTCGCTAACGTGCTCTCTATCGTCGATTGGCCGGAGCAAACGCGCGCGATCGTGCTCGTTTCGAGTGGCACGGCTACGCTGCTTTGCGAGTATGACTACGGCTCGCCGGGGCCGGACGGAATTGGCGCGTGGAGCATTAGCACCGTCGCGGACGACCACGTCGCGATCGTGACGGCGCAGGGCCACGTCCTGGGGACGCATGTCATTGGTGCATATGCATCCTCTCTGCCGTACTTCATGGGAGCGGACGCTCTGACTCATACTGATACGCTGTATGGTACGGGAGCAGCCGAGCCGGTCTACATGTACCACGAGACACACGGTATCCAGCCGGACGGGCAGCAGCCCGCGGGCAGGGCTCGCGAAGTGTCGCTCGAGTACGCTGTCGACGAGACGACCGCCGCGCCGCTGATGACGCTGGGCGTTTGCATGGCGGGCGCCGAGCTCGAGCAGGACACCTCATGGGTCAAAACAACGTGGGAGCCCGACGCGGACGCTTCCCCGCTTACCGCGACCATGGCAAACCCGTTCGGCCGCGACGAGACGAGCGGCGCGGGCATTCGCGTCGCATGGGGCACGGGCAAAATCACCGGCGAGGGGGGACAGAACCCGCCGGACGATAGCGCGGACCTCCCGCCGCTGTCGGTCTCGGTCGAATACCTACCGCGGCCCGGCGCGGCGCGAACCCGGACGACGGGTAGGAGATAGCAATGTCATTCTTCGGCGACGCATGGGACACGATCACCTCTCCGTTCAAGGAAAACACGAAGGCCCCAACGGTTTCGGGGTACGGCGCAACGTTCAACCCGTACGCGAGCACGACTCAGCGTGTGACGGGCGGACAGACCGCGGCAAGCATTTACACGAATCTCGGCGCGGACGCTCAGCAGGCGCAGCGGCGCACGGCTCCGGAGCTCGACTACTCGCAGGCGGACGCAACGCGCGGCATGGCCGGCGGGCAAATGGCCGGCGCGAACGCGATGGGCGCCGAGCAGGCCGGGTTGCTCGGTCGGCTCCGCGAGGTCGAAGCGGGCCGCGGCGGTCCGAGCGTCGCGGAGCTTGCGATGCGGTCGCAGGCGGACCAGGCGGCGCGCTCCAATCTCGCAATCGCCGCGGGCGGCGGCGGGACGAGCGGCGCGGGCATGGGCTTGGCCGCGATGAACGCGAACGCGGCGCAGCAGGGCGCGCTTGTCCGGGACGTCGGCGTACAGCGGGCGGCGGAGATTGCTCAGGCGCGCGGACAGATCGCGGACGTCGCTGGCACGGCGCGCACGCAGGCTATGCAGGGCGCCGGGGTATACGGCTCGCTTGCCGATGCGTACGGCGCGCAAGCGCAGAACCGCGCTCAGCTCGAGCTGGACAGTCGCGGGCAGGCAGCGCAGGAAGCGCTTGCGTATCGCGGGCTGCAACAGCAGTTCTTGCAGGCTGAGCAGGGGCGCGAAGAGCGCGTCGAAGAGGCGCGCGTCCGGGCGGGTCAGCAGGACGACGCGCTACGGACCGGGCAGTATACGGCGCAAGCCGGGATCGAGGCGCAGCGGGACGGGTCGATTGCTAGCCTTGGCGGGTCATTGCTCGCGGCTGGTATTGGCGCGTTGAGCGATATCCGCGCGAAGAAGAACGTTCGCGGAACGGACGCGGTCGCCGCATTCGAGCCGCTCGGATCGTACGCCTATGACTACCGCGACCCGTACGCGCCGGGAGCGCGGCCCGGGCCGAACGTCGGGCCCATGGCGCAGGAGCTCGCCCGGACGCCGGAGGGGCGGACGGTCGTCGAGCGCGGTCCGGACGGGCGCTTGTCGGTCGACTCCGGGCGGCTCGCGATGATGAACGCGAGCGCGACGGGCGACCTTGCGCGGCGGCTCGACGCGCTCGAGGCGGAACAGCCGGCGGCGACGCGCCGCGGTCCGCGCGGCTCCGGAGGTGGCTGATGGCATTCGTAAGCGTAGAGGACCGGCCGGGCGGTTACGATTTCACGGACGAGGCGGGCGTCCGGACGCCGGCCATGTCGTCGCCGTACGCGGACCAGCTCGCGGCGCAGATCCGCGCGTCGGCCGGACCGGACCGGCGGACGGCGATGGCTCCGTATGGCTCGGTCGAGTCCATGCAATCGGAAATGCCGGACGTGCCCGCGCCGGTGCCGGGCGTTACGGTCGCGCCGCCGCCGGCTGCTGCGCCGCCGCCGGCCGCCCCGCCGACGGTCGAGCAGGGCGGGCAGGCGCCGACTATCGATAACGTCGCGCCGCTGTCCGTTCAGGAAGCCGCGGGACAGACCATCCACGCGCGGATCGCGCAAGCGCTCATGCCGCGCCGGCAGTGGATCCCAGGGCGCGCGGCGTTCGATCCGGAAGCAACGGACGTGCGGCGCAAAGCCGTCCGGACCGGGGAGGTCCGCGCGGGTGGGCTCCCGCTTACCGAGGACGAGCAAACGAGCCTGATGCACGACCGCTGGCAGCAGCGGTTTGCCGAGGACAAGCTAGAGACAGCCGCGTTCGAGAACATTGCGGACGCCGAACGGCAGAAGTTCGTCGCTATCGAAGAAGCCAAGCGCCGCGAGGCGGAGGTGGCCGAGCAGAAGCGCGGGCTTGCCGAGCGCGAGGAAACGTTCAAGGCCGAGACCGCCAAGCTGCAAGGCGAGATCGACTCGGTCCGAAACGAGAAGATCGATCCAAACCGAATCTTCGGCGGAGCGGGGACGTTCGCGGCTATCGCGAGCGGAATCGCGCAGGCAATCGGCGCGTATGGCGCGAGCCTTGGCGGCGGACCAAACCACGCGGCCGCGATGATCAACGGCATGATTGACCGCGATATCGACGCGCAGCGCGACTCTATCCAGCGGCGCGGCGTGACGGCGGACACGGCTCTGGGTCGGCTAATGAGCCGCTATAATCTCGACCGGACCGAAGCGACCGAAGCGCTCCGCGCCGCTCAGCTCGCGGCGGCCGAAGCGCGCGCGGCGCGCGCGCGTGCTGTCGCGGCGCCCGGCGCAGCGCAGGAAGCGGCGGCGCGGCTCGAGGCGGAGCTAGCGAAGCAGCGGCAGGAGCGGACGATCCGGCTTGCAGAGCTCACGCGCGGCCGGACGACCGTGCAAGCGCAGTACATGGACCCGCAGCGTGGCACGGCGGGCTACTGGCGCGACGATACGCCGGAAGACATTCTCAAGCGCGGCGGCGGCGCGGCGGACAGCGCGATCAAACTTCAGGACGCTTTCGGCATCGGGCCGGAGGCGGAGAAGGCAAAGCGCGACGCGGGGAAGGATATCAACGCGCGGACTATCGAGTACGGCATGAAGCTGAACGATACGCAGAAGCTCGCGTCTGCGCTCGACCGCATCACGGTCTCAACCGGCGGAACCGTCGAAAAGGACGGGTCGTCTACGTGGGCAAAAGACGTGGACATGCCGGGCGTTGGCGCGTGGGATTCGCGCATGCCGGACGCGGTGGCCGACGGACCAACGCGCGAGGTGCGCGCGGGGCTCGGCATGATCAAGAACATCATGGGTCAAGCGCTGTCCGGAGCGTCGGTCCCCCAGGAAGTCCAGGACGCAATCGAGCGCGACCTTGGCTCAGGCAACGAAGAGCAGCTCAAGCGCGGTATCACGAACGCCAAGAAGGCGATCCGCGATGGGCGGCGCAATCTCGAGGGCGCGTATGGCCCGGAGGTGGTCGCTAACTTCGCGCAGAATCAGGAAAACGCGGCCCGCGTACAGACAGCGGTCGCGGCGGGCAAGGCGACGCTGAACGAGATCGAGTAATGGCCGAGCCGTACGAGATCAAGCCGGGCCAGATCGCGCTCCGCGACTCGACCGGGCACGTTCGGTCCGCGACGCCGGAGGACGCCGCGCGGCTCGTCGCTACGGGCGAACAGAAGTACGCGACGCCGGAAGACGTCGCCGAGCATCGCAGCAACCGCGCGCGTCATGGCGACATGGCCCGCACCGGCGCGACCCAGGCCGCCGCGGGGCTTATCTCCGGCACTGTCGCGCCGGTCAAGCTCGCGACGGCGTTCGGCGCGTCGGCGCTCGGCGCAGAGGACCCGCTCGCGGGTATCACCGGGCAGCAGGCGCTTGCGGATATCGCCGGGCTCGGCGCGGGCATCGCCGGCGGGGACGCGGCGGGCGTATCGGACGCGACGGCCGAGGCTATCAGGCGCGACGCGGAGGCTAACCCCGGCTCCGCGCTGGTCGGACGGACGGCCGGCGAGGTCGCGGCGGCTATTCTGACAAGCAAGGGGCTTGGGCTCGGCGCGGAAGCGTTCGCGGCGGCGCGCGGGCTCACCGGCCGGCTCGGCACGGCCGCCGGGACCGCGCTCGGCGGGGCTATCGAGGGCGGGATATACGGCGGCGCAGCGGCCGCCGAGGACGCCTGGGTTACGCGCCGGGAGCTCACGGCGGAGCAGCTCCTCGCCGGCTCCGGGATGGGCGCTCTGTTCGGCGGGCTCGCGGGCGGAGCGCTCGGCGGCGCTCTGGGCGGCCGCTCGGCCCGGGTGGCCGACGAGCTCGCCCCGCCGCCGTCCGTGCTGTCGCCGGAGGGGCTGCCCGGGGCGCGGCGGCCGGCTGCGAGCGTCGCCGACGAGGCTATCCCGGCCGGGGCGGCTCGCGCGGCAGACGACGCTATCCCGCCGCCGGGTGCGGCGCCGCGCGTGGCGGACGCCCCGCCGCCGGGTGGCGAGGCCGCTCCCGGGCCGCGCGTGGCGGACGCGCCGGGCGCGAAGGCGCCGCGGCTGGGCGAGGACCTCGACGATGCGGTTAGCATGCTCGAGGCGTTCGCCGGGGACGGCAAGGTAGGAAAGGCGCTCGACGCGGCGGAGCAATTGTACGGGCGTGGCAAGGCGGTTGGCCGGTCACTGCACGATCAAGGGCTCGACTGGATGCGTAAGCGTACGGCCGCCATGTCGGACGAAACGCGGCACGGTGTAAACGCGCAATTCGACGAAATGGCCGTTTCGGCGGTCGTGCAGACGAGCGACGTCAAGGCGATCCGGGGGCTAACGCAAGCGAAGAGCGGGCCGGAGCTCAAGGCGGCTATCCGCGACGCCGGCCGGCGCATGCGCGCAATGGGTATCGTCGACGCGAACGACGGCGGGCGGCTCGGTCGGAACATCGAGGAGATTACCGAAAGCGGCGGCCTCGCGCGTGAGCGGGTCGGCGCCGAGCTCGGCGCGATCTACGAGCGGGCGAGCGCAGCGGCCGGTTACATGCCGGCCACCAAGGCGCTTACGCCGGTCAAAGGGTTCCTGCTCGATATGCCGGCGCGCACCGGCTCGGAAGTCGCCCGCAAAAAGGCAATGAAGCGTTTTGTGCTCCCGTTCCTGAAGAATCGCGACGCGGTTTCGCTCGAGGAAATGTGGAAGCTCCGCGTATCGATTGACAAGGAGATCAACTACGCGGCGGCCGACACGAGCAAGGCGGGCATGCAGGCGGAATACAAGAAACTCCGCGGTGTTATCGACGACACGATTAACGAAGAGGTCGACCGCATCGGAGCGACCATCGGCGAGCCGGAATTGCTTGCGATGCTCAAGGAAGCGAAGGCGGATTACAAGGTAGCCGCGTGGGTCGAAGAGGCCGGCATCACGCAAATGCAGCGGAGCGCGACGAATCGCCAGTTTTCGTGGTCGGACTATGTCACGGCGGCCGGCGCGGCTGGCGCGGTCGGTATCGGCGGCGTTGCGGGAATTCCCGTCGCTGTCGTGGCCGGCCTAATGAACCGCGGCGTGCGACGACACTTCCACGCGACCGCCGTGGGCATGGCGAACAAGGTGCTCGGAACGTCCCGCGGCGTGAATCTCGCTGCGGCTCCGCGCGCAGCTCGCGCGGCGGCTATGGCGGCGGACAACGCAACCCGCGCGGTCGACGATCAAGCGCTCGGCTCCGTCTCCCGCGCGCTCGGCGGCAAGGTGAAGCGCTCCGGCAAGCGGACCAAGGGCGGGCAGGCGGAGAAGCTCCGCGAAGGCGGCGCGGCCGCTTACAAGGCGCACCGTGAGACGCTCGACGAGATCGCGACGCCCGGCGCAATGCAGGAACGCATTGACCGGCAGATCGCCAGCACCGTCGGCCCGGACGGAGCGACCGTCGCGCCCGGGCTCGTGCTCGCGGCCGGGCAGGTAGCCGCGCGCGCGGCGTCGTACTTGCGGAGCATCGCGCCGGCTCCCGCGACCGACCCGGACAGCATCACGCCGCACCTCGACCCGCCCGTTCCGGTTAGCCCCGCCGCGCTCGAGGCGTACGCGCTCGCGGTCGAAGGCGTGGAAAACCCGCTTTCAATGCTCGAAGACCTCGAGCACGGCGAGGCGTACCCGGAGAAGATCGACGCGGTCCGGCTGGTTTGGCCGGAGCTTTACGAGCGCATGAGGGAGACGACATTCGCGGCGCTCGCGGAGGTCGGTAAGCCGGTCCCGTACGAGCAGCGGATCGTGTTTGAGCTCGCGCTCGGCGGCGGCGGGCAGCTCGAGCCGAGCCTTCGCCCGGAGGCGCTCGAGCTCATGCGGTCGCTGTCGGCGCCGCAGGAAAAGCCCGGCGGCGGCATGCCGCGGGGTCGTATGACCGGAAAACTGAGCGGCTCGGTAGCCTCTCGGACTAGTAAACTGATCAGCTAGGAACAGGTGCGAGCATGAGCGGCAAAGAGCAAATGGCGGCGGACCTCCGCGGCCCGTTCGGCGGAACCGACGCGACGGCGGACAGCCGCGGCACGCAGATCACGGCGGTCGCGACGAGCGGCTCCGCGCAGTCGTTCGATCTCTCGTCCGCCACGTACTTCGGCGGCACGCGCTACCAGGGCGATTTCGTCCGCATTATCTCAAACCAGACGCTCTTTTATTTCTGGTCAGAGCAGGCATCCGAGACGGTCGACGAGACCGCAACCGCCGCGACGAACCGCGCGCGTCAATGCGACATGCTCCCGGCCAACACGCCGCGCGAAGAGATTCCCGCCGGGCGCTACTTCCACGCGAAGACCGCCGCGGCCGGAACGGTTCGCATCAGCATCACGAACAGCGTGACGCGGAACTAACCATGGTCGCATCGCGCCGAGCCGGAGCACGCCGCGGCGGACGGGCGGCGGGTATCGCACAGCTCGAGGCGGGGTGGACCGTCGCCCCGAACGCCTTTGCGGGCTGGCGAGCCGATCTCGGTATGGCGTTCTCGGCTGGTGCGTCTATGACATGGACGGACCAGATTGGCGGATCGACGCTGTCGCAGAGTACCGGGTCGCTCGTGCCGGGCTACTCGACGAGCGACGCGAACCTTGGCGGTCGAGCGTCGGTTCAGCCGGACGGGACGGACGACACGCTTACAAGCAACCTTACCGCGTCCGCGTGGAACTTCGTGCATGACGGGACCGGCGCGAGCGTCCTTGTTGTGTGCCGCGCGACGAAGACGAGCGGCGCGACAAACAACGCGCTCGCGACGTCGACGGGTAGCGCAAATCGAGGGTTTAGGCTGATCCACAACTCGACCAACGACCGTTGCCAGTTCCAGGTAAGCGACGGCGCAACAAACGTGATCAGCATCAACGGAGGAGCAAGCACCGCGGTCGAGCCGGTAAGCCTGTCAATCCTCGTGACACACACGACGGCAGACACGCCGGACGCGACCATGTACCACCCGCCAGGCACGAGCCGAGGCACGGGTTCCGGGACAGTGAGCGTGTTGGCCGCTGCTAATACGCTCGCAGCGTGCGGTAATTCGTCCGGGTTCTTCGGCGGGAGCATCGCCGAGATCGTTTTCTGGAAGCGGACGCTCACGGCCGGCGAGATCACTGCGCTCGCAGCGTACACGCTCGCAAGGTACGGCGTTTGATATGGCAATTTTCCTGATCTTCGCCGATACGACCGAGGCCAGGCGCTTCGAGACGAACGCCCGCGTGCTGCTCGGCCTGCCCGCGCTTGCGCGTAGTCTTCCGGGCTACATCGAATCTCCCGGGCCACACGCGGCCGACGCGGCTGACATTACCGGCGCGGTCGCGCCGGGCTGGGCTGTTCGCCACGAGCTGTACGTGCGGCACCCGTCCGACGGGCGCATCGCGGTCCGCGTGACCGGAGCGATGCAAACCGCCTGGGACGACAACAAGGACCGGCTAACCCCGGCCGAGCGCGCCTGGGTCCAGGCTCAGCTTGAGACCGGCGCGGACCTTGCGGCCGAATGGCTTTCGGATGGTGCGTTGCTCGAGGATTTGGAGGTGAACCCATGAATACCCGAACGTTCCGGCTTGGTGGCGCGGTGGCGGTGCTCGCGGTCGTGCTCGGCGCGCTTGCAGCGGGTCTTTCGACGGAGCAGATCGCGGCGGCGGTGGGGCTCATGGCCGTGGCGCTTGGGGAGCTTGGCCTCCGCCAGCCGACCCCGGGGGGCGACAAGTGAGGCACGCCCCGCTCCCGCCGGACGTTCTCGTGTCGGCGCTTCAGGAGCGCATCCATCGCGACTCCGGGGTCTCCCGCGCGGCTCGGGCGGTCCGCGTCTCTGCTGCTGCGCTTGCGCTCGTCGGCTGCGGCGGGTCGCTCGGCGCCGCCAAGGCCGGCGACAAGCTCGGCGCCGCGCCGCCGTCCGCGCGGTGCCAGACCCTCGACGACCGGCACACGACATGGTCGGCCGTAGCGCAGGGCGCCGCGGTGCTCGGCGGCGGCTCCGGCGTCGCCACGCTGGCCGACCTCGGCCCGGACTATCGGGCGCCCGTCGCGGTAACGGCCGTCGCGGCCGGAGCGCTCGCCGCGGTCGCCGTGGCCGTCTCGGACGGCGCGGCGGAGTCGTGGGCGCGGGAGTGTAGCCGGTGAGCGACTTCGCGCTCGGCTGTCTCCCCGACCCGCCGGACGCCCGGGACGTCCCGCTCGGCTCCGTACTGGCCCGCGCGGAGCTCCCGGCGCAGGCGTCGGTTTGGGACGACCGCGTTGCCATTCGGGACCAGGGGGCCACCTCGAGCTGTGTCGGTCAGGCCGTCGCAACCGGGCTCCGGCTCGCGTACCTCCGCGCCGGCCAGCCTTGCCCGACCCTGTCCGCCCGGGCGCTGTACCGCCTCGCGCTCGGACCGTCCCGGGACGTTCGTGACGGTGGGACCTGGCTCCGGGCGTGCATCGCGGCGACCCGCAAGATCGGCTCGCCGAGCGAGGCGGCGCACCCGGGCGTTCAGGAGATACTAGAGCCCGTTCCCCTTGGAGCCGCCATGGACGGCGCGGACCGCTGGGGAGCGCGCCGGTACTACCGGATCGAATCGGGCGACACGGACGGGATCCGGCGGGCGCTCGCGGCCGGCCTGCCCGTGGTCGGCGGCTGGCTCGTCGGCGACGCTTTCATGAGCTACGGCGGCCGCGGGCTGGTCCGGCCGGAGCTTCGCACGCTCGGCGGGCACGCGCTATGCCTTGCCGGCTACGCGACCCAGGCCGGGGAGCCTTGGTTTTCTGGCGTCAATTCGTGGGGGCTCGCATGGGGCGCGGGCGGGATGTTCCACGCTTCGGAGGACTGGGCCGCGCTCGGCCGTGACCTCTGGGCGCTCGACGTGCGGAGCGCCGCGTGACCGCCTATCACCGCGCCGCGCTGTTCCTCCTCGTCGCCGCCGGCTGTCGGGTCGTCCCGCCCACGCCGCCGGACGTCCCCGCCCCTAGCCCGGCGACCGCCTGCGCCCGGGGCCGCGCGCTCGGCTGCTCGTGGGCGCAGACTACCCCGGGCGGCCGGACGTGTGAGGCGGTATTAACCGCGCTCGCCGAGCTGCAACCTGTCGACCTCGGGTGCCTCTCGACCGTTCCGACGTGCGACGCGGAGGACCGATGCGGCGGCTAATCCGCTGGGCGCTCGGATGGATCGGCGCCGCGGTAGCAGCGGCGGCGCTCGTGGTCGTGCTCCTAATGCGTTGGCTGTCGGCGCAGATCGACGGGGAATGATGCTAGCTCGCGGCTCTACTGGTCCGGACGTCGAGCGCTGGCAATCGTTCCTCCGCGGCCGGGAGCTCTACCACGGGGCGATAGACGGATCGTTCGGCGAGCTGCTCGAGGCGGCGACGCGTGATTACCAGTCCATGTCCAAGCTCCGGTCGGACGGCATCGTTGGACAGCGGACGTGGGGCCTCGCGGTGTCGCAGGGGCTCGACACGGGCGTTCCGGATGACGGCGGGACGTGGCCGCCCAAGCCGGCCGGGCTCGTGCCGTACACGTCGGCGGAAATGCACGGGCGGTTTGGGACCATCATCGCGACACCAGACCCTATCCCGACCAACCCGGAGCAGGTACGCGCGACCAACCCGGACGGGCGGATCGTCCTCGAGCGGGTCGTCGTTCCCGAATTCTCGGACGTGACCGGCGGGCCGCGCGGCGGGCTAGTAATGATGCACGCCGCCGCGGCCGAGCCGTTCCGCGCGCTCGTGGACGCTTGGCGGCGCGAAGGGCTGCTAAAGCGCGTCCGGTCGTGGGGCGGGTCCTATGCGCCGCGGTACGTCCGGGGCTCGCGGACCACGCTGTCCCGGCACGCATGGGGCACGGCGTTTGATATCAACTCGGCGTGGAACGGGCTTGGCGTCGCTCCGCCCGCGCGGGACGCCCCGGGCAGCGTGCGGGATCTCGTGCCGGTCGCGGTAGAGCTCGGCTGGTATTGGGGCGGCTGGTTTAGCCGGCCCGACGGCATGCATTTCGAGCGCGGTAAGAAGCCATGACACTCGACGCGGAATCGGTTGTTGCTCTCATCGTCGCCGCGCTCGGCGCCGGGGCGGCGGTCTCCAAGGTGCTCGGCATGCAGGCAGCGGCGCCGCAGCCGCGGCCGAGCACGCGCGTCCCGGCTCCGCCGCCGGCCGTATGCGCGCCGAGCGTCGTCGAGCAGGTCGACGAGCTTCACGGGCTACTCGCACGGCGGGACCACGTCGGCGCGAGCGTCGTGCTTTCGCACCTCGCCGAGCTACCGGAAATCCGCGCCCTGCTCGAGCGTATCGCGCGGAACATGGAGCGGGCTAGCCCCGCGGAGTGAGGCTAGCGCGGCTCTGATGAACGTCGCCGCGACTTGCGGGACGATAGCGTTACCATAGCCGCGCAGTCGTCCCACGCGGTTGGAAGTCCCATCAACCAGCGGGAATGTGCCGGGTTCAACCGGCCGGGACGCGCCGTCTCGGCATGGGAGCCAGTCGGCGGCGGCCCAGGGTCGGCTAGCCTCGCGGCGTCCGTCAACGTTAAGCCAGGGTTGTGCGTCGCGGTCTTCGGGTACGATGCGCTGGAGCTCGCCGCGTCCGCTCTCGTGGGCGTGGGCCACGAAGTAGAGCCGCTGCCGGATATGCGGAGCGCCGACGCTCGCAGCGCACAAATCCGCCGCCCCGAAGGCGTAACCCGCTCTTTCCAAGTCAGTCGATACAGCGTCGAGCCAGACGAGCCCGTCATTGCTCGCAACCTGCTCGCCAAAGATGACTGGAGGGCGGCACTGCTCAATGAGACGGAACCAGTCGGGCCAGAGGTGGCGCTCGTCGGCCGTTCCGGCTCGCTTGCCGGCTGCGCTGAACGGCTGGCAGGGGCATGATCCGGTCCAAATAGGGACGTCTGCCGGTACGCCTGCGAGCTGTAGCGCGTACTCCCATGCGCCGATTCCGGCGAATGCGTGGAACCGTTGCCCGCGGACCCGTTCGGCTTTGATTGCACGGATATCCCCCTCTATAACCGAGCCCGCTATGTGCCCGGCCCCGCAAAGCTCGCGGAGCCAGGCACAAGCGAACGGGTCGATCTCGCTGTAGAGCGTCAATCCCAAGCGAACCCGTCGAAGTATTCACCCTCCGCGCGCGTGACCGCCGCTTCGAGCTCGTCCCGCATCCAGTCGGGCAAGCGGCGGATCGGTACGTCCCGGCTGTTGTAGCGCGCCTCCGTCGCCTTCGCCGCGCGCGTGTCCCATTCCGCCGGGCCGCGTCCGTGCGTTGTGACGATCTCCGCGATCCAGACGTCGACCGTCCAAGGGCGGCCGATAGCGTTCGGAATCGTGACCTCGCGCCAATGCGGCTTCATACGAAACCCCCGGACGCCGCGGGCGCGTTCTTCGGGTAGACCATCGGCCTGCCGCTCGGCGCGGCGGCGTTGACGACCACGTCGCCGCGCATGCCCGTCCAGGGCTTATCCGGCTCCGCCTCGCGGTACGCGATCCACAAGCCGAGCGCTTCGGCCT
>Ga0194128_10004334_pt1 | contig 20916 bp, 29 predicted proteins | sample TA2KigCa65mmetaG_FD_148650 | JGI IMG/M metagenome (GOLD analysis project Ga0194128, IMG submission 148650) | Freshwater microbial communities from Lake Tanganyika, Tanzania - TA2015037 Kigoma Deep Cast 65m | ecosystem: Environmental > Aquatic > Freshwater > Lake | place: Tanzania: Lake... | reverse complement strand
GGTTCAACGCGGTCACGCTCTACGAGGGCGTCCCCCACGTCTGGTACCACGACCAAAGCGTCGGCACCTTGCGCCAAGCGTGGTACAGCTAGGCGAGCACAGGCTCCCCGCCGCATGGGTGCCCTGGGCTGTCCCGACGGCACCAGGATCGTTGTGGAGGTCGCCGACGTGCGCGGCCGACAGGTTCGGCTCGCGGTGACGGCGCCGCCCGAGGTGGCCGTCACCCGCCAGGAAGCCTCAGGCCGGTAGTCCGAGACGGCCGCGACTTGCGGAACAATCCCGGCGCATGGCGCTCCGGGTCTCGGGCTGTCTTTCCTAAGCGTCCGCGTTTCCGCACGTTGCAGGGGCACAGGCACCCCGAGGACTGGTCCGAGTTCGGACTCTCCGAGAGAACCGCCTGAGCTACCCCCGGTTGTGGGCGCGCCGGCGGCCGAGCAGCCACGCCACCACCGCGAGCGCCAGCATCCCCACGACGACCGGCGCGATCCGGAGCGCAAGCCGTTCCGCAGCCTGCTCCGCGTCGCGTCCGATGTCCTCGAGATCGGCCTCGATCCGCAGGACGTGCGGGTCCTGGGCGAGAGAAGTGTCGTCGTCCATGCCGCGAGTCTTGCACCGGACGCGCCACAACCGTGTGACTCGCGTCACCGGCGGGACTTAGGGCCCTGTCGAGGAGCGCCCCCGCTCCGTACCGTCCGGCGACACCGAGTGGGGGAGACCGCCGATGGCCGAGGTCCGTACGTACGACGACCTGCCCGAGCGGGCGCCGATGGGAGCACCGCTCGACTGGGCGTGGCTGCGCGGCGCGCAGAGCGAGTGAGGGGGTGCACCCCAAGCCCAGCCCTCGCGGGCTCACGATGCTCGACATCGCGGTCGGCTCGTACGGCGAGGTGCCCGAGCACCCGGTCCACCGCTCGATGGCACCCCGCGGCGCCGACGTCGCCCCCGACACCGTCGACATGGGCTACATCCTCAACGCCAAGACCGACGTGTGGTCCGACAACGTGGTCGAGCTCTACGAGGAGGCGGTCGCCCGGCAGTGGTCGGCGACGCGTGACATCCCGTGGGGCGAGCTCCAGGAGCTGCCCGACGACGTCGAGCACGCGATGTGCCAGCTCTGCACGGTGCTCACCGAGGTCGAGATGATCGCGGCCGACCTCCCCGCCAAGTGGATGTGGCGGATGAGCCACGACTTCATCGAAGCGAAGATGTTCCTCTGCATGCAGATCATGGACGAGGCGCGCCACGCGGAGGTGTTCCGCAAGCGAGCGCTCTCGAACGGCGGCGGCCTGCTCATCTCCCGCACCGCCCCGACCGACGTCGAGAAGCGCATCCTCCGCATGTGCATGCAGGACGAGGCGCGCCACGTGGCCTACGGCACGATGCACCTGCGCTACGCGATCGAGAAGGACCCCGACGTCGCGGAGGAGATCCACGAGGCGCTCGACCACGGCGAGAGCGTGCTCATCGACTTCGGCTCCGCGCCCGACATCTCCAGCGCGCTCGCGATGCTGCTCCCCGGCGGTGCCGACGACATCGAAAAGAAGGGGTTCCCGCTCGCGCAGAAGCTCTCGAAGAAGCAGCTCACGTCGTACCTGGCTCGGTGCGAGCGGGCTGGGATCAGCCGGCCCGAGCGGACCACCATCCCGCTCGACCTGCTCGGCATCGACCCCGAGTCCATCCGTCCGGCGGGCGTCGCGACCTGAAGGCCGGGAGAGGAGCAGGGTCGTGAAGATCGACACGATCGCATTCGTCGAGGCACTCGCCGCGGAGATGAACGCACACCCCGAGCGGTACCACATCCTCGGCCACGCCGACATGGTGGGCACCATGGTGGTGCAACGCGCCGGCGGTGACTTCCGGGCCCGCGTCACCTTCGCCGAGCTGCGTTGCGACGGCGTCGACGAGGTGGAGGCCGGGGAGCCGACCGACTGGAGCCTCGTGGGCCCGCTCGACGCGTGGCACGAGATGTTCGACGACGTCCTCGCCAACGGGCGGGCGACCGGGCTGCAGACCATCAACAGCCTGGCCCTGCTCGGCGATCGCATCGAGCTGGTGGGCGACGACCCGATGGGCCTCGACAAGTTCTCGCGGTTCAACCAGACCCTGCAGGCGTTCCTCGACGGCGCGGCACGCCTCGCCGTGAGCGCGTAAGGAGACGACATGGATGCACCGACCTGCCCCGCGTGCGGCAAGCCCGTCACCCGCGCGCTCGACCTGCCCTACGGCTGGTGGGAGTGGACGGGGGAGGGCTAGAAGCTGACCACCGCGGCCAAGGGTGTCGACGTCGCGCAGTGGGTGCACTGGGACTGCATGAGCGAGATGCGCCAGTTCCACCCGCAAGACTTCGGCACCCCGGTCATGCGGTAGGGAAGGCGAGCGGGCAAGAGCGGGCAAGATGTCGCACAAGGTCGAGGAGGACGTCTGCATCGGGTGCGGCGCGTGCGACTTCTTGTGCCCCACCGGCGCGCTCACGAAGACCGACTCCTTCCTGGGTCTCGTCGTCGTCGACCCCTACACGTCTGACGACTGCGCGCTGTGCGTCGACAAGTGCCCGGTGCTCGCGATCGTCCCCGACTTCGCGTGGCCGGTCTGCCACGACCGGGGCTGCCCGCTCACCTCGCAGCGCCTCGCGGACTTCGAGTGCGCGATCTGGCAGCAGCGGTGCACGTCGTGTGGAGCCACGCTCTGGAAGGGCACCGACGTGCCTGGGCCTGTTCGAGGTGCGGCTTTGGCATGAAGGTGCAGTGCCCGAAGGCGCGCCACCTGGAGCACGCCGAGGTCACCATCACCGAGCGCTGAGCCCGATGCCCCACCGGCGTGCAGCGACTCCACGACCTGTCGGACCGCTTCCACGGCGACACGGTCGAGGCCGCGGTCGACTGGTTCGTCGACAGCTCGGCCAAGCGCTTCCGCGAGGAGATCGCCAAGTGGCCCGACGGCGTGTTCGAGGCCGAGGCCTTCGCCGACCACGACCCCTGGGGCAACCGCGACGTGCGGATCACCGTCACCGTCACCGTCGACGGTGACCGGATCTCGGTGGACTTCGAGGGCACCGACGCCCGGCCCGAGCTCCAGGCCTGGTCCAGCTTCGGCAACGCTAGGGGCTTCACCATCACCCAGATCGCCGCGATGCTCGATCCTGCGATCCCGAAGAACGAGGGGTTCCTCGAGAGCATCGTTGTCCGGATCCCCTACGGCTGCGTGCTCAACCCGCCCTACGGCAAGCCGGTCAGCGCCGGCACGCACCACCTCGGTACCGAGCTCGGCGACGCGATCGCGCTGGCACTCGCCCATGTTGCGCCCGAGGGGTGCGTGCCGCAGACCTACAAGACGGGGATCCCCACCGTGATCAACGGCACCGACCCCCACAACGGCCAGCCGTTCACCGATCACTCGGCCGAGGTGTACGCGGGCTGATGCAACGCGGCCAAGGGCATGGACGCGTGGGGCGCGCAGAACGCGAGCTTCGGCAACCTCTGGAAAGCCACCGCCGAGATCAACGAGGCCATCTACCCGCACGAGCAATAAGAGCGCGACTACCGGACCGACTCCGGCGGCGCGGGTCAGTCGCGCGGCCTGTGCGGCAGTCACTACGAGAAGGAGGTCCTCGTCGACGCGACCGTGTACACGTACGTCGTCGGCATGCACCACCCGATGCCGGGGATCGCGGGCGGGCGGCCGGGAACGCCGAACGAGCTCGTGATCCGGTACGGCTCCGCGGACCCTTACCGGGTCGAGCACACGGCGGACCACGTGCCGATCGCCGCCGGGGAGCGGGTGATGTTCGACTACGGCGGCGGCGGGGGATGCGGAGACCCGCTCGACCGCGAACCGCACGCCGTGCTCGACGAGTACGTGAGCGTGCCGGGCGCAGCGTGCGACTACGGGGTGGTGCTCGCCGGTTCGCTCGAGGACCTGTCGCTCGCGGTCGACCACGACGCGACCGAGGCCTTGCGTGCCGCGCGGCACGCGCCCAAGAGGGGAGTGCTTCATGACCACGACTTTCGTCGGGTTGCCGTCGGTCGACTGGTTCCGCGCGCTGGCGGCGGTTGCAGCAGCCGACGACGCGCGTTACAGGCGGCTCGGCGTCGTCGACCTCGTGATGGGGGTCCGGGTCGGCGACGCCGGGTTCCGCCTCGTGTTCAGGGACTACGGGTGTGAAAAAGTCGAGGCGTGGGACGGGGCCGCGCCTGTGGACTGCACGGTTTCCGCTTCGCTTGCCGACTGGCAGGAGCTCGTGCACCACATGCGGGCGCGCGGCCACGCGGATCCCGACCACACGCTCAACAGCCTCGTGCTGGCCGGCGACCGGTTCACGCTCTCGGGCGACGACCAGCTCGGTATCGACGCGTGCTACCGCTTCAACGCGACGCTCCAGGCGTTCTTCGACGAGGCCGCGGCACTGGGCTGATGCCCGTGCCCCCTGGTCCGGCCTTCAGCGTACGTAGCGTGCCAATTACTCCCAGAACGCGCGCGCACCGTCCGGCGTGAAGCCGGTGGCCGTTCTCAGCGGAGTGCCGTCGGGAAGCGATGCGGGGACACCGTCCGGACAGAGCAACGCTTGCGCGTCGGCGATCGTGACGTCGTCGCGATGTTCTGCGGCATAGGAGCGCAGGATCCCGTTGAGCCAGTCGACGCGGGTGGCGTCCTCCTGGAGCGCGACGAGCGCGGGTGGTGAGCCGGTCGAGGGGATCGGGCACGGCACGGTCATGACCACGAGTCGGGCGCCTCCGGCCGTGAGCAGCCGGCGAGTGCGCTCCAGCCGTTGCCGTAGGTAGGTGCGTGCCTCCCCCGTTTTGGCCCGGAGCGTCCGGGTTCCGAGCTCGCGGTCCCAGGCATCGGTCCCGCTCAGCATCAAGACACTGATGTGCCGGTCGAACGAGTCGACGCCCCGTTCGTACGCGGCGTCCCGCTCGGCACAGCCGTGCGGAGCAGCGACGTACCCTCCGATCATCACGCGGCCGTTGGCGATGCCGCATCCGGGGATGCCGGCGACCGTGCTGACGACGTCCTCGGCGGCGCGCGGGCCTCCTTGCGCCCGGACGAGGTTGAACGCGAGGGCGTCGCCGGCCACGAGCACCCGGTGTGCGCTGCTCGGTGCCGCGGCTGCCAGGCGCGTGTACGCGTAGCGCAGGCGATCGTCGGCGGTGGCCGCTCGTCCGCCCTCGGTGCTGACGAGCGTCAGGGCGAGCACCGCCGCGACCGCGGCCGGGGCGACGACGAGGATCCGCCTCGCGGGGATCGCCCCGCGCCGGATCGGCTGCTCGACGAGGAAGTACGACACGACCGCGACCAGCAACGTGACGCCGAGCCGCAGCGCGAACAGCTCGTAGCCGTCAACGCCGACACGGGTGGGGGAGAGCCAGGTGAAGATCGGCCAGTGATAGAGGTAGAGCCCGTACGAGATGAGCCCGATCGCAGTGAGCGGCGCCAGCGCGAGCACCCGGCCAAGGATCGGGCTGGTCGGTTGGACCGCGGCCAGGATCAGCAGCGCCGAGGCGAGCGCCACGAGCAGCAGCCCACCTTGGTAGAGGAAGGGTGCATCCGTGTCCGCCAGGAGCACGACGGTCAGCAGGTATCCCAGACCAGCCAAGCCCCCGAGCTCCAGGGGGAGCCGCCATCGACGCGGGAGCGACCGCGGCGCGCGAATCCAGACCAGGGCGAGCCCGGCACCGAGGAGCAGCGCCGAGGCCCGGGCGTCGGTCCCGTAGTAGGCGCGTGCGGTGTCGTCCGGGTCGAAGAGCAGCGCCATGAGCAACGCCGAGCAACCTGCGAGCGAGAGGACGAGCCACAGGAGGCGCTTCGGGCGTCTGCGGGTGAGCGCGAGCAGCGAGACGAACAGCAGGGGCCAGAGCAGGTACCACTGCTCCTCGATGGCCAGCGACCAGGTGTGCGAGAGCGGTGAGCCAACCTGGCCGCCTTCTCCTTGCAGGTATCAGTTCTGGCCGTAGAGGAGTGTCGCGAGCCCTTGGGCGCGGAGCTCGCCGAGCTGCGTCGGCGACGCGACGAAGGCCGCGTACGCGGCGACGCCGACGAGCATGAGGAGCAACGCGGGGAGGAGTCTCCGGACCCTTCTGCTCCAGAACCTTCCGAGGCCGATCGTTCCCGCGTCTTCGTGCTCGCGCAGGAGGAGCGCCGTGATGAGGAATCCCGACAACACGAAGAAGACGTCCACGCCGATGAAGCCGCCGCCGGCCCAGCCTCCGCGGTCGTACTCGAGCAGGCCGTGGAAGCACAGGACCGCAATGACGGCGAGCGCACGGATGCCGTCGAGGGCAGGCAGGTGCGCAAGGCGCGCGGGTCCGGCTGAGGGTCCCGATGCCCGAGCCGAAGCGGCGGTCGGAGTCGGGGCCTCGACGGCCACCGTGTCCACGATGCCTGGTGTCGAGTCGATGTGACGGTCCCTATTCCGCCGCGGCGGCGGTCAGCTTCTCCGCGAGGTGCGTCGGCACGGGGTCGTAGTGGGAGTGGGTGGCGACGAACCGGCCGCGGCCGCCGGTGATCGAGCGCAGGTCGATCGCGTACCGCAGGATCTCCGAGGTCGGCACCTGGGCCACGATCTCGACCTCGCCGTCGCCCACCGACGCCGAGCCCTGGATGCGACCGCGCTTCGAGTTGAGGTCGCCCATGATGTCGCCCTGGTTCGCCTCGGGCACGGTGACGACGAGCTCGCTGACGGGCTCCAGGAGGATCGGCCCGGCGGCGGCCATGGCCTCCTTGAAGCCGTGCGCGGCCGCCGTCTTGAAGGCCATCTCGGAGGAGTCGACCGGGTGGTGCTTGCCGTCGAAGCAGGTGACGCGCACGTCGACGACGGGGTACCCGAACACGCCGCCGTGCTCGGTGGTCTCCTGCACCCCCTTCTCGACGGCGGGGAGGTAGTTCCTCGGGATGACACCACCGACGATCTTGTCGACGAATGAGAACCCGGAGCCCCGCTCGAGTGGTTCCACCCGCAGCCAGGCGATCGCGAACTGCCCGTGGCCACCGGTCTGCTTCTTGATCTTCCCTTCGGCCTCAGAGGTTGCCGTGATCGTCTCGCGGTACGGGACTTTCACGTCCTCGGTCTCGACCTCGACGCCGAACTTCCGTGCCAACCGCTCGATCGCGATGGACAGGTGCGTCTCTCCCATCCCCGAGATGAGGGTCTGGTGGGTCTCCGGGTTGCGCTCGACGCGCACCGCCGGGTCCTCGTCCTCGAGGCGGTGCAGCGCCGTCGCGAGCTTGTCCTCGTCGCCCTTGCTCTTCGCGTGAATCGCGACCGACAGGACCGGTGCCGGGGCCTCGAAGGGCTCGACCTCGATTTCGGTGCCGCGCGTCGCGAGCACGTCGCCGGTCGTGGTGTCTCCGAGCTTTGCCACCGCGGCGATGTCTCCGGCGTGCACCTCCGTTGCCGGCTCCTGCTCCTTGCCGCGCATGATGGTGACCTGGTGGAGCCGCTCCTCGTGCATGGTCCGGCCGTTGAGCAGCATCGTGTCGGTCCTGATCACGCCACGCAGCACCTTGAAGAGGTTCACGCGGCCCACGTACGGGTCGACGATCGTCTTGAACACGTACACCGCGGGGTCGCCGTCGTCGCCGTGCACGTGGGGCTCAGGTCCCTCCTCGACGACGAAGCGCGACAAGCGGTCGACGCCGACGAGCTTGGTGGCGCTGCCGCACAGCACGGGGAAGACCGTGGCCTCGTCGATCCCCTTCGCGAGCGCGTGGCCGAGCTCCTTCACGTCGATGGGCTCGTCGGCCAGGTAGCGCTCCATGAGGTCGTCGTCGGCGACGACGATGCCCTCGACGAGCGCATCGTGCACCGAGTGCTCTTCGGCCTCCATCTCGGGCGGGATCGGACCCTCTTGGCCCGTCGGTGAGGTGCCGTCGTAGGTGACGGCGGTGTCGGTGAGCAGGTCGACGACGCCCCGGAAGTCGGCTTCGGCGCCGATGGGGAGCTCGAGTGGGGCGATTCCCGCACCGAAGCGGTCCTTGAGTGCTTCGAGCGTGCGCTCGAAGCTCGCTCGCTCGCGGTCGAGCTTGTTCACGAACACGATCCTCGGGATCCCGTGGGCCTCGGCCAGCTTCCACGTGACCTCCGTCTGCACTTCGACGCCCTCGACCGCCGAGACCACGAAGATGGCGAGGTCGGCGGCCCGGAGCGCGGCGGCGACGTCACCGACGAAGTCGGCGTAGCCGGGTGCGTCGAGGATGTTGACCTTGTGGCCGTTGAGCTCGAACGGGGCGATCGACAGCGACACCGAGATCGATCGCCGGGTCTCCTCGGGGTCGAAGTCGGCGACGGTCGTGCCGTCCTCGACCCGTCCCATGCGGTTGAGCGCCCCGGCGGCGAACAGCATCGCCTCGGCGAGCGTCGTCTTGCCGGCGTGGCCGTGCCCCACCAGGGCCACGTTGCGGATCTTCGCAGTCGGGAACGTCTTCACGGGTGTCCTCCGGTCGAGCAGTCCCGGGATTCTTGCAGGGGCCCTCCCCAGGGGGCCAGGGCCGACCGGCCCAAGTGGTGGGGCCAGAGCGGTCCGGCCGGCGCGTGTGCGGGTGGTACCGTCTGTTCAACAGTCGCGAGCACTCAACGCGCAGCTGCACACAGCCTGGACGCCGTGACGCAGCCTCGATGGCATCTGGAAGGAGCGCGACCCATGCTCGACGGGCGCATGCGCGACACGGTTTCGCGTGGCTTCGCTCCTCTCGGCCGGGCGCTCGGGCGGCTCGGGCTCGGCCCCGACCTCCTGACGGTCGTCGGCCTCCTCGTTTCCGTGGCGACGGCGGTGCTGATCGGCACGGGGCACCTCGGGTGGGCGCTGCTCGGGCTGATCGTCTCGGGGCTCGTCGACCTCCTCGACGGCGCGGTCGCACGCAACAGCGGCAAGGCGAGCCCTCGTGGCGCGTTCTTCGACTCGGTCACCGACCGGTGCTCGGACGCGGTGGTGTTCGGCGGCGTCGCCTGGTACCTCGCGGGCGAGAGCGCGTACTTGCCGATCCTGGCATTCGTCGCCGCGGTGCTGGCGATGCTGATCTCCTACGAGCGGGCCCGGGCCGAGGGCCTCGGGTACTCGGCCAAGGGTGGGCTCATGGAGCGAGCCGAGCGGATGGTCCTGCTCGGCGTCGGACTCGCGTTCGACGTGCTCGTGCCGGTGCTCTGGGTGATGGTGGTGCTGATGGCGTTCACGGCCGTCCAGCGCTTCGTCAAGGTGTGGCGCCAGGCCTCGGATCTCCCGCCGCTCCCGCGCCTGCTCACGGTGCGCCATCGTCGAGACGGCGCCGCGCCGCTCCGCGACGGAGAGCGCACCCCGGTGTTCGCCCGTTGGCGGGAAACGCGCCCGTCGGCGTCCGCTCGCCGCGAGGCCCGCGCGGCACGGCGCAACCGCCCATAACGTTAGGTGTTCCACAAGGCCTCGTACTACGCGTACCGGGGCGGTGCGGTGCTCGCGAACGTGCTCCCACGTGCCGTGGCGATCCCCGTCGCCGAGACCATCGGACGCGCGCTCGCACCCGCCCTGCCCGCACGGCGTCGCATGGTCGCGCGCAACCTCGGTCGCGCGACGCACGGTCAGCTGAGCGGCCTCGCGCTCCAGCGCGCGGTGTCGGACACGTTTGCGTCCTACGGCCGCTACTGGCTGGAGCTGTTCCGGTTGCCCCAGGACGCGCGGTCCGGGCGGGCCGGCTCCCTCGAGTCGCGCTTCGAGGCGGTCGGTTGGGAGCACGTCGCCGAAGCGCTGGCGGGAGGCAAGGGCATCGTCTTCGCGCTGCCGCACCTCGGCGGGTTCGACTTCGCCGCGGCCTGGCTCGCCGGGCGCGGGGTTCGGCCAACGGTCGTCGTCGAGGCCGTCGAGCCCCCGGAGCTTTTCGCCTGGTTCGCGGAGGCCCGGCGTGAGATCGGGATGGACGTCGTACCTCTCGGGCCCGACGCCGGTAAGCGCGTGCTGCGGGCGCTGAAGGACAACCGGGCGGTGTGCCTGGTCAGCGATCGTGACCTCGTGGGCGACGGCGTGCCGGTCACGTTCTTCGGGGAGGAGACGACGCTGCCCGCGGGGCCGGCGACGCTCGCCCTACGCACCGGGGCGCCGCTGATCCCGGTGGGGATGTACTTCCGGCCTCACGGTCGCCACTTCGCCCGCATCGGCCCGCCGATGCCGACCGAGCGGCGCGGTCGACTGCGCGACGATGTCGCGCGGATCACCCAGGATCTCGCCTGTCGCTTCGAGGAGCTCGTCCGAGTGGCGCCCGTTCAGTGGCACGTCATGCAGCCCAACTGGCCGTCCGACCGGTGATCGGCCCGGCGCCGACGCCGCGTCACGCGCGGGTGGTGCGGCCGTGATGCGGGTCTCGATCGTCTCGCCGTACTCGTTGTCGCTGCCGGGGGGTGTCCAGGGCCAGGTGCTCGGCCTCGCTCGCGCGCTGCGAGGGATCGGCGTGGACGCGCGCGTCATCGGCCCGTGCGACGGGCCGCCTCCCGAACCCGGGGTCACGACCGTCGGGCCCAGCGTGCGGTACGTGAGCAACGGCTCGATCTCCCCGATGGCGCGCGCGCAGCGCGTTGCCTCCGAGCGGACGCTCGAGGCGATCCGCCGCTTCGACCCGCACGTCCTGCACCTGCACGAGCCGCTCGTGCCCGGTGCGACGGGCGCGGCGCTGCTCGGCTCTCAGGTGCCCAAGGTCGGGACGTTTCACGCGGCGGGAGAGGACGGACACCCCGCGTACAAGGCGCTCAAGAAGATCGCGGTCACGGCGGCGCGGTCCCTCACGATGCGCACGGCGGTCTCGGCGGACGCGCGCCGGATGGCCGAGGAAGCACTGGGCGGCTCGTACATCCTGTTGCCGAACGGCGTCGACGTCGACGAGTTCGCGAAGGCCGAGCCGTGGCCGACCGACCGTCGGGCGGTGCTCTTCCTCGGCCGGCACGAGCCGCGCAAGGGCCTCGGCGTCGTGCTCGACGCCTGGTCCGGCCTCGACCGCGACGCGGTCCTCTGGGTCGCGAGCGACGGTCCCGAGACCGATCGGCTTCGGGAGCGCCGCACCCCGGGGGTCGAGTGGCTCGGCCGGATCTCCGACACCGAGCGCGCGTCGCGCCTGAAGGGGGCGACCATCTTCTGCGCACCGGCGCTGGGCCAGGAGTCGTTCGGGATCGTGCTGCTGGAGGCGATGGCGGCGGGGACCGCGGTGGTCGCGTCCGACATCCCCGGCTACCGCAACGTCGCCCGACCCGAGGAGGAGGCCGTGATGGTGCCGCCCGGCGACGCCGAAGTGTTGCGAGCGGCGCTGCGGCGCGTGCTCGACGCCGACGACCTGCGGGCCCGGCTGGTGAGCGCGGGGGAGCAGCGGGCCGCCGCGTTCTCGATGACCCGCCTCGCCGAGCGCTACGTCCCGGTCTACGAGAGCGCGATCGCCCTGGGCTGAGCGGCGGCAACCGTGATTGCCGCTCGGTCGCCGTTTACCGTTGCTCAGGGTCGCGCAGCCGTGGGTCGGGCCGCTCAGCGGCCGGCAGGTGACCCGGCCCGGCGGGGGGTTTCGCCTAGGATGGAGCCGATATCTTCCATACAGGAGCACATCTCGTGACTTGGGTCATCGTCGCAGTGATCGTGATTCTGGTCCTGCTCGTCGGCTACGTGATCCTCGCGTACAACGGGCTGGTCCGCACCCGGAACCGCATCGACAACGCCCACTCGCAGATCGACGTCCAGCTGAAGCGCCGCTACGACCTGATCCCGAACCTCGTGGAGACGGTCAAGGGGTACGCGGCGCACGAGCGTTCGACCTTCGAGGCCGTGACCAACGCGCGGGCCCAGGCCATGCAGGCCCAGGAGGGCGGGTCGCCCGCCCAGCAGGCACAGGCGGAGAACATGCTCTCCGGCACGCTGAAGAGCCTGTTCGCAGTGGCCGAGCAGTACCCGGACCTCAAGGCGAACCAGAACTTCCTGAACCTGCAGGAGGAGCTGACCTCGACCGAGGACCGCATTGCGTACGCGCGGCAGTTCTATAACGACACGGTGCTGAGCTACAACACCCGGATCCAGTCGTTCCCCCCGAACCTGCTCGCGGGCATGTTCCACTTCACCGAGCGGGAGTACTTCGAGGGCGACCCGGAGGCTCAGGGCCCCGTCGAGGTCCAGTTCTAGCCCTAGCCGACGACACGCCGATCGATGGGAATGTACGAGCAGATCGCGCGCAACAAGCGCCGGTCCTTCCTGATGCTCACCGCCTTCGTGGTGCTCATCGCGCTCGTCGCGACCGCGCTCGGGGTCCTGCTCTCGGGTGGGGTCGACGCGTTCGGGATCGCCGCGGTCGCGATCGTGATCGCGATCGCGATGGCCTGGGGCTCGTACTTCTGGTCGGACAAGGTCGCGCTGGCCGCGAGCCACGCCAGGCCGGCCGACGGCCCGGAGTTCCGTCGGTACCACAACCTCGTCGAGGGCCTCTGCATCGCGGCGGGTCTGCCCAAGCCGCGGCTGTACGTGGTCGAGGACCCCGCGCCGAACGCGTTCGCGACGGGTCGCAACCCGAAGCACGCCGCGCTCGCGGTTACCACCGGGCTGCTCGAGAAGATGAACCGGGTGGAGCTCGAGGGCGTGATCGCCCACGAGCTGAGCCACGTGAAGAACTACGACATCCTCGTCACGACGATCGCCATCACCGCCGTCGGCGCGATCGCGCTCATGGCCGACCTCGGTCTGCGTTTCATGTGGTTCGGGGGCCGCGCCGGCCGCCGTGACACCAACGACTCGGGTCCGCTCGGGCTGGCGCTCGTGCTCCTGGCGCTCGCCCTGCTGGTGCTGGCGCCATTCGCCGCCCAGCTGATGCAGTTCGCGATGAGCCGCCGCCGTGAGTTCCTCGCCGACGCCAGCGGGGTCCAGCTGACCCGCTACCCCCCGGGCCTGATCTCCGCGCTCAAGAAGCTGCGCGCCGATCAGGCCGTGGTGCACTATGCGAGCCGCGCGACCGCACAGATGTGGATCGAGTCTCCGCTCGAGCGCGACCAAGAGGTCGAAGAGGGAAGGAAGAAGGGCACTTGGCTCAACCGGAGGTTCGACACGCACCCGCCGCTCGAGGATCGGATCGCCGCGCTCGAGGCCATGTAGTGCGTCTGATCGCGGGCGTCGCGGTTGTGGCCGTGCTGCTCGGGGCGTGCAATGGTGGCTCGGACGACAACGCCGCCAGCACCACAACCAAGGTGAAGCGCACCACCACGACGACCGCGCCGCCGCCGGTCGCGCCGTTCACCGGCCTCGCGGACCCGAGCGGGGTCTCCCGGACGCTTCCGTCGCTCGGCATCAAGGTCGAGAACACTCGGGAGTCCCGCCCCCAGACCGGGCTCGAGCACGCGGACGTCGTCTGGGACGAAGTGGTGGAGGGGGAGATCACGCGCTTCCTCGCCATGTACCAGTCCGCGACCACCGACGTCGTCGGCCCGGTCCGATCGGTGCGGCTCACCGACCCGCTGATCGTGTGGCCGGTCGGCGGGATCTTCGCCTACTCGGGCGGCGCCCAGTACGCGCAGAGCGCGATCGAACAGGCGCCGGTCACCCTCCTGACCGAGGGCAGCGCGGGCGACGGGATGTTTCGGGACTCGTCCAAGCGCGCCCCGCACAACCTCTACGCGCGCCCAGACGCGCTCTGGGCGAAGGGCGGCCAGCCAGTGCCCCCGCCGGCGCTGTTCCGGTACCGCAGGGCGGGCGCCGCGTCGCCGGGCGACCCGGCGACGTCGGTGCGGCTCGGCTTCGACGACTACTACGCGCCCACCTACACCTGGGACGCGGCCAACGGCGCCTGGCTGCGCGCCCAGGGCGGCGGGCCGCACCTCATGCGCTCGGGCGCGCAGATCGCACCGCAGAACGTCGTGGTGATGCAGGTCGTGTACGCGGGCGGGGTGGGCGCCCCGGGAGCCGAGGCGCAGCTCGTCGGCTCGGGCCCGCTGTTCGTGTTCAGCGACGGCAAGGTCGTCCGCGGGACCTGGAGCCGACCGGACAAGGCGGTCCCCGCGGAGCTGCTCGACGCCGCCGGCGCCCCGATCCGGCTGACCCCGGGCAAGACCTGGGTGGAGCTCCCGGACGTCTCCTACGCGGTCGACATCACGTCGCCCCCACCGCCCCCACCCACCGAGGCGACCACGACCACCCGCAAGAAGAAGTCGAGGTAGGCCGGCGTCGGGCGCGCGTGCGGCCAACCCGCGCCGGCGTCGAGGACGGCCTCGGGGGACTCGGCATATCACGGGCGCGCCTCAGGCGCTGAGGGCTTCGATGGTGGTGCGGCGGGTGTCGACCCGGGGTTCGATGTGGTCGATCTCGAGACCGCGGGTCGCGGCACAGCCGCGGATCTCGCACTCCCGGTCGGCGAGCAGCGCGGCGCGTTGGCGGCGGTTGGGGGTGCGGCTGGTGTGGGCGACGGTGCGCACGTCGATGTCGTCGATGACGAGGATGTCGATGCCGGCGGCGGTCCAGCGCCGCGCCGCGCGGAGGCGGTGTTGGCGCGCCGCGCGTTCGGTGTCGGCCTCGGCCGCGGCTCTCACGCGGCGGCTCAAGCGGCCGAGAGCCGCCGGTCGCGGACCGACGGGTCGAAGTCGCGCACGAGCTCGGCCAGCTGTTCGGCCAGCTGTTCGCCCAGCTCCCGCACCGCCGTCACACTCATGGATCGAGCATCGCACGAGGGTGAGACACTCATCGCGGCTGGGGCATCGGTCGGGTGGTGACCGATCCCACCCGGAGGTGGCGGGCCGTCCCGATGACCGACTGGGGTTCGAGCCTGCTGGCCTCGGCCCAATCGTTCGGGCGGGTCGAGCCCGTCCCGGTAACATGTGGGGCATGTCCGAGCCCCGAGCCACCGGAACCGCACGCGTCAAGCGTGGCCTCGCGGAAATGTTGCGCGGCGGGGTGATCATGGACGTGGTCACCCCCGAGCAGGCCAAGATCGCCGAGGACGCCGGCGCGGCGGCGGTCATGGCGCTCGAGCGCGTGCCTGCCGACATCCGTCGCGACGGCGGCGTGGCGCGGATGTCGGATCCGTCGATGATCGAGGGCATCCAGGCCGCGGTCACCATCCCCGTGATGGCCAAGTGCCGCATCGGGCACTTCGCCGAGGCGCAGGTGCTCGAGGCGCTCGGCGTCGACTACGTCGACGAGTCCGAGGTGCTCACCCCGGCAGACGAGGCCTACCACATCGACAAGTGGGCCTTCACGGTCCCGTTCGTGTGCGGGGCGACGAACCTGGGCGAGGCGCTCCGGCGCATCGCCGAGGGCGCCTGCATGATCCGGTCGAAGGGCGAGGCGGGCACCGGAAACATCGTCGAGGCGGTGCGCCACCTGCGCTCGATCCTCGGCGACATCAAGCGCCTCACCGTCGCGCCGCCCGAGGAGCGCTTCGGCTGGGCCAAGGAGCTGCGGGCCCCGGTCGAGCTGGTCCAGGAGGTCGCCGAGCGTGGCGAGCTGCCGGTCCCGATGTTCTGTGCGGGTGGGATCGCCACCCCGGCCGACGCGTCGCTGGTGATGCAGATGGGCGCGCAGGCGGTGTTCGTCGGCTCGGGCATCTTCAAGAGCGAGCTGCCGGAGGTGATGGCCAAGGCCATCGTCGAGGCCACCACCCACTACGCCGACCCGTCGATCATCGCGAAGGTGTCGCGAGGCCTCGGTGCCGCGATGCCGGGCGCCGAGATCGCCGGCCTCGACGTGAAGCTGGCCGAGCGGGGCTGGTAGCCGTGACCACGAGGCCCCCAGGTGAAGGTCGGAGTGCTCGCGCTGCAGGGGGCGTTCCGCGAGCATCGTGAGGTGCTCGACGCGCTCGGCGTCGACGCGGTCGAGGTCCGCACACCCGAGCATTTGGGCGGGGCCGACGCGTTGATCCTCCCGGGCGGGGAGTCGACCACGGTCAGCCGGCTGCTCGACACGTCGGGCCTCCGCGCACCGCTCGCGGTTGCGCTGGCCGACGGGCTGCCCGCTTTCGGGACGTGCGCCGGCCTGATCCTGCTCGCGCGCGAGGTGCTCGACGGGCGACCCGACCAGGTGCCGCTCGCCGCGGTCGACCTTGCGGCCCGCCGCAACGCGTACGGTCGCCAGGTGGACTCGTTCGAGGCGCCCCTCGCGGTGCGCGCGCTGTCGGGGGGGCCGTTCCCCGGTGTGTTCATCCGCGCTCCTGCGATCGTGTCGCTGGGCCCGCACGTCGAGGTGCTCGCCGAGCACGACGGCGAGCCCGTGCTCGCACGCGAGGGCGCCGTATGGGTCTCCACGTTTCATCCCGAGCTGGCGGGCGACCTCCGCCTGCACGAGCGATTCCTTCAGGAGCTGACGTGAGCGGGCATTCCAAGTGGCACTCCATCAAGCACGCCAAGGGCGCGGCCGACGCTGCCCGCGGCAAGCTTTTCGCCCGGCTGGCCCGCCAGATCGAGGTCGCGGCCCGCGCCGGCGGCGGCGACGTCGATGCCAACCCCACGTTGCGCACGATGGTGCAGAAGGCGCGCGACGCGTCGATGCCGAAGGACAACATCGAGCGGGCCATCAAGCGGGGCACCGGCGAGCTCGAGGGGGTCACCTACGAGCAGGTGACCTACGAGGGCTACGCCCCGAACGGCGTCGCGGTCTACGTGGAGGCGCTCACCGACAACCGCAACCGCACGGGCGCCGAGGTGAAGAACGTGTTCACGCGAAACGGCGGCTCACTGGCCGAGCCCGGCGCGGTCTCGTGGCAGTTCGAGCGCAAAGGCGTGATCATCCTCGAGAAGTCGGCGGCCTCGGAGGACGACGTCATGCTCGCGGCGCTCGACGCCGGGGCCGAGGACCTCGATGACCAGGGTGACACCTGGCAGGTGACCACGCCGCCGACCGAGCTGCACGCGGTGCGCACCGCGCTCGACGGCGCCGGCATCTCCTTCACGAGCGCGGATCTCACTATGCTGCCCCAGCAGAGCGTGCCGCTCGGCGACGCGAGCTCGGCGAAGCAGGTGCTACGGGTGATCGACGCGCTGGAGGAGAACGACGACGTGCAGAACGTCTATGCCAACTTCGACATCCCCGACGACGTGCTCCAGGCGGTGCTCGCGTGAGCGGCGCGGCCTCAGCGCAGCCGGAGTCGGCACCGTTGCTGGGCCGCGGGGCCCGTGAGACCCGGCCCGCAGGGTCGAGAGCGGGGATGGCATGAGCCGGGGCCCGTCCGTCGGCGATCCGGCACCGGCGTTCAGCCTGCCGGGCGTCGCCGGTCAGGAGCGCAGGGACTTCTCGCTCGAGGAGTACCGGGGGCAGAAGGTGGTGCTCGCCTTCTACCCGGGTGACTTCACCCCCGGCTGAACGATCCAGCTCCGCTCGTACCGCGACGACTTCGCGGCCTTCGAGCAGGCGGGCGCGGTCGTGCTCGGCATCTCCCCTCAAGACGTGGACAGCCACCAACGTTGGATCGCGAAGGAGCAGTTCCCGTTCGCGCTGCTGGCCGACGTCGACCTTGCAGTCGCGGACGCGTACGGCGTGAAGGGCAATCGCGCCGTGCAGGTGAAGCGCTCGGTGTTCATCGTCGACGGCGGCGGGGTGATCCGGTACCGCTACGAGGGTACGGTCAAGGCGATCTTCAAGAAGCCGGCGGCGCTCGCGGAGGTCTTGGCCACCATCGAGTGACCCCCCCAGGGTTTTGGCGTCACTTCACCGCGATAGTCGCGGTCTTCTGACGCCAAAGGCCGGGGGAGGGGGAGCAGCACGCGGCCCGGCTCGGCTCGGCTCGGCTCGGCTCTGGCATGATGCCCGCCATGCAGATCTCGATGACCGTCAACGGGACGGCCTGCACCCACGACGTGGAGCCGCGTACGCTCCTGGTCCAGTTCCTGCGCGAAGCCTGCGGGCTCACCGGCACCAAGGTCGGCTGCGACACCTCGAGCTGCGGAGCCTGCACGGTCCTGGTGGACGGCGAGTCGGTGAAGAGCTGCACGATGCTCGGGGCCCAGGCCGACTGCGCCGCAGTCACGACCATCGAGGGCCTCGGTGCCGCGGGCTGGCACCCGGTGCAACAGGCCTTCCACGAGAAGCACGGCCTCCAGTGCGGGTTCTGCACCGCGGGCATGGTCATGGCGGCGGTCAGCTTCCTCGAGGAGAACCCGGAGCCGACCGAGCGCGACGTTCGCCTTGGCCTGGAGGGCAACCTCTGCCGGTGCACCGGCTACCACAACATCGTGGTCGCGGTGCTCTCGGCGGCCGACGCGATGAAGGCCGCCAAGTGATCCCCGCCGGGTTCGACTACGTGCGGGCCGGCTCGGCCGAGGAGGCGCTGGCCGCGCTCGTCGAACACGGCGACGACGCCAAGCTGCTCGCGGGCGGGATGTCGCTGCTGCCCCTCATGAAGCTGCGACTCGCAGTCCCGACGGTGCTCGTCGACGTCGGCCGGCTCACCGACCTCACCTACGTGCGCGACGGGGGCGACCACCTCGCGATCGGGGCGCTCACCCGTCACCGTGACCTCGAGACGAGCGAGCTGCTCGCCCGCGAGTGCGGTGTGCTGCGCGCGGTCGCGGCCGAGGTCGGCGACAACCAGGTCCGGCATCGGGGCACACTCGGTGGATCGGTCGCCCACGGCGATCCGGCTTCCGATTTGCCCGCGGTGCTGCTGGCGCTCGACGCGACGTTCGTCGCCCGGGGACCGTCGGGTGAGCGGCAGCTCGGTGCGGCTGACTTCTTCACCGGCTTCCTCGAGACCGCGCTCGCGCCCGACGAGCTGCTCACCGAGATCCGGGTTCCCAAGGCGGGCGCAGACGGCTTCGCGTACGAGAAGTTCAACCGGCGCGCGCAGGACTGGGCGATCGTCGGCGCGCTCGCCGCGACCTTCGACGGCACGACCCGCGTGGCGCTGGTGAGCATGGGCGCCACACCGTTGCGCGCGCGAGGGGTCGAGGAGGCGCTCGCCGCGGGCGCGTCGGCGAGCGACGCCGCGGGGCGGGCCGCCGAGGGGACCGAGCCGTCCGCGGATGTGAACGCGACTGCCGAGTATCGCGAGCACCTGGCCCGCGTCCTCACCCGGCGGGCCCTGGAGTCCGCTGTCGCGTGAGCGGGCCCGGTGGCTGAGGGCACGGTCGCGGTCGCCGTGCTCGCCGCCGGGTCGGGGAGCCGGCTGGGTGGCCCGACGGCGAAGCCGATTGTCGCCTTGGGGGGCCGGCCGCTCATGGCGTACGCGCTCGATGCCGCGCTCGGCTCGGGTCTGCGCCCGTGCGTGCTTGTCGTGGGTCACCGCGCCTCCGCCGTCGCCGACGTGGCGCCCCAGGGCGTCACCGTGGTGCGGGCTCGCGGGTTCCGCCGCGGCATCTCCGCCAGTCTGCGCGCCGCGATCGACTTCCTCGAGGGCTACCCGCAGGTGGGTGCGGTGTGTGTCGGGCTCGCCGACCAGCCGCTCGTCGGCGACGAGGCGTACCGGCGCCTCGCGGCTGCCTACGATGACGGCGCGACCCTCGCCGTCGCGACCTACGCGAGCGTCCGGGCCAACCCGGTGTTGCTCGCCCGGTCGCGCTGGCCCGAAGCCAAGGCGCTGGATGGCGACGAGGGCGCGCGAGCCCTCATGCGTGCGAACGCCGTCGTGGAGGTCCCCTGCGACGGCACCGGTGATCCCAGGGACGTGGACACGGCCGACGATCTGCGGGCGGTCGAAGCGATGATGGCGCACGCGGACCCGCGTGCCGACGAGGAGACGTAGATGCAGATCGAGGATGGGTTCCGGGTGGAGCTCCCGGTGCAGGACGCGTGGCGCGTCCTGCTCGACATCGAGCGGATCGCGCCGTGCCTTCCCGGCGCGCAGCTCCAGGAGGTCGAAGGTGACGAGTACCGCGGGGTGGTGAAGGTCAAGGTCGGTCCGATCACGGCGCAGTACAAGGGCACCGCGCGCCTCGCCGAGGTCGACGACAGCGCGCACACCGCGGTGATCGTGGGCAACGGCCGCGACACCCGCGGGCAGGGCAATGCCTCCGCGACGATCAAGCTGGCGTTGCTTCCCGACGGTGCCGGCACCCGCGTCACCATCGACACCGACCTGTCGATCACCGGAAAGGTCGCCCAGTTCGGCCGCGGCGTCATGGCCGACGTGTCCGCGAAGCTCCTGGCCCAGTTCGTCGACAACCTCGAGCGCGACGTCCTGGCGACCGAGGTGATCGACCTCGCCAGGCCAGGAGCCGAGGCGCAGACGGGCGCGTCGGGCGAGTCGGACACCGAGGTCGACCTGGCCGCGGTGTCGTCGGTGGCGGTGGGCGCGCAGCCCGCCGCAGAGCCGTCGGGCAACGGCGCCGTCCGGCGCGTCGAGCATCCGGAGGCGCAGCCCGTGGACCTCCTGGCGATGGGGGGAACTTCGGTGCTCAAGCACCTCGCGCCGGTGATCGTGGTGGTGGTCGCGCTCGTGGTGCTGCGGATGCTGGTCCGCCGCCGGCGCCGCCGGCGCGCCTAGCATCGAATGCATGTTCGATCCTGAGCGCGACCCCGGTCGACCGGTGCTGGGCATCGATCCGGGCGTCTCGCGCTGCGGCTACGGAGCCATCGCGGGTCGGGGGCCCGACGTCCGGGTGCTCACCTGCGGTGTGATCCGCACCGATCCGGGCGAGCCGTTGCCGGTGCGCCTGGGCCGGCTGGCCGACGAGCTCGACGCCCTGCTCGACGACGTCGCCCCCGTCGTGCTGGCGGTGGAGCGGGTCCTGTTCCAGGCCAACGTCCGTACCGCAATGTCGGTCGGCCAGGCGAGCGGGCTCGCCCTCGCCGGGGCCGCCCGCCGCAACATCCCGGTCGCGCAGTACAGCCCGAACGAGGTGAAGCTCGCGATCACCGGCCACGGCGGGGCCGACAAGGTCCAGGTCCAGGCGATGGTCGCGCGGCTGCTGCGCCTGCCCGAGCTGCCGCGCCCGCCCGACGTCGCCGACGCCCTCGCCCTCGCGCTCTGCCACCGGTCGGGTGCGACCGTGCGCGACGCGCGCGCCAGGGCCACCGA
>Ga0194128_10004333_pt1 | contig 20921 bp, 24 predicted proteins | sample TA2KigCa65mmetaG_FD_148650 | JGI IMG/M metagenome (GOLD analysis project Ga0194128, IMG submission 148650) | Freshwater microbial communities from Lake Tanganyika, Tanzania - TA2015037 Kigoma Deep Cast 65m | ecosystem: Environmental > Aquatic > Freshwater > Lake | place: Tanzania: Lake... | reverse complement strand
AGCCTCTCCCCGTAAGTAGGAGCGTATGATCGCGCTAGCCTCCTCCTCTTGATTTATCGTTTCAAGTATTAGATCGGGTAGCGTTAGCAGTTCACCAGATAGACATAGAATAAGATCCTCAATTCTCATCACCTAGCCTCCTCCTCCTCTTTCCTCTTGTGTTGCTCCCTCAAAGCCTCCCGTCTAGCGATCTTTGACTCGTAATACCAGCAGTCGCCACATATAGCAAAGATCTTGCGTCCTACTTGATGGGCTAGGTAGGCCTCATCACAACCACATAGATTACAATTCGCCATCTTGCTCCTCATCTCTCTTGCTCCTCATCTCTCAAGATGGCTATTGGCTCGGTGTAGAAGCTCTATCCCGTTAGCCAATCTTCTTAGCCTCTTAAACTCTTTAGGCGTGACGATTATAGGTAGGCTCTCTGCCTCTCCCTTATAGGCACTAATCGCACCCTCTCCCTCATAACCCTCTTCTATCCACGATCTAGCGGAACCGCCGGCATCAACCCTTAGCCATCCTCTACGCGGGTTACCGTTCGCGTCATTGGTAGTCTTAATTCTGATCAACATATCTTGCTCCTCTCCTATCGTAAGGTCTAGCGATAGGCTACCACCTAGGGTCTATGCCCTAGGTGATAGTCCAGCTCTAGGCCTTACGCATTGGCATTAAGAGAGCCCGCCATCCCTCCCCTAGGTCTATGGCCATCGCTTTATTCTCGCCATAGAATCTAACTCTTACTGCAATACCCTTGCCCGCTATCTTAGAATAATCGGCGAATAGGGCAGGGTTGAATTGGATCATCGGGATAGCCACCGTTTCACCAGTAGGGAATATATGCTCATAGGGAGGGAAAGCTCCATCGCACGCGTTAAGCGTTAGGCTATCGCCACCGATCGCCACCGATACTAGCCCGCCATTCTCCAGATGATTGATTGTCACGGGTAGAGGGAATCTACCCTTATCCTTGATGAGTGAGAGGATCCTCTTAATATCGCTCAAGCGTATCAGGACTGGATCGAGCTTACCCTCTCCTACTCTCTTACCCTCGATCAATCGGTAGCGATCAGTAGCGACCGCATAGATATTGCCATCCTCTACCCCCATTAACACCGAATTGAGGATCGGCGATTCCTCTCCCTTGTGAGCGTGCGTGCTAACTCCAGTTAGCAATTCCACAAGATCATTACTTCTTACGGTGGCGCTATTGATCGCCACGCTTATCATCGTTTCACTCATTACTTATCCTATCTTTCTCCTAGTTTAGGACTAGGCTACCACCTAGGGTCTATGCCCTAGGTGATAGTCCAGCTCTAACCAACTTCAACCCATCGACAAGCAACACGGAGCAAGTTATCGTAATCGCCCGCCATAGACTCACTCAGATATTGGTCGATCTCTTCATTACTAGCACCTGCTCTCTTAATTGCAGACTTGACCGCTCCCATAATGGCGAAAGCGTTCCCATCGTTACCGGTCAACTGGACCCTCGTATCGAACTTAGGCATTGGCTCACCCTATCTTTCCCCTAGTTTAGGACTAGGCCACCACCTAGGGAATACCCCCTAGGTGATAGTCCAGCTCTAACCCCTAGCCCTAACGACTAGGCCATCGCCTAGGGAATACCCCTAGGCGATAGTCCAGCAATTAGGAACAAGCACCCACAAAGCGATTACGATCGAATCGCGGGTTGTCATTCTCTAGGTAATCTGCTATTACATCAATAGCCCGATCTAGGGGGATCGCATCAGGGAATGTCCCTTTAACTTCTTTCAATGCTCCAGCGATCAGGTTATAGTCTTTTCGCGTTAGTGTCATTGGTTTCTCCTATCGGTAGGGTTAGGGCTACCGATGGGGGAGAGTGTGCCATAGTTCCGGCGGATCTGGTAGAGCTTTAACCGGAATTTTCCATAACTCTTTCATAACAAAATTATCCACAGGTTATCCACAGACACGCCCGAACGCGTGGGTAGATAGTAGATTGAGAGCTTAGGCGCAGGGATCGAGAGGATGGACCAGGGAGATCGAGAGGGTTATTTAGGCGATAGGTTAGGGAGAGAATAGCGCCGATGGGGTAGGTCGCCATAGATCAATAACTCAAGAGAGCGGATCTATCCTCGAAATAGTGGAGAGAGTCCAGGGAGAGAGTCCAGAAGATGGGAAAACCGGACCCGAGGATACTAAACCCGCCCGCGGGTCTACCTATACTCCCCTGTAAAAAATCTTTGCTAAGGTTGACGCCCGATTTATATAGATATTTCTGTGATTTTAGTCACAAATAAAAGATTTTTTGAAAAAAAGCGGGAAATGGATATTTTTTCCCGCCTTATATAATATATACAAGGCAGTAAGCGGAAGGTAATAGCTTACTGCAGGCTACGCTGACGCTACGCCCATAGGGGCTGTAGTGTCCTTACCCCTCACTTCGCCTTAGCTCGTTCGGGCGCCAAGCCCGATAAGAGGTGCAAGGGCACCTCATTTAGTCGGGTGTAATCTATCAAAAATTTAGGAGCCTGATATGGCAGCAATAACTAGAGGTGGACCAAGAGGCAGTATTACGGAGTACCGTAAAGCCCTAACTTCCCGTAGAGGCGAGCCTGTTAAGAATTTGAAGAAAGTAACTACCCTAGTCGGTACCATTGCTATCAACGCTATACCTGCTGGAAGAGCAGCCTCTCTGGTTGCTAAGACTGTAGCTCGTGGCAAGGCCACCAAGATTACCTCTGGTGGAGCAGTTACAAAGACCAGAAACTTTACCCAAGGCAAGAATGCTAAGATTACAAATACCCCTCCTAAGAAGAGCAAGGTAGGTTCTTATTCTCCTATTAAGGGAACTAAGACCGAAGTTACTTACGGGACTAGAAAAATCAGTCCTAAGCAACAGGCTTGGAGCCAGAGCGGTCTAGCTACCATATCTAAGTCTAAACAAGGCTTAGCAGCCGCTAAAGCGGGAACTGCTGGAGCATATATTTCTAAGCAAGAAGCCTCCAAGAAAAAGGCTGCTAAGAAAAAGAAAAGTTGATGAGTAATAACACTGCTGATATAGCAAAACGGGTAATCCTAAATGCTGTAGCAGAGGGTATGACCATAGAGACAGCCTGCGGTGAAGCAGGCAAGTCTATGAAGACCTATGAGTACTACCGTAGATCCGATAAGGTCTTTGCCGATAAGGTTGATAGGACCCGTCTAGGGTTAAAGTCAAAGAACTTCGCGGCTACCGATGTCCACGACCTCGGCTTCGCCGAGTTCCGTCAGAAGTTCCTACATCAGCACACCTTCCCGCACCAACAGAACCTGATTGATGTCATAGAAGGTAGACAGCCTTCGTGGTATCACCCTGCTATGAAGTATGAGAAGGGTATCACAGATAACCGCATACTCATCAACATCCCTCCCAACCACGCCAAGTCGATCACCATTACCGTAGATTATGTCACTTGGAAGATAGTCCAGAACCCTAACTTCAGGGTCTTGATAGTGTCCCAGACCCAACAGCTCGCAGCGGATTTCCTGTATGCCATAAAGCAGAGGCTCACCCATCCGATGTATGAAGCCCTACAGCAGGCCTATGCCGCAGGCGTCGGATTCAATACCAAGACGACCTCTTGGCAGGCCACCCGTGTCACCTTCGGCGAGGAGCTACGTGAGTCATCCGAGAAGGACCCCAACCTAGAGGCTGTCGGTATAGGCGGTCAGATATACGGCAAACGCGCTGATATGATCATCTTAGATGACGCTGTGACCCTGAAGAATGCCAATGAGTTTGAGAAGCAGATTAGATGGCTTACCCAAGATGTTAGGTCCCGTCTTAACCCTACCGGTAAGTTAATTGTTATCGGGACCCGCGTTGCCTCTGTGGACCTATACAAGGAACTACGCAACATTGACAGATATCCTGGCGGTATCATCCCTTGGACCTATCTGGGTATGCCAGCCTTGCTTGAGGTCGACGAGGACCATTCCAAGTGGGTGACTCTCTGGCCTTACTCGGACCAGCCTTTCGATGGGCAGAAGGATTCCGATAGGAACAAAGAGGGTCTATACCCCCGTTGGAACGGCAAGCATCTCTATGCGGAACGTCAGGCTATGGACGCTCAGACTTGGGCCTTGGTTTATCAACAGCAAGATGTCTCGGATGATGCCACCTTCGACCCGATATGCGTCAAGGGTAGCATTGATGGGATGCGTAGGGCGGGTCGCTTGGTCCCAGGACATCCTGGACACCCTCGTGACCTTAATGGCTTTTCTTTTGTCTGTGGCCTCGATCCCGCGATGGTCGGTGACACCGCCGCTGTCTGCTATGCAGTTGACCGCACCTCTCATAAGAGATATATCGTAGATGCTATCAAGGTTACGCGCCCGACACCTGCCACCATAAGACAGTTAATAATTGATTGGACCAACCTCTACACCCCAGCAGAATGGGTGGTCGAGAAGAACGCCTTCCAGTCCTTCCTCACCCAGGATGAGGGCATCAGGTCCTTCCTTGCGACCAAGGGGACCATCCTTAGGGAGCACCATACTGGAAGCAACAAATGGGATTCAGGATTCGGTGTGGCCTCTATGTCTACCTTATTTGGAACCAAGCAACCCGATGGTAAGCACCATAGGGATAATCTCATCCATCTGCCATCAGACCAGACCGAGAACATCAAGGCTTTGATAGAACAGCTTATCACTTGGTCGCCTACCACCAAGGGTAAGACCGATATGGTGATGGCGCTCTGGTTCTGTGAGATCAAAGCACGTGAGTGGCTCAACCAAGGGATGCACACCATCCATCATCTGAAGAATCCGTTTTTGTCACGCTATGAACGTGGCAAGAGATTGGTCATAAACATAGACCAAGCATTACAAGAACAAGAACGCCAGTTCATATAAAGGAGACAAACGAAATGGCAAAAATGAGTCCGTATGAGAAGCGACTTTATACAGAATTTAACTTAACGCTTCCTCAAGCAAAAGCGGTTGCGAAGGATGTAACCAGCGCAATTAAAAAGCAGAAGAAGGCTGGCAAGATGGCCTCTTTAGATTTTATATCAGCCAGAGAATCAAGAGCGCGTCAGATCCGTACTCTTAGTGAGCGTCCAGGTGGACAGCGTATAAAGTCAAAGTCTGCAATGGCAGAACGTGGTCGCACAGTTTCTCGCGTAACCAAGAAGTCAAAGAAAAAATAACTAGGAGATAGTAGCCAATTCATCTAAGGAGCAATTATGCCAAAGGTAGGAAATAAGAAGTTCCCATATACAGCAAAAGGTAAGGCCGCCGCTAAGAAGGCCGCTGACAAAATGGCTAAGGCTAAGAAAGCTAAGAAGAAGTAACTTCTCCGATAGGAATTAAATGTTAACAACCAAAGAGGTAATCGCTAAGGTATCTCGTCTACAGACTAAGTACGCCAAACGCGATCAGCGTATGCGTGATGTGCTATCTGTGCGTCAAGGAGATATCAGCAAGGTCTATCCTGCTATGTTCTCCGAGGAGTACCCAAAGCCTCTTGTTGCCAACTTCGTAGATATCGCTGCTCGTGACCTCGCCGAGGTGATGGCACCCCTTCCAGCGCTTGAATGTTCTGCTACCAATATGGTCTCTGACTCTGCCAGAAAATCCGCAGATACTAGAACCCGTATCGCTAACTATTATGTCTCCTCATCTGAACTACAGATTCAGATGTATCAAGGCGCTGACTGGTTCAACACCTACGGTATGCTGCCATCCATCGTTGAGATGGACTATGAGACGAACAATCCTCGCATTCGCCTGCTCAACCCATTTGGTGTGTATCCTGAGATGGACCGCTTTGGTCGCTGCATCTCAATCACTCAGGTGGTAAACACCGACACGGAGAGTCTGGCGATGCAGTACCCAGAGTTCTACAGCCAGATAATCGGAAACAAGAGCTATGCTGGTTCTCCCTATGTCTCAATGGTCCGTTATCACGACAAAGACCAAGACCTGATATACATATCAGATCGTAACAACTTAGTTTTATCTAACTTGCCGAATCCTATCGGAAAATGCTTGGCACGTGCAGCCATCCGTTCCTCTCTAGATGGTGAACCGCGTGGTCAGTTCGATGACATATTAGCGGTGCAACTAGCACGTGCCAGGTTCGCGGTGTTACAGATACAGGCAGCGGAGAAGAGCATTCAAGCTCCTATTGCTATCCCGCAAGATGTGCAGGAGTTGGCCCTTGGACCCGATGCGATTATGCGCTCTGCCAATCCACAGGCTATCCGACGTGTACCATTGGAGCTTCCGCCAGGGATTTTCGCAGAATCTGGTACGCTGGAGCGAGAACTACGTCTAGGCTCTCGTTATCCAGAGGTGCGTAGCGGTAACATCGAAGCATCTGTGATAACAGGTCGTGGAGTACAGGCCCTGCAAGCAGGCTTTGACACTCAGGTACGTGCGGCACAAGCACAGTTCGCTCGTCTATTCACCGAACTCGTATCTCTCTGCTTTGAGATAGACGAGAAAATATTCGGCTCTATGACCAAGGAAATCAAGGGAGTGGATGACGGCACACCGTTCAATATGAAGTATGTGCCTAGCCGTCATATAGCCGGTGAGTATGGAGTAGATGTTCGCTACGGGATTATGTCCGGTATGGACCCCAACCGAGCAATCATCGCGCTACTGCAGATGCGTAGCGACAAGTTGGTTTCAAGAGATTATGTAAGACGCGAGATACCTATGGAGTTAAATGTCACCCAAGAAGAGCAACGTGTGGATATCGAAGAGATGCGCGATTCTCTGCGTATTGCTGTTGCTCAGTATGCTCAGACTATCCCAGCGCTCGCTGCCCAAGGCCAAGATCCTTCTCTCATTGTTTCAAGAATTGCTGAAGTCATTAAAGGCCGACAAAAGGGTAAGCAACTTGAGACGGTGGTAGAGGAAGTATTCGCCCCAGAACCAGAGCCAGAAGCTCCTATGGGTATAGAAGTTCCAGCAGCAGGAATGGCCCCAGTCCCTGCCTCGCAGCCAACTCCAGAAATGATGACTGGTGCGGCCTCTGCTGCTGGCGCTCGTCCTGATATAGCAACTCTACTCGCTCAAATAACAGGCTAAGGAGGTGTATAAATGAAAAAAGGTGGTCGCGCAAAGGCTTCTATGGCTAAATCAAAGGAAGGCAAAAGGGATACTTCAAAGCCAAAAGGCGGAGAAGTGAAATTTGGTTATTCTGCAGCAGGTCGTAAAGGCAATAGGGCTTAGTTATTCGATGCGAAAGGATAGAATGTGAAAATAAGACCAAATTACATCCCGCGTTCTATCCGTTTCGCTGATTTCCTAGTGGTGATAGCAGGATTCTTTCATAATATGACGACAGCATTTCAAGTATTATCAGATGAGATTTTAGAATTAGCAAAATATAACGCGATACGTAAGATTGAGGTAACTCAAGCCTGGGAAGATTTCGCACAAGATTTAGAGAAGATGGAGGACGGCAATGGCTAGAGGTCCATTAGCGGGAGCCGCAGGCCCTGGCAAGTTCTCCAAGAGAACGGATACGGCGCTACCTAGCGCAAGTTATGGCGAGGGCGTAGAGACTGCTGCAATCAAAGGTGGTGCGCCATTGGCCACGACCCCTGATACAAGGCCTATGTCAAAGTCAGATATGGGTATGGCTCCAAGCCAACTTAGGGGAGTGACTCCTTTATATGCTCCAACACAACGTCCAGATGAGGCAATCACTTCAGGCATTGCAATGGGTGATGGTCCTGGACCAGAAGCGCTTGGAATGAGAATGGCAAGCGCTGAACCAAAGTTGTCGAATATTTTAGCGGCTATGCTTCCTTACGATAATACCGGCGAAATAGCAATTCTATATCAAAACGCTTTATCAAGAGGAAATTGATGCCTGAAAAATTAAGAGCTGCGGCGGAAGCGGCGGGCTTATCAGAACGCGATAAGAGATACATAGATAACCTGGCTAAAGCTCTTGCTGTTCATAAGAATTTGCTTGCTATGCCTGCAGAAACAGCTAGTGCGATTTACGACACATTACCTAAAGCACAGCAAAAAAATCTTGTTGATACATTTGGTCTTGAGACTGAGCAGGAAAAGCCAAAACAAGGATGGCTTGGGACTGCTAACCATTATACTTTTTATCAAGCCTATAAGGGTTTGAATTTTCTAGCAGATCGTGTCAGTCAAACTTATCGTGCTTTGACTATACCCATTATTGAACGCAATGAATTTGGTTTTGCCTGGGATGAAGCAGGTAAAGATGGTGAGAAGGTCTACAACACTGGTCGTATTGAAAAAGCTGTAAAAAAATACGGCAATGCTCAAATTAAGATAGCTCAGAAAATAAGTGAAGGCGTTGCTATCGCTGACTTAATCCAAAATGCTAGCGAGGAAGAAAAATATTATCTTCGGATAGCCGATCCCACAAACAAACAAGTAGTTAATGGTGTAGATCTAAACCGTGAGGCTAGGGAAGAATTTGAGGAAGCGCTAAGCGCTGTTAACGCCGCTAAGTTCTCACCTGGTCGTCAGTTAGCAAATATCATAGACATCTTTACGCCAGGTGACCTTTATGAAAAAGGTTTTTTCTACAAAATGGTTTCTGGCGTTGGCGATGCAATATTCCGTCTACGCACAGACCCATTCATAGTAGGATCTAAGGCCAAAAAACTTTACGACTTGCACAACTATTCCCTTCAGGTTGTGGCTTCTCAAGCAGTAAGCAAGGGTGCTAAATTTGAAAACTACTTTAATCGTCCAGATACGATCGCATTTTGGGACAAGGCTGGTGTATCGTTAAAGAAATTAAAAGAATCAAAGGGCGTAAACCCCCAAGCGGCAGCAGAGGCTCGGAAAGAATTGCAGATTCTTATGCCAGAGTTTGGCAGGTCCGTAATTGATGAGTTTATCAATAGTACGGTTCCAATTACTAATGCTACGACCGCTAAGGCCTGGTTTGAGAACACTAACGATGTAATCAAGGTTATTTCTGGGGGAGCAGTGGCTCGTAGAAGAGTGATTCTTCCAAAACTTACTCTATCTCGTAAGGCTAGGATAGCTACACTTACCCAAGCTAATAAAATTTTTGATATAAGTAAGGTTTCACCTACTCTTGTAAATGCAGCATTTGGTTCTCCAGATAATGCAGATGGTCTATATGACGAACTTATCAATATGGATCCAGGTAAAATAAGAGAAGCACTTGACGGAGTTCGCTTAAAAGGTACCGCTAGATTCAATTTGCGCCAGATATCGGTTGGTTTGGATAGAATCAAAAGAGCCTTCAGTCCTATTCCGATGTTTAAGAACAATTTGTTTGATTTACTAGCAAAAGACGCTCCAGATCAAATCTATAGACTGGGTTTAATTTTTATGCCTCAGAAACCTGCTGCATTATTACGAGAGTTATATTCAGGAACAGATTCTGTTGGTAAAAAGTATGACATCTTTCAGGGTTTACTCAAGCAAGCCGTAAATGTTCGCGGTCTTGATTTAACAGATACTTCGAATACTATCTCTCGTATTATTACCAAAAGAGGCGAGATGCGCTTCGGCCTTGGCGAGGGTGAATTAGCCAGAAAAGCGTTACTGCCTAGCGAGATGAACACCGTAGTAACGGCACCAAGTCTTAGGGATCTAGACGTTTTAGCAGGTAAAAGCGTTTTAGCGAAAGTGCTACTTGGTACTGCTAATTCAAAATGGGTTGAAGGCGTGGTTAACCTTTGGTCATTCTTTACCTTAGCTGGTCCCCGTTATGCAGTCCGTAACGCTGGGGAAGACTTGATGGTCGCTTTGGCTATGGGCACAAGTCCCTGGGGCTTGATGAAGCAGCGCTATACAGCCACCAGGCTGAATACCGCAATACAGAATGTTAAAGGTTTAGAAAAATTTGAGGCATTTACGGCTAATCCCTTGGGCGTATTCCTACGTTTCTTGAATAAAAAAGAAGCAACTGCTAATGCTGAAAAAATTAAGTTATTAGATGAGCAAATAATTTCAGGTCGAAAAGAGCTTATAGAACTGAGAAAAGAACTAAACGCTATGAACGCTCTGACTTACAACGCTCAGAGATCTAATGAACTTATAACTAAGATTTCTGACATAGAGGGCAAGATTGAAGGCGGAGTAGTCGGTCAAACTCGGCAGATTATGGCTCAGGCTCTGACAAAAGGCCGACTAGATAATTTTTTGAGAAATTTTGGTATTAAACTTATAGATGATGAATCTATAGAAATACTTACAGAACAGATTGTATTTGGTAATATAGATAATCTGCTTGCCTCAGTGTCCGAAGGCGCCGCTAACTTCGCCCTAGGTGCTACCTATAATGAGAGCGTGTTGCAGTTAGTTAAAGATTTAGGAGTAGATGTAAGGCCTCTTAGGTTGGATTTGACTACTGCACGTAAACAATATGCTACTTCAGCAAGCGTGGCTGGCTTTGGGACACGTGCGATTACTAGGGATATGGCTGAGTCATCTTTGGTCGGATACTTATTACGTTTGTCTTTCTTAGGAAACGATGAGCTTGGCTCACTTGCATTAGCAAATGTTGACCTACCTAAAGATCAAGTCATAAGAATGCTTACTGATTGGCTAAAAACTCCACGAGGTATACAATTAAAGAAAGAAGCAACTGCAGTAAATGACATAGAGTTTGATGATATTAAGTATGCTGCTGAGGTTTACAATAGAGCAAAAGAATTAGTCACTAAAAGAGACGGTAAATCAATAAATACCAAACTCTTAAACAAAATTCGTCAAGTAGACCCATCTACTCCGCTAGGCAAAGGTGTAAAGACTTACACAATAACTGGCAAACTTGGCCTAGACGATGTTCGAGATATGGACATAAACGATCTACCTTTGGAATATGTAGGTCCTGAGTTAGTTCCAGTGGTAGAAGGATCCGTGCGTGCATCAAATATCATAAAAAATGGTTGGGTTTGGCTAGGTCTTGCTAACGCCCGTATATCTCGTCAGCCTTTGGCCATTTACGAGTCTATTCGCATTCGGAAGGAAATGAAAAGCACTGGTTTTGAGCAAGCATTTATTGACTTCTGGACAAAAGGCACAACTAAGGGAACAGTTAATTACAATGCCGCTGTAAAAGTAGCTAAGAAAGAGTTGGCTACAGCGGCAGAAGAGCGAGCAATTCAGCAAGTTATATCATACGTAGATAATCCGCTGATCAGATCTCAGGTAGCGTTTAGTTTGCGTAATTGGTCTAGATTCTATCGCGCTCAAGAGGATTTCTATAGACGTTTGGCTAGACTTGCTCGCTATAATCCAGAGGCCCTTGCTAGGTCGGCAGCGGTATTCGACGGTATTGACCATAATGGTTTTATCCAAAAGGATGAACAAGGGGACGCCTACTTTGTCTATCCTATGACGGCTCCTGGTTACAGGGCAGTACAGGCAGCTTTTGCTGGTATGGGCATACCGCAAGATTTCAAAATTCCATTACCCATTCAGTTTGGTGGTTCTATCAAGATGTTGACGCCATCACTAAATCCAGATTCTATAATGCCTACATTTTCTGGTCCTTTGGCTGGATTGTCAATATCAGTTTTAACTAACTTGATTGACCTACCATTTGGTGGTCAAACTAAGGCTTCGGATACAATAACAAAGCTCGCTTTAGGTAAGTATGCAGTAGACCAACCAGTTCTAGATAGAATGATGCCAGCGCACGTGAGCCGTTTTTTGAAAATGATGAGTCAGGACGAAAGAGATTCACAGTATGCATCGGCATATCGAAAAGCCGTTACTTATCTAGAGGCTACTGGAAACGCCTTACCAAAAAGATATGATGAAAATGGAAATTTACAAGCTAATTCTGTAGCAGAGCGCGAAGCCTATAGAGAAAAAGTAAAGAACACTACGCTTGCTATCTTGGCTACAAGATTTGCCTACAGCTTTTTTCTCCCAGCATCTCCAGCAATCCAGTTAAAATCAGAAATGGCAGAATGGGTTAAAGACTCCAATAATGCAAACTGGAAACAGGTTTGGTATAATTTGATGGATAAAAACAACGGTGACCCTAACGCAACAATGTTGAAATGGGTTGAACTATATCCAAATCAAGTGCCATATACGGTAAGTGAATCAGAACGAAATACCGTAGGGTTCTTCAGGGCAGCAGAGGATGCGGCAGATTTCGTAGAGTCTAATAAGAAATTATTTGATACTTACAAAGAGGGAGCCGCGTTCTTAATTCCGCACGATGGAGCCTTCTCGTTTGATGCCTACAGGACTATGAAGTCTATGGGATTACAAAGCAAAAAACGAATTGAGGATTATCTATTACAGGTACAGACCGCCTCAGATGTTCAGGAATATTTTGAAAGAAAAGAAAAGTTTGATGCCACACTATCTACTTCGGTGAATCCAACGTTTAGAAAAGTACTACGTGCTGAATATAATTCCTGGAAAGACAGTTTCTTTGCAGGTCATCCATTGGTTCAAGAGTGGCTAGGTAGAGGCAGAGAGAACGCAATAGAACGAGTCAGAGCACTTGATGACTTAAATAATATGTTAAATGATTCAAGATTTGCAAATATCAGGCCTGAGACTCAAAAGGTTTTACGTGATATGGTTGATACATATAAGTCATACCAATCCCAAAAAGAAGCCTTTGAGATGATTGGCGAAGATGCTGATATGTTGGACGCACTAAAAGGAACTACGCTTAGAAGACTAGAGGATTTATCTAGTCTAAATGAAAACACAAGAGCAGCTTATATCAGCATATTCAGTAGACTATTGGGAGAGTAGATAGATGCAACAACTAACGTTAAAGGATTACTTGGATAGTGAGCCTAATGTTATTTCTGCTCGCAACAAATTAAAAGCGGCTGAGGCCGCGCTTAACGAAGCCACCGAAGCCAGTAGCGCACTTGACCGTGTTCCTCAAAATGTTGTGGCACCGGAGCGTCGCAGTCAATTAAAGAAGGATATAGATGAACTTACAGAGAGAGTGAATAGGCTTTCTACTCTAGTTAATCAAATTGAATCAAATACGGCCTCTTACTTCAAGAAAAACTATAAGGAAATCTCTACAGCCCTATACCAAACTACTCTAAAAAAACTTGAAAAACAATTAGCTACTGTTTCAGCTTCTCCAGGAGTCCCTGAAGAAGCTAAAGTAAATATTCAAACACATATCGATGAATTAAAAGGGGCTATTGCTAATCCTAGATCCTATCAAGAACCACCCTTAACTAAGCAAGAATTAGAGGCTAAGACCAAGGCCGAAGCCGGAGCAAAGGCCAAGGCAGAAGCTGAAGCAAAGGCCAAGGCGGAGGCTAAGCTAAAGCTACAAGAGGAAATTAAAGACAGTCACGAAAAAGACAAAATCGGCTCATATGAATATATTGCAGACCTTTCTGTCGATGGAAGAAAGAGATTAGCTAAAGAACTCAATAAGGTTTATGGGAGTAAACTTCCAGTAGATGGTGAGTGGGATCCAGATTTAATTGCTGCCTATCAAAAAATGTTGGAGGATAGGCATACGCATTCGATGTCGTTTAATAGAAACGAAACCACTGCAGAATTTTTAAGATTCGCAGACAAATCAGGCATCTATAGGGATAAAGGTGGCAAAACATCTACAACCGATACGGATGTAACCGTCACTCGTAAAACTGCAGGTCAAATTGATGAACATATCAACGAGATAGCTGTAAAGGTCCTCCGCAGAAGTATATCAGAAGAGGATAAGGGTGAAGACTGGTACGTGAATCTAGTCAATTCGATCAATAAGATGTACGAAAAGGGTACCAAGACCGTAACTAATAAAACCTCAATAACTAATAAAACCTCAATAAGTGGAGATGGTAGTACTGTTAGTGGAACAAAGAGGGTCGTTACGCCCAGCGTTGCTGAAGCAGACATTGATGCTCTTATTGAACGCCGCCTAAGAAAGAACAATCCAGAAAGCGTTGGTCGTAAGGAGCGTCTTGAATTTGTTTCGTGGATGAATAAGGCATTAGGAGGCTAACGATGGCAGAACCTACTACATACCAAACGGTCTACAATAAAGCATATGAAGAGGCTCGCAAGCGTGGTGATAGTGACGCTGAAGCAAAGGTAGCAGCAAAGTCTGCTGCTGATAAGTGGTTGAACGAATTTGATCCTGCAGGTATCTTAAAAGAAGTCCGTGAAAGTCCCGAAGGTGCCAAACTCGGCGTTGGTCTTGCGTTGTTGTCCGATAAAAAATACGGCACACAGCTTATGGAAGTATTTAAGATTTGGAGAAAAGACGAGAACAAGGCGCTTGATTTACTTAATAAGTCAGCTTGGGCGCAACTCAACAAGGAAGCTCGTGATAACTACTCTCTAATGCTAGAGAGAGGGGATATCTACAAGAACCTCTTAGCTAACTTCAAGGTAAGAATAAATAAGCTCTTAGTCACAGAAGGCTATGATAAGTTAGATGATAAGACCCTTGAGGACGCTTTTCTTTCTGGCAAAGACGATGAGACCTTTCTCCGTGAGGCACTTTCTGGCTTCAAATTCAAGAAGGGTGTTACCGGCGGTGAAATAGGCACTAATTATGATACTTTACTCAATGTAGCTAGGCGAAATGGTATAGCGGAGACAATGCTTCCGTCAGTTCTAGGTTTTAATACGATTGAAGATATAATCAGATCTATACAAGGCGGAGAAAGAATTGACACCTTTGAGCGCAAGATTCGTAGCTATGCCAAGACTGCAATGCCTGATTATGTAAAAGGTTTGCTTGATGAGGGTCAAGACATAGAGGATATTGTTGGTCCATATAGGACTGTTATGTCTGATGAATTAGAACTTCCATATAATTCTATAAATATTACTGATAGGTATGTGCAAGAGGCGTTGGCTAAAAATACTAACCTTTCAGAATTTAGAAGAGGGCTACGCAAGGATAATCGTTGGCAATATACCGATAGAGCGCGACAAGAAGTATCAACGGCTATGTTACGAGTACTTCGTGACTTTGGATTCCAGGGGTAATAATGGAGACACGTAAATATACCAAGGCTGAGTGGGCAAGAATACAGGCCCGCTTGCCGAAAGAAGACCGTGAGCCATACTCATCCTCACCTATGGTTTCGACTGAAGGTGACCCATTAGTGGCTTTACAAAAAGGCGTTACAGAATCTAAGGCACAGGTAAAAGCAAAGAATATAGAGATTCCTACCATTGCTTTAGAAAAAGCAATCAATACTGGTAATACCACTGCAGCAGCAAGCGCTGCATCTAAATTAGCAGATGCTCAGGGTCTTACAGGAGCAGAAAAAACCACTCTAATAAATCAATCAAGACAAGATGCACAAGCAACAGTAGAAGCAAATAGAGAATTATCTAAGCCAACCACAGATCCAGGTCAAGGTTACATTTGGTCGTACAGTGTTTCTGAAGGACGCTGGAAAAGAGTATTTACTGGCGCTGGATTTGGTGGTGGTCCAACAGGACCAACAGGGCCTACTGGTGGCGGTGGCGGTGGCGGTGGTGGTGGCGCTGGTGGTGTTGGTAAAACCGTTATTGGAACCTACACAGATCCAGTAACTGGAGATGTCTATTTAGTTTATTCTGATAGTAGTACAACATTACAGGCTAAAGGAACTAAGTTATCAGATGCTGCGGCGGCTACGGCTAAAGCCGCTACCGATAAAGCCGCTGCCGATAAAGCCGCCGCTGCTAAAGCCGCTGAGGAAAAACTTAAAGGACGTCAATCGGCATTTGATTTACTTCTCAAAGAATTTGATAAGTATGGTTTACGGAGCTTGGTAGAGGATTTACGTGGACTAATTGAAAAGGATGTACCACCTGAAGAATTTACTTTAGCGCTACGTTCCTCTAAGGCTTACGAAAATCGTTTTTTTGCTAACAAAGCTCGTGTTCAAAGGGGTCTTCGTGCTCTTGACGAGGGCACATACATCGGCCTAGAAGACCAATACCAAGATATTATGCGTCGCTACGGACTACCTGAAACCTATTATACTCGTGGTGAAATGGGTCGTCAAGAAGGATTTGAAAAGTTTATTAGTGGAGATGTATCACCTATTGAGCTAGAGGACCGTATCCAAATTGCACAACGTAGGATTTTGAATGCGCCTAAACAGGTCAAAGATGCTTTAACTCAGTTCTATGGTAGCGAGATAAGCAATGGAGATATCCTTGCCTATGCCCTAGATCCAGATAAGGCCATTGAAAATATCAAGCGTAAGGTAACTGTTGCTGAGATTGGAGCAGGTGCTCTCACTGCTGGACTTACTACTGGAGTATCCAGAGCAGAAGAACTTCAGAGGTATGGAGTTACTGGAGGCCAAGCACTTGAGGGATACCAAGCAATCGCTGGTTATCTGCCACGAGCATCAACACTTGCAAACATTTATGAAAAGCAGGGAATGGGTCCATTCACCCAAGCTACTGCGGAAGCAGAGGCCTTTGGCATATCAGGTGCTACGGAATCTGCAAAAAAGCGCCGCAAACTAGAAGAACTGGAGCAATTAAGTTTCTCTGGTCAATCAGGTATAGCGGGTAGTAAAGCATTATCCCGCTCGTTTGCTGGACAATACTAAAGGCCTGCTAACGGAACAACCGGCCCGTTAGAGAGACATCAAGACCGGCAGTAGGAGCCATATCACCTTCCCCAAGTGGTATGAGGCCTGCGAAACAACTAACTAAGGGAGAAGGACCACTATGTCCAACTACGACTACGAAGACGAAGACTTTGAGAACGATGACTCAAATGATCTCGTTAAACAGTTGCGTAAAGCAACAAAAGCAAAAGACAAAGAACTAGCCGAATTGAAGGTCCAGTACGAGTCACTTGCAAAATCAAACAGAGAAAGAGCAATCAAAGACGCCCTCGTCAGTCGAGGGGTAAACAGCAAGATTGCTGAATTTATCCCACAGGATATAGACCCAACTGAGGAGTCTGTATCAAAGTGGCTTGAGGACTATTCCGACATATTCGGAGTCCCGCAGGCCGAAGCTCAAGCAAAACCGAATGTAGATCCTAAACAAGCGGCTGCATATCAGCGTATGACCAATGCTGTAGAACAAGGAATCACTCCTGAGTTTCAAGCAGAGATTTATCAACGCCTGATGAACGCAAATACCCGCGAGGAGTTAGATGAAATCATTAGGTCTTCTGGGCTGTAAAGACCGAACTTAATCGAAAGGCAATAATAAGTGGCAATTCCTACAGGTACGCTTACCTCGTCTTCGACAATTAGCAACCTAGTCCAGACAGCGTATGACCAATACGTTCGTATGGCGCTTCGCTCCATCCCCGTGATGAGAGCGCTTGCTGATGTCAAGCCGGTACAGCAAGCAATGCCAGGTTCGTCAGTTGTATTCTCCATTTACTCAGATCTCGCAACAGCGACTAGTACATTGACAGAAACCTCTGATGTTTCCTCCATTGCTCTTGGTAACCCATCACAGGTTACTGTAACACTAAACGAGTACGGCTCAGCCGTAACAACCACCAAGAAGTTGAACCTAACTTCATTCAACGATGTTGATTCAGCTCTTGCTGACATTATCGCTTACAACGCTGCAGACTCAATCGACAGCGTTGTAGCCAACGTCTTGATTGGTGGTGACAATGTTCTATATGGCGGAACCGCAACTAGTACAAATACTATTGCATCTAGTAGTACGATGACGGCCGCTCTTATACGTAAGTCTGTTGTTCAGCTTCGTACAAACAAGGCAATACCTCGCATTGGCGAGTTGTATGCTGCCTATTTGCACCCACGTCAATCTGCAGACCTCCGTGCCGAATCCGGCGCTGGTGGATTCCAGGAATTGAGCAAGTACGTAGATCGTACTCCGTTCGTTGCTGGTGCAGTCGGTGTTCTCGAAGGTGCATTCGTTGTTGAGACACCGCGTGTTCTATCCGCAACTAACTCTGGCTCTGTAGTTGTCTATAAAGCAGTTGTTGCTGGTCGTGAAGCACTTGCAGAAGCACTTGCTCAGGACACATCAGTCGTCATCGGTCCAGAAATTGACGCACTCCGTCGTTTCCGTACCATCGGCTGGTATCTCTTTGGTGGCTGGAGCCTTCTCCGTGGGGCGGCTCTATTCCGCATCGAGACTGCAACAACTATCAACTAGCTAGTTTGTTGTCTGCTGGGCAGGGCCTTGAAACCCTGCCTAGTGGTGAATAAATTAGGAAAGGAAGATATGCCTTACAGATTAACTACACCTTGGCGTTGGGAGACTCACGGTATTTATTACAACTCTTTCACGCCATACTCACGTCTTGCCGCAAAACCTATTACTGGTGGCTCGGCTACAGACACGACGAATCCGTTCTTGACAGATATACCACGTCCTTATACCTTCATAGTAAACGGATCTACGGTTACCCAGGAACAGACGCCAAGCCAGAGCACCCTAGCTGCCGCTAGTTCATATTACCTCGGTGGCACTACCACTACCATCAGTGATGCAGAGGCACAGATATTCATTAACGCGGGATATTCGTCTTTTCTGACTCAATTATGAGAAATCCGAATTGTAGGTCTGGATGCAAGACTCAGGATCATAAGTCATATTCAGATTGTTTACAGGTTGCAAGCCTATCGTTCACAGGATGCTTTTCTACCAGAAGAGGTTGGGATAAGACCAAAGAGAAGAACTGGGACTCAGAATTGGATTTATACTACTCTGCCGTGAGGCAGGGAGTAGAGCCAATATCCACCAAGAAAAAAGATATAGAGGCTGCATTGATGTTATCCAACGAAACCGGTAAGGCTTTTGACGGAAACACGATGAGCTTTAAGGAGAAATAAAATGCCAGCAAATGACCCAAAGCAATACGAGGGTAAGTTTGTACCCAAAGAGGACAAATTTATGCCATATCCATCAGATACAAACGATAAGCCTTTTATGACTTATGAGAAGTTACAGTCTGGTGCCCCAGGAAAGCCTGCAAGGTGAATAAGGCGAAGGGCGCTAAGAAAGTCGCTAAAGTGATGCGTGAGTACAAGAAGGGCGAACTCAATATCGGAAAGTCTGCCAAGAAGGTTAAGTCTCGCAAGCAGGCTGTAGCCATCGCTCTATCTGAAGCAGGGATGTCTAAGAAGAAAAAGAAGTAATGTCCTCTGGACAATATAAGACACACTATGGTTTTAACCCTATGCAGATCAGAGACGGATATGTGGTTCGGTTGAACAAGAATGGAACAGTAAGGTCAGTACTAGGAAAGTATGGCGAATATGGCAAGTCTAAGTCAATTACAAAGAATACGGCTAGGTATATAGGATCGTGACAGCAACATTCTCAGATATTGTCAACGAAGTATTGATTAACCTACAGGGTTATACGATGCAGCAAGACAGGGCTACCACCCTCTCTACTGCGATTAGCAGTACTACGTCAACCTCTATCTCCGTCTCCTCCACTTCCGATATCGGCAAAGGCATAATCGAGATTGACGAAGAGTTGATGTGGATAGAGAACTTTGACCGCGTGGGCAATACCCTGACGGTATCTGCTTGGGGACGTGGCTATCTAGGGACTACAGCCGCTACCCATACTGCCAATAGTAAGGTTACTATCGGTCCTACCTTTCCTAAATATGTAGTAAAACGAGCCATCAATGACACCATTATGGCTATGAACACCTCTATGTTCGCAATAAAACAACTAACTTTCACATACAGTGCTTCTGTATCCACCTATGAATTACTAGACGGTTCTACCAATGTAACCGCCCAGTCAATCCTTGCTATGGATTGGCAAGAAGTCGGACCATCGAAGGAATGGGTTCCGATTCGGCGTTGGTCCTTCGAGCCGTTCGCTGACATCACCACCTGGGGCGGTAGCTCTGCCACCCCTGCCCAAACAGTAAGTATCTATGATTATGTAACCCCTGGCAGGACGGTGAAGGTTCTCTATGCTACCGATGCTGTCCAGTTCTCTAGCGATTCTGATGTGTTCACGACCAAGACAGGGTTGCCATTAAGTTGTAAAGATGTGGTGGTCCTTGGCGCTACCTACAGATTGCTCACATTCCTAGACCCAGCCCGCACCAGCCAGACCAGCCCTCAGGCCGATGAGATTGATACTAAACGCACCTTTGGTAGCACTAGCAATATAACTCGTCAGATTTTTGCGCTTTACTCCCAGCGACTTGCTGAGGAAGTTAAGGCTCAACAGAATCAGTATCCAACACGAGTCCACTACACCCGATAGGTAAAAAATGACAGTACGTAAATATTCCTCCCGCGCACAGCAATCCACTCTTTCTGCTTCCATAACAAACACTGCTACGACTATGACCTTGGTAAGTGGTGGCGGTGCTAAGGTAATGGGTGGTAAGACTCCTTCTAGTACCCAGACCTATACCCTGGTTATTGACCCAGATACATCCCTTGAAGAGATTGTGGATGTATATAGTTACACTTCTGGAGATACCCTAAGTATTACCAGAGGAATTGATGGCTCTTCTGGTCAGGCCCATACCGCTGGCGCCGTAGTAAGACATATGGTCATCGGCAGGGACCTGCAAGAGGCTAATGACCATTCAGAGAATTCCACCACCGCTCACGGGCTGACCATTGCTAACGTAGTTCTTACAACTGGCACTGGCAACGTATCAACCACGATGATTGCAGATAGTGGTGTTACTACCGCAAAGATTAATGATGGAGCAGTCACCTCTGCCAAGATAGCAGATGGAACAATCGCAACGGGGGATATCGCTGACAGCGCAATTACCTCAGCCAAAATCGCTGACGGCACTATCGCTACTGGCGACATAGCGGATAGCGCTATAACCTCCGCCAAGATAGCAGATGGCACTATCGTAAATGCAGACATTAATACTGCTGCTGCGATTGATAAGACTAAGATTTCTGGAACTGCTATTACTGCTGGTGATACTGGCACTGTAACTAGCACAATGATTACTGATAATACAATAGTAAATGCTGATATTAATTCATCTGCTC
>Ga0194128_10004329_pt1 | contig 20935 bp, 23 predicted proteins | sample TA2KigCa65mmetaG_FD_148650 | JGI IMG/M metagenome (GOLD analysis project Ga0194128, IMG submission 148650) | Freshwater microbial communities from Lake Tanganyika, Tanzania - TA2015037 Kigoma Deep Cast 65m | ecosystem: Environmental > Aquatic > Freshwater > Lake | place: Tanzania: Lake... | reverse complement strand
TTGTTTCGACTGCGGAGGGCGAGTCCTTCGAGTTGTCTATTCCGATGCTTGCGGTGATTTGGCCAGGCTTTTGGACCTTCCGATCACGAAGGAGTTTTGCTCGAAGAAGAAGTTGGTTGAAAGTCGAGCGCTGGAGAAGACGGAGCTGCAGGAATCATCCATCCCTCCCGAAATCGAGCCGTTGCTGAACCAGCATGCCGATGCGTTGCTCATTGAGCACGAAAAAATTCCATTCACAAGCTATGCCTATGAATGGTGTCCAGCGATGCTTCTTGAAGCGGCGCGCTTGACGCTCGACCTCGCACAGGCATTCCTGGAAGCTGGATATGGTCTGAAAGATGCGACGCCGTCCAATATCTTGTTTCGAGGGCCTACGGCAGTTTTCGTCGATCTTCTCTCTTTCGAGCGGAGAGATCCGCATGACCCGATTTGGTTGCCGTACGGACAGTTCTTGCGGACGTTTCTGCTTCCACTCGCGTTGAACCAGACCTTTCGAATGAGTTTGGCGGATGTTTTCATCAATCGACGAGATGGTGTCGAACCGAACGCGGTTTATGAGATGTGCGGATTCTGGCAGCGATTGAGTCGCCCATTCCTTGAATTCGTTACGATTCCGCATTGGCTCGAGAAGAGCTGTCGCACGACGAGTTCGAATCGATACGCCCGGAAGGCTTTGAAGGATCCCCAAAGGGCTGCCTTTGTCTTGAACTCCCTCTTTGAACGCCTCAAACGGAGGTGTGCGAATTGTTCCATGGAAGCGTCTCGAACTTCACTTTGGTCCAATTACTCGAACTGTCATCGATACACTTCGAGTGAGATGTCGCTCAAGGAAGCGTTCGTCGCAACAGCCCTTCAGCAGACTCGGCCACGAAACGTTCTGGATGTCGGCTGCAACACGGGCCAATTCAGCTTTCTCGCGGCGGAGACCGGGGCGCTAGTTGTGTCGATTGATTCCGATCCTGCCGTGGTGGAATCGCTCTGGCTGGAGTGTCAACGGCGCCAGTTGCATATCCTTCCGCTGGTGATCGACATTTGCCGTCCCAGTCCCGGGCTGGGCTGGCGGAATCAGGAGCAATCCTCCTTTCTCGATCGTGCGGCAGGAAGGTTTGACCTCGTGATGGCCCTGGCGGTTATCCATCACCTCCTAGTGAGTGATGGAATACCTTGGGACAGGCTTTGCGACATGCTCTCGGTGCTCACGAATCGATGGGTGATTCTCGAGTTCATCACTGCGGAAGACCCGATGTTCCAGGTTCTCGTCCGAGGGCGCGAGAACCTTTTCTCGGATTGGAATTCGGATCGATTTGAGGCAATCTGCAGTCACCACTTTCAAATCATCCGCTCAGAAGAGCTCAAGCCGAGCCGGCGGCGGCTGTATTTGCTGGAGAAGCGGTCGGGGCTGAATCCGCGCCGACAATGAAACCAGGCGACGAACTTGGAGTGCCATATCCAAATTGAAGCCCTCCGGTGACCGAGTGCATGAGCGATTTCGTCGCCCTCAGACCCTTGGTGAGGAGGGGATAACCAGGATGCATCCATTTAGAAAAGGACAAGCCATGACCTATAAATGCCGTGTGTGTGATTCAACCAAGTTGGTCAGACTCCTTGATCTAGGGCTTCAGCCCCTTTGCAACAACTTTATCACGCGAGAACAGTTGGCAATTGGCGAGCCGAAATATCCCATGGTGTTGTTCGTTTGCCAGGACTGTTACCTTGTGCAACTCACCGAGTCAGCTCCGACCCACCAGATGTTCGAGAATCACCCATACCTGACGGGGTCCACAAAAGCGTTGGTTCGACATTTCGCCGAGCTGGCGAAGGAGTTAAGCGAGAAATTCTTGTCACCGGGCGATCTCGTCGTGGACATCGGAAGCAACGATGGCAGTTTCTTAAAAGGCTATGATCAAAGCCGGAATCGCGTCTTGGGCATCGAGGCCTGTGATCAGATTGCGGGGATCGCGCGCCAGAGCGGCATACCGACGATCACAGAGTTTTTCGAGATGAAGACCGCCGAGGCTGTTATTGCAAGATATGGCCACGCGAAATTGATCACAGCCGCTGGAGTCTGGTTTCACATCGAAGACTTGCACGGCGCCACTCTAGCCGTCGCCAGACTCTTAAGCGAAGATGGTGTCTTCGTCGTTCAGGCCATGTATTTGGGAGATGTGTTGAAAAGCGATGCTTACGACAGCTTCTATCATGAACATCTCTGCCTTTATTCATTTGGCCCCTTGCGCGCTCTGCTGGAACGGCACGGCATGCAGGTTTTTGACGTGGCCCACTCATCAATTCATGGAGGCGCCCTGACTGTCTATTGCTCGCACACCGGAGCGAGGTCGGTGCAAGCTTCTGTCCGGGACCTGATTGAAGTCGAGAAGCGACAAGGCGTGTATGAACTATCCACCTATCACGCATTCACTGAGCGCGTCGCCAGCAAGAGTCGAAAGTTACGTGTGATGATCGAGCAAGCTCGGCAGGCAGGGCGGACGGTTTGGGCTTATGGCGCACCGGCAAAGAGTTCAACACTGCTCAATTTTTCTGGAATTGGCCCGGACCTGATCCAACAGGCCTTGGAAATGAACAAGCTCAAATGCGGGAAATTGATGCCGGGAACCCACATTCCCGTGGTGGACGAAGAGAGTCTTAAGGGTGAAAAAGTGGACGACATCGTCTTGCTGTCCTGGAATTTTCGCGAATCGCTCGAGCCTCGCGCGCGCGCACTCCTCCGTCCAGGAGGACGGGTGCTTGTGCCTGTTCCGGATCCGGTTTGGGTCTAGTGAATCGCTTTGCGCCATGAAAATCCTGGTGACGGGAGCGACCGGTTTTCTGGGGGTAGCGCTCTGCCGAGAGCTTGAGTTGGGCGGCCATTCGATCGTTCGCCTGAGCTCCAAGAATTGCGACCTCACGAAAACGGGGAGCCTCGATCCGTACAGTGGGGTACCGTACGATCAAATCTACCATTTGGCGGCATGGACTCAAGCGGGGGATTTCTGTCTGCGCCACCCTGGAGAGCAATGGGTCGTCAATCAACTGATCAATTCCCATATGCTGGCTTGGTGGCAAGCATTTCAACCGCAGTCAAAACTGATTTGCATGGGGACGAGTTGTGCTTACGCGCCGGACCGAGAGTTGGTGGAAGAGAACTATTTAGTGGGCACGCCAATTGAAAGTCTTTTTACTTACGCGATGACGAAGCGAATGCTTTACGTCGGTTTGCTGGCTCTCCATAAGCAATTCGGCCTGAGATTTCTTTGCCTCGTGCCCTCGACGCTGTATGGGCCGGGCTACCACACAGACGAACGTCAAATGCATTTTATTTTTGACCTAGTCCGGAAGATTCTGCGCGGCAAGCTGTACGGAGAACGCGTAGTCCTGTGGGGTGACGGTCATCAGGCACGCGAGGTTGTCTATATCGATGACTTCGTGCGTGCGACCCTCCACCTGGCGTCATCGTGCGACAACGACTTGGTCAACATCGGTGCTGGCCAGGAATTCTCAATCCGGCATTTTGCCCAGTGTATCTGTGATGAAGTGGGTTACGACGTTGACAAAATCGAATTCGATGCGAGTCGATACGTCGGCGCAAAATCCAAGTTCTTGAGCGTCGAACGCTTGAATCGCTTGATGCCAAACCGGGCGATGGTTCCGCTGGCGAAAGGGCTGCGGAAGACGATCTCGTGGTTTCTGGAGCACCGAGGGACGACGCTTCCTCCCCCCGGGGCAAGAGAAGCCTGAAGCTTCTACAAGATATCAAGTGTCGAACGACGATCTGCACAGGATGGAGTTGGGAAAAGCACTTCAGGACAACTTTGTCTGGGTCAATCTTGGATCCGGATCTGATCGAGACTATGGACTTCCTGTGGAGTTGAAGAAGCTCATCACCCTTGTGGAAGTCGATGCCGCGGACAAGTCGAAGACTACTTCCATCTACTTCAAGCGGCACAGTCTGCAAAGTGGAATTGCGCCCCAGGCTGGCCGACGCATTTTTCGACAAAACCGGTTCGTCGGGTGCTCATCATTATCGAGCCCAAAGGAAGACCTAATCCGTCGATATGGCTTAGAGGAGTATTATGAAGTTGAACGCTTGATAGAACTAGATTGCGTGACCTTGCCGTCCGTTCTCGCGAGTTTCTCCATCGATCGCATGGATTTCCTAAAGACGGATTTGGAAGGGCTCGATTATGAGGTCCTGAAAAGTTGCGAGCACATGCTGGCAGACCTGCTGGCCATTCAGTGTGAACTGCGGTTCGAACCATTTTACGAAAAGGAGCCGTACTTTCATGAAGTGTGCGCTTTCCTTTATTCGCATCACTTTGAGTTGATCGAACTCAGGCCAGAGTACTGGAAGCCGAAAACTCGCCATGGCTGCAGACACAGAGATGGGCGCCTGGTTTGGGCGGATTGCATTTTTCTCAAGGATCTGGAGAGCGGCTGGCCGGAAGGAAGGTCGGACTTTTCGCTGGCGGTGGCGAAACAGATCATCATTTGCAGCATGCTGGGACATCACTGTTATGGCGAGTTCTTGTTCGAACGCTACAAGTCGGACCTTTCCACGACCTGGATCCCGCTCCTCGAAACGCTCATTGAACCGCGCCGCCCGCATTGGAAAAGCCTCCTGAAAGCAACTTACCTTGGCAAAGTGTTGATTAAGATTAAACGGGCGTGGAGCCGGCGAAACTTCAACTTCGATCATGTGGTCGATAGGTAGCTCAGATCGAATCGGTCTAAACCTCAAACCTGGGCCATTGTGCAGTCTGATACTCCCATTCTGGTTTCTCTGCTCCCGTTTGAATTCGAGGGATCTCGATTCGGTCATAATCTTGAATACATTAAGGCGATTCATAAATCCGCAGAAAAGCTAGGATGGAAACATTACGCCCCGACCAGTGCGCGGATAGGCTTGGAGGAGCCGCTGCCATTTGTCGTGAAGTGCCTGAAAGGGAGCCGGCGCGTTGGCGCGGCCCGCAGGCTTGGAGTTGGATCGAGGCTGATTGACTGGGTCAGAGGGTGTGCCATACCCAGCATCAAGTCCCTGGGGCAGTGGTTGAAAGATCTAACCAGGCGTGAAAACAGACATTGCATTGTTTTTGTCGAAACCTTCGGCCCACCCGAGCTCTTCGTCATAGCGGCTGCGCTGGCTTTCGTGCCGAGACGAAGGGTCTCATTGTGGTTGCTTTACCGATTCAGCAACTACAAGCGGCCGCTTTTTGGCTTCATTTACGAGCTGATGAATCGGATCATCGACTTGCGTTTGGGACGAGGTCGGTTGTGCCTTCTTACTGACAGCGACGCATTGGCTGAGTCTTTGGCCAAGCGTTTCGGACGCCCCCTCACAGTTATGCCCATCCCCCACACGGAAATGAGGCAGAGTGTGCCTCATCCCAAAGTCGAGGGCGAGACTGTACTGTGGTGGCCCGGACAACCGCGGCCGGAGAAAGGGTTAGACAAAGTCCAAAAACTACTTTCGAGCCGGCATCCTGCGACAGATCGAATTCGGTTGGTGATCACGAAGAGCTCAAGAGTGGTCTCTCCTGATAACGGCATCAGCGTAACGCTCACAGAGGACTACTTGGGCCGGGAAGATTATCTGAAATGGCTGGCGACCGCCGATATTGTGTTGCTGCCTTACAGCGCGGAAGTGTATGCGGAACAAACTTCAGGCATTTTCGTGGAAGCAATCTCCGCCGGGAAAATGGCGCTCGTAACCGCAGAGACCTGGATGGCTCGGGAGTTGGCGCGGCACGACTTGAGAGAGCTCGTTGCCAATTGGGATGGAGATGTCGTCGAGCGTGTGCTGGAGATTTCTCAAAATCCGCAAATTCACAGGCGAGTGAAAGAAATGAGTCGAGCCTATCAGCAATTCCACAATGCCGAAGTGTATGCCTCGAGAATGGAGATGCTCTATAGAACGGTCAATCGGCGATGATCCGGCCTTGGATCGTCCGTGATCACACTAAGCGCTTCGCATCCGGTGGTGATCCCTTGCTAAACTTGGACTTACGTTTTCCTCGACAATATCTCTTGATCTGGACCAGATCACCATGCCTCTTCAAACCGCATTCGTGAATCTCATTTTTCTCCTGAGTTTCTTCCCGTTTCTCAGAGTCGTCCCGGACATCGAAGCTGAAGTTCAACCGATCGCTGGGCTTCTGGCAGGCCTGTTCATTCTTCTCTACCGCTTCAAACTAGATCAACAGGCATTCGCATGTTTCGTCATTCTGGCGCTGATTGTGATCTACACGCTGGTATCTACTCTCTTGGAATACGAACTAACAACCACAGTCTTTCAGGGAATCGCTTACAGCATGCCGATTTTGATTTTCCTGGCACTGAAGGATAGCCTCCCCTTGCTCTCAAAGAGGCTTTACCTGGCTGTCCTGTTTCTGAACCTGGCGGTCGGACTGCTCCAGTATTTTGGAGCGTATGAACCAATCGTCTCATTTTTCAGGTTGGATCTCCTGTTTCCGCGATCCGCCGGCACGTTAGAGTTGGGGGGAGGGAGGGGAGTCTCGTTGTTCACTCCGGAACCTTCTTACTCGGCGATGATCATTATGCAGTTTTGGGCGAGCGCGATTTTCTTTTATGTCCGCAGGCAGACCTCAAGGATCGAGTTCCCACTCCTCGGAGCAGTGATTGTAACCATGGTTTTGTTGAACAGGTCGGGTACTGGTATTGTTCTGTGCGCGCTCTTCGCCGTTGGCTACCTGTCAGGCCTGAGTTGGCTGGCCCGCTACAAATTGAGATACCTGGCAAGCATTCTCGTGGGCGCTGTGCTGTTCATTTTCTCGTGGACGCTCCTGTCCTCATCGATCCTCTCTGACGCACAGGAAATTAATATCCGATTTGTGACGCTGATGCGGAAAGTGATGGATCGCGAGTTTTGGGGAAAAAACTTAGATGAGATGATGGCAGAAATCGCAGGGAAACGATATCTGACCGTTTACGTGGGATACTACTCCCTTTTTACGAGTATGGGACTTGGCTACGGTATTGGCTCGTACGCGACCAAATTCTTCGAAGTGAGCGTGCTCGGCGGTGTGGACTTCTCCACGTATGCGGTTTTTGGAGAGCTGGAGCGCTTTGCCAGCCAGCTTAAACCTGATTCGTTTGCCGCGGCCTTCGCAATGGATACGGGTTTGTTGGGACTGGCAGCGGTCACTTATTTGGCAGTTGGGTGCTACTTTTATCGCAACAGATCGGGAGTAGTTTTGACCGCTCAGATGCCGTTGCGATTAGGTATGTTTTTCGTCGCCTTTTATACGGTTTTTTTTCACACAGCGACTTCGCTTCCAGTTCCGTGGGTTTTCCTGGCGATAATCCGCGGAGGATTTCTTCCAGTGAATAAGGGGGAGGTATTGCCATTCGCCCCCGTTGTCGCAATGGATCCTAACATTAGAAGATGAAAATAATTATTACCGGAGGGGCCGGGTTTGTAGGCTCCAACCTTGCCAATTATTTCCTGGGCCGCGGAGATGCGGTGCTCATCATCGATAATTTCTCCAGACTCGGTTCGAAAGCGAATCTCCAGTGGCTCGAAGGGAACCATCCGAACTTGCAGACCTCGCGCTGTGACATCCGGGACTATGCCTCGCTGGTAGATTTGATGAAAGTTCACAAAGACGTCGATGTTATTCTTCACTTGGCCGCTCAGGTGGCTGTCACAACATCGATTGCTGATCCTCGGGAAGATTTCGAAGTCAACGCTCTGGGGACCTTGAATCTTCTCGAGGCCATTCGGGCCGCGGCGATCCGGCCAATCCTGATTTATACGTCAACGAATAAGGTTTACGGTTCTCTCGGATCGGGAAAGCTCGTGGAGACTCAGACTCGGTACGAATTCGCGGAGAACACGCATGGGATCAATGAAGCCCAACCTCTCGATTTCCATTCTCCGTACGGTTGTTCCAAGGGCACCGCCGATCAATATGTTCTGGATTATCACCGGGTTTATGGCGTTCGCTCAGTCGTATTCCGGATGTCTTGCATATACGGCCCGCGACAATTTGGCATCGAGGATCAAGGCTGGATTGCTTGGTTCTTGATCGCGAGCGAACTCGGACTTTCAATAACCGTTTACGGGGACGGAAAACAAGTGCGCGACGTACTGTACATCGACGACCTGATACAAGCTTTTGATCTATGCATTCAGAACATAAGGACCACGGAGGGCAATGTGTATAATATTGGTGGAGGTCCGGACAACACACTTTCGGTCTGGAAGGAATTCGGTCCCGTGCTTGGCAATCTTCTGGGCCGAGAGCCGCGTGTCGTGCATGCCAAGGCCAGATTAGGTGATCAATTGCTTTATGTGTCCGACATCAGGAAGGCCGCGCGCGATTTCAACTGGAGGCCGCGCGTGGGCGTCCATACTGGCATTGGTTATCTGATGGACTGGATTCGCAACCAGCGAGCATTGTTTCGGTTCCTGGACCCAACTTCATCATGACCCGTCTTGCCAGTTATGCGACTTATTCTTGAAGACGGGCTGACAACGCAACTGAATCCAGCGGGCATAGGCCAATACACTTTGCGGCTTTATCAGGCGCTGCAGAGTCATGCAGTGGAGAGTATCGGGGCCGAGGAAGCATTGGACGTGAGGCTCTACCGCCACCCATACCTTGGGCGGAAGTACCACAGGGTATTGCGCAGGCTGCTGTACCTGACCTGGCTAAACCTGGTCGCGCCTACCCAACACGCTGCGGCTGGAATTGATGTGGTTCATTTTACGAATTTCTACATTCCCTTTTGGCGGAAGTCGTGGCGAAGGGCTGGATACGTCGCTACGATACATGATCTTGTACCGTGGACCGTGCCTCAGACACTCCCTGAAAAGGCCGTCCGGTTTCACAAATGGACCGTTAAATGGGCTATCCAGTGCGCCGACCAGATCATAACGCCTACGGAAACGGTGAAGAAAGAAATACTCGAGTGGCTCCCCGGAGTTCGGCGTGAGAAGGTCGTGGCTTGCTGTTACACCTACCGACATCATAACCAGATTGAGCCTGACGGCTCCGCGAACCGTGATAGCAAGCAAAACCGATATTTCCTTTTTGTGGGCACACTGGAACGCCGGAAGAATGTTGTGACGCTGGTTCGCGCCTTTTCCATGCTCCTGAAAGGCTCCGGGAGGCGGGATTTACTTCTCTGGCTCATCGGTAAGCAAGGGTTTGGATTTGACGAGATCAAAGCGGCAATTCGGGAGGAGGCGCTGGGCGATTGTGTTCGGATCGGCGGTTACGTTGAGCAATCTCAAATTGGGCTGGTGTACAATTCGGCTCTTGCTCTGATCATGCCCTCACTCTACGAGGGATTCGGAATTCCAGTATTGGAAGGGATGTGGCATGGGACGCCCGTCATCGCAAGCGATATCCCGGTCTTCCGAGAGATCGCGGGCGATGCTGCGCTTTTTTACGGCCTGCCGCTCGATCGCAATGGCCTTGCGTCCTCGATGGAGAGAGTGCTTCTTGATGCGGATTTGTGCACAGAGTTGACGACCCGGGGGCGTGCGCATGCGGCGAGATTTAGCTCCAACCGGGTGGCGACAGAACACCTTGCAGCCTACGAGCATCTTCTGAAGGATGCGGGGCAGAGACGTTTCGCCTTACCGGTCTAGATTCCCTGAACCTGAAAACTTGTTGCATTTGAGTCGAGTTTTCACACTCCGTGTGGTCGCGGTTCCATCTGTCCTTCAAGGAATCTGTAAAGCAAGGCGCGGAAGACCTGATCAGGGCATGAAAAGAGGTGTGCTTGAATTCGTGTCTTGCCGGTCTGAGGCGGTGCCTCGCTAGCCAGAGTCCATAATTCAGTCGATATAATGCTACTGCCGTTCGTGTCCATCATCCTGCCGGTACGCAACGAGGAGCGCTTCATATCCCAATGTCTCGAACAACTGCGGGCACAATCCTATCCTCACGATAGGATGGAGGTGGTGGTTGCGGACGGGCAGAGTAGCGACGGAACGGTACAGTTAATTCAGACATGCTCCCTGGGGACGATCGCAGTCCGACTTGTGCGGGTTGCAAGTTTAGGCCGCCCACAGGGACTGAACGCGGCGATCGGCGCTTCCAAAGGCGATGTGATCTTGAGGTTGGATGCTCGCACCCGGATCGAACCGGACTACATCAACAAATGCGTGCAAACTCTGATGCAAAGTGGTGCGGATAACGTAGGTGGGCGGCAAGTGCCGCTGTGGATGACACTCAAGCAACGGGCGATTGGTTTGGCACTGTCGCATCCTTTCGGGGTAGGTAACGCACGCTTTCGGCTGGGAGGCAAGAGCGGCACCGTTGACACGGTGTATCTGGGTTGTTTCTGGAGGAGGGTGTTTGAAAAGATCGGTTTATTTGACGAAACCGCGTCGGTGATTAGCGAGGATTCCGATCTCAACCAACGCATCCTGAACGCGGGAGGCAAAGTGTACTACAACCACAAGATCAGCGCCTACTACTATCCTCGCAACACGTTCCGTGATCAGTGGAGGGTTTATTTTCGCTATGGTGGCGCACGCGCTGGGAATCTCCTGAAACACAAGCGACTCACCTCCTGGCGGCAGTTGGTGCCTCCGATATTTTGCTGTGCCAACTTGTTCTCCGCGCTGTTGGTTTTGGTCCATCCAATTTTTCTCGCGATTTTAGCGGGGGTGGATCTGGCATACGTGGTTGCAAACACATTCGTAAGCGCACGTCTGGCCTACACTCACCGCAACGCTGCCCTTTTTCCGCTGCTGTGGGTTGCCTTTCCCTGTATGCACATGGCCTGGGGAATGGGCTTCTGGAAACGGTTACTCGTGCCTGAGCGCGCGGGCCGGTATTGGCCGAATTAAGCTTCGGCCCGCGGGTTCTCCTGTTCAAATGTTCAAGTGATGCCGATGACATTCCAGAAGGCTTTTGTAACCGGCTGTGCCGGCTTTATTGGCAGCGGTCTGGTTGATCGTTTGTTGGCTGAGGGGCATGACGTAGTCGGGTGGGACAATTTCTCGACCGGACGAAAGGCATTTCTCTGTTCGAGCCAGCTCTGCGCCCGGTTCAAGTTTGTCGAGGGCGACAACCTGGATTTTGCCGGCGCTGACTTCGGCCATGCGCGGAGCTGAATTTGTATTTCATCTCGCGGCCAATGCCGACGGTCGGTTTGGGTTGGCGCATCCCAAGGAGGACCTGGAACAAAACACGATCGCCACCTTCAACGTGCTGGAGGCCATGCAAGCGAACGGCGTTAAAGGGATCGCATGTTCCTCCACGGGGTCAGTCTATGGTGAAGCGGGCGTCCATTCCGACCCCCGAAGACGCGCCGTTCCCGGTGCAAACCTCACTTTACGGCGCATCCAAGCTTGCGGGCGAAGGTCTGATCAACTCTTATGGCGAAGGTTTTTGCTTCGAAGATTACATCTTCCGATTCGTCTCAATTCTGGCAGGGCGCTATACCCACAGTCATGTTTTCGATTTCTATCGCAGCCAACTCATGGAACATCCCAGTTACCTGAAAGTGCTGGGAGACGGCACGCAGCGGAAGTCCTATCTCTTTGTGCAAGATTGCATTGACGCCATGTTACATGTCATACGGCTGGAGACGGCCAAAGCAGCCAAACACCACGTCGAGGTCTATAATCTTGGAACAGACCAGTATTGCCAGCTGACCGATTCCATCGGGTGGATTTGCGAGCAATTGGGCATCCGGCCCTGTTTGGAGTTTAGCGGTGGCGACCGAGGATGGATCGGAGACAATCCATTTATCTTTCTGGATTGCTCGAAAATACGGGCTTTGGGCTGGAAGCCGAAACTGACGATCCGAGAAGGCGTGGTCCGGACGGTAGATTATCTCCGCGCCAATCCGTGGGTGTTCCAGGCGCGTTCATGAAAGCGTTGGCTGGGCGGAATTGCTTCTCCGAATAGATTAATGAGCTTGCCACGCTTGCTTGATTTCGTCCACTCGTTGTCCCAGACGAACCCTATATGGCCTTGGCCAGCAACTTGCTATCCCCTGTCGCCCTTTCTCGTGGCTGCATCGTTCCAGAGGATCGACAGCAGAAATGGACTTAAGACTGCCATCGGTCGCGATTATCGGTTGCGGTTTGATCGGACAGAATCGCTTTCACAGCCTCCCGGCAGGGAGCGTCCGAGTGGTCTGTGACGTAAATCTGCCCCTGGCGAAAAAGCTCGCGGCCCAAGGCGATGGTTGCGCAGCAACCGCCTCCGTGGAAGAAGTCGTGAACGCTCCAAAGGTAGAAGTGATCGTCGTTGCCACAGTCAACTCCTCGCTGGGACCAATTGCATGCCAAGCGGTTGATGCTGGTAAACACGCCTTAGTCGAAAAACCGGGGGCCGTCTCGGTTTAGGCGGAATGGAACATGAGATTTAGAAGTATGAGCACAGCGAATGAATCAGAATGCTTGGTCAGCGTGATTCTACTTACGATTGATCGCTTCCAGTATTTGGATTGTGCAATCGAGAGTGTCTGTCAGCAAAGCTTTCGCGAATGGGAGATGGTTATCGTTCAGGACGGTTGCGATCCTCAAGTGGAAGCGGCTCTGCAACGATGGGCGAAACGTGAACCCCGGATAAGGTACTTTCGTCGGCCAAGGCCGGGTAACATTGCAAATGCAATTAATTACGGGATCACGCAGAGCCGCGGGATATACATCGCTATCCTGGACGACGATGACGCCTGGATACACCGCGACAAGTTGCGACTGCAGTTGGACTTTATAGAGATGCGAGATGAGTTGCTCTGTGTCGGCGGTGGAGCGATTGTTGTGGATCAAGACGGAAATGAGATGTTGCGATATCGCAAACCAGCATCGCCAGCGGATTGCGCCAGGCGCGCCTTGATTGCTAATCCACCGATTCATTCGTCGGTGCTCTACCGCAAGCGGGCAGTAATAGCTGCCGGATTGTACGATGAAGGGCTTGCTGGATATCAGGACTGGGACCTTTGGCTTAGGATGATGCGCGTTGGGCAGGTGGCAAACCTTCAGGAGCATTTCGTGATGTATCGTATTTGGAATGGTGGTGGATCTAGTCGGAACGTTCTGGCAAACGCATGGTCAGGGCTACAGATCGTCTACCGTCACCGCCGGCATTATCGTGGATATATTCTCGCTCTGGCAGCCGCATTCGGTTACGCGCTATTCGCGGTGTTACCAACTGGTGCAAGAAGGCGCTGTTATCAGCAACTGACGAGGTTACAGGTCTATCGTGTCTCAAAGTATTGTATGCCCCGTAACTTGGGAGGACTCCAGTTCCCGGATTAAACGAATTCCTTAATCGGTCGCACGAATCAACCATGATCATCGCGCGTTCGCCATTACGAGTCACCTTCGGCGGTGGAGGTACGGACCTGCCCTCCTATTACCGGGAGCACGGGGGCTTCCTGATCGCTGCCGCGATCGACAAATACGTTTACGTGACCGTGATGCAGCCTTTTACGCGCGGTGTATTTCTCAAGTACTCCAGGCTGGAGCACGTGGAGACAGTTGACGAGGTCCAGCACCCGATCATCCGAGAAGCGCTGCGAATGGTTGGAATCCAAGAGCCTCAAATTGAAATTACCGCCCTGGCGGACATTCCCGCCGGGACCGGGCTCGGTTCGTCGGGCAGCTTTATCACCGCGCTTCTGAAGGCGCTCTACAATCATTTTCGGCGGCTTCTCCATCCGGATGAGCTGGCGCAATTAGCGTGCGAACTGGAAATCAACCGCCTCAAAGAACCGGTCGGAAAACAGGACCAGTATATTGCCGCGTATGGCGGCATCACGTGCTTCCGGTTTCATCCCGACGACCGAGTCGAAGCCTTCCCTCTAAGAATCAAAAAAGAAACCCTGCACGACCTGGAGGACAATCTACTGCTTTTCTTTACGGGTTTTGCCCGGAGCGCCGGCAGCATTTTAAGAGACCAAGTTGTCCGCACGCAGCAATCGGAGCGGGAAATGATCGCGAACCTCCATTACGTTAGGGACCTCGGCTTGCGCTGTCAGGAGGCACTGGAACAAGGCGACACGTTTCGTTTCGGGACGCTCATGCGTGAGCACTGGGAGCACAAGAAAAAGCGCTCCAGCGGCATGAGCAATGATCAGATTGACCTCTGGTACGATCTGGCCATGAAGAACGGGGCTGTGGGCGGGAAACTGGTGGGTGCCGGCGGAGGCGGATTTCTGATGTTTTATGCCGAGGACCACCGACAACTTAGACGAGCGATGGCTGAAGCTGGGCTCGAAGAAGTTCGATTTCGCTTTGATTTTCAGGGCACCAAAGTTTTGTTCGAATGAGTTTGTCCGTAGCCATACTCGCGGGCGGTCTGGCGACACGCTTGCGGCCACTGACGGAAAAGGTGCCGAAAAGCTTGCTCGAAGTCGCGGGCCAGCCTTTCGCTGTCCACCAGATTGAATTATTGAAAGAGCATCGATTGACCCAAATCGTTTTTTGCGCGGGCCATCTGGGCGAGAAAATTCAAACGGAACTTGGCGATGGACAACGATGGGGGGTGAACCTCAGTTATGTTTTCGATGGCTCTCAATTGCTCGGCACCGGCGGCGCTCTTCGTCGCGCGTTGCCCTTCCTTGGCGATGCGTTCTTCGTTGTCTATGGAGACTCCTATCTTGAATGCGACTACCCACGGATTGAGCGCGCGTTTGGAGAATGCGGGAAGCAAGGCCTCATGACGGTATTCCGAAACGAAAACCAGTGGGACCGGAGCAATGTTCTGTTTTCTAACGGCTCCATTCTACGATACGACAAGCGTCATCCGACGGATGACATGCGTCACATTGACTACGGGCTGGGAATACTCAAAGCTGAAGTGCTTAAAAGATATCCCGAAGAATCAGTGTTAGACTTGGCTACGATCTATCAAAGGCTAGTTAGCGAGGGGCAACTCGCCGGGTACGAGGTCGCCCATCGCTTTTACGAGATAGGGTCCCTGGCGGGTCTCCAAGAAACGCGCGACTACTTGACGGCAAAATCAAGAAGCAACGCATTGACTTTGAGATGAATCGGGGAGCACACGCGTCCTCGCGTGTCCCGAACGCCGCCCTCGCCGTTCGGAACAGTGTTCCGAAAATGGGAGGGTGAGGCTCCCGCCGAACCCTGGAATTGAATCAAGAATGGGTTCGGCGGGAGCCTAGTGGGTACCATACTTCATCCACTGCAACGTTCGTCCTTCGACTCACGCCACTCTCCCAGATTGCGGTGCAAAAGGTCTTTCACACGAAACCGAGGTGCAAAGGATCGGGACATTCATGCAAAGTAATATGAACTTCACAGACCAATACCTGGCGGAGACCAAAGAGATCATAGATCGAATGGACCGGAATGCTATCGAGCAGATCGTCCAGCAGTTGGTCGAAGTTAGAAGCTGCGGCGGTCGCCTCTTCTTCCTCGGTGTCGGTGGAAGCGCCGCCAATTGTTCCCATGCCGTGAACGATTTTCGAAAGATCGCGGGAATCGAGGCGTATGCGCCCACGGACAACGTTTCGGAATTGACCGCGAGAACGAACGATGACGGTTGGGCGAGTGTGTTCGTCGAGTGGTTGCGGACCAGCCGGCTTAACGCAAGCGATATGGTTTTCGTTTTCTCCGTCGGTGGAGGCAATCTGGAGAAGAACGTCAGTCCAAACTTGGTTTCGGCTTTACAGTATGCCAAACAAGTCGGGGCCAAGGTGATTGGAGTTGTTGGACGCGATGGAGGTTTCACCGCGAAAGCGGCTCATGCGTGCGTAATTGTCCCGACCGTAAACACAGAGACTGTGACACCGCACTCTGAAGCCTTTCAAGCAGTCATTTGGCACCTCCTGGTATCGCACCCTTCCTTAAAGGCAAACCCTACAAAATGGGAATCCACCAAGTAGCTTTTCCGGTACCCACAAGATGGGAGGGTGAGGCTCCCGCCGAACCCTGGAGTTATCTGGCGGTATAAAGGCAAGGTTCGGCAGGAGCTTCACCCTCCCACGACAAAGACCGATAGAATGAATCGCGCCGTGTTTTTGGATCGAGATGGCGTTATCAATCATGTCATTCTGAAAGACGGGAAGCCGTACCCGCCAGCAACCCTTGCCGATCTAGTCATCCTGCCGGGTGTCGAGGCGGCTCTTTTGCGCCTGCGCAAGGCCGGATTCCGTTTGATCGTTGTGACGAACCAGCCCGATGTTGCCCGTGGCGCGCAAACGCGCGCGCGGGTGGAGGAGATCAATGCTTGGTTACAGGCCAGACTGCCGATCGACGAGTTCTGCGTTTGCTACCATGATGACAAAGACGACTGCAATTGCCGGAAGCCAAAGCCAGGGCTCCTGCTCGACGCGGCAGAGGACCGAGGGCTCGATCTAAAAACCAGTTTCATGGTGGGTGATCGATGGCGGGATATTGAGGCAGGTTGCTCCGCTGGCTGCCGGACCGTGTTCATTGACCTCGGCTATTCGGAACGTCAGCCTGAGAATCCTGACGTCCGGGTTAAATCGTTAGCCGAGGCGGCCGAGTGGATCATTCAAAAAGTGGCACAGGCATCTTGCCTGTCTTGATCGGCTGGTAAGGACGCGTTCCACCGCGTCCCCTTGGGAGAATTCTCTCCCCGCCCTCCCTGCTGGTGGACGCGAAGCTGGTAAATCGGTAAATCGCGCGGGGAGAGGGATCCAGGGGGCGTGCTCCGTTTTATGCAACGTTTGAGTAAATCATGAAACAGATCAACGACCTTAAAGTCAAAATCTTCGCCGACGGCGCTGATAAAGCTGGAATGCTAGAAATGTATTCCAAGCCGTACATCAAAGGCTTCACCACCAATCCCACCTTGATGGCAAAAGCAAAGATCGCGGACTACAAAGCCTTCGCTCAGGACATCCTCAAGGCGATTCCTGACCGGCCGATTTCCTTCGAAGTGTTTTCCGACGAGTTCAAGGAGATGGAGCGCCAGGCCCACGAAATCGCGAGCTGGGGTGGCAACGTTTATGTCAAGATCCCGGTCACGAACACGCGCGGAGCTTCGGCGAGCGATTTGGTGAGACGTCTTTCTCATTCAGGCGTCAAACTCAACATCACCGCAATTCTGACACTCACGCAAGTGTGCGAAATCGCAGAATGTGTTTTGGGCGGAGCTCCATCGTGTATCTCTGTATTCGCCGGTCGAATCGCCGACACCGGCCGTGATCCAATCCCGCTTATGGCCGCCGCGGTGGAACTGTTGCGGCCGAATCCTCGAGCCGAGCTTATCTGGGCCAGTCCACGCGAGTTGCTCAACATTTTTCAGGCCGATGCACTAGGTTGCCACATAATTACGGTGACAAACGACATCTTAAAAAAAGTCGCACTTATCGAGAAAGACCTGATCGAGTATTCACTCGAGACGGTAAAGATGTTTTACGACGACGCATGTAAAGCCGGGTATCGCTTGTGAGCACACGTTCGGTATGTCCTGGGAAGGCCGGACCATGACGCAATCCAAACGACAAACGCCGATCAGGCTTTACATGCCTGCGACCGAGTGGATGATACTCGATGGAGTCATCGGATTTGTTTCGCTCTGGATGGCATTCGCTCTATCCCCATCCTTTAGTCCAGATGTTGGAGTATCTCACATATCATCGTTTTCTGGTTCCATAATCTTCGCAGCCCTTATGGCTATTTGTGCGCACATCGTTGGGCTGCATAACCCTCTTTCTCAGCGAGGATTCTGGCCTGCGCTGGTACGCTGCATAAGCGCAACTTCTATGGCAGCGGTCCTGTCGTCGATTCTCATTTTCGCGGTCATGTACTTGCGTATCGGTCGGTACATTTTGGTTCAGGCGCTCATTTACACGCCGCTTCTTATGGTTTTGCTCAGAAGTGTGATCTGGAACTTCCTCAACCAAAACAAGCACCGGGTGCTGCTTTTGGGTAATCGGCGGACTAGCGAGCAGGTCACGAAGGCAATCGAAGGGGCCAGCGTTCCCATCCAGGTTGTTGGGTTCATGGAGGCCGATCTGGATTTGTTAACTTCAGAACGAGGGCCAAAACCGTCGGGATGCACCAGCGACGAACAGAACCTCGCCGCCCAATGCGTTGCCCTGCAAGTGGACGAATTGGTGGCGTGCGTCGGCAATAAGATGGGCGATGCGACCATGGCGGAGTTGATGCAGTGTTTAAGTCTAGGTATCCGAGTAAGTGACCACGCCGAGTTTATCGAACGGTTCTTGTTTTACGTTCCGGTTGAGAGTATCCCAGCGGAGTGGTTTCTCCGGGCCGATCTCGAACTTTTTCACCGCTTCTATTTCCCCATAAAGCGTGTGATCGATATTGCGGTGGCATTAGTTGGGATCGTATGTTCCCTTCCATTCCTATTGTTCTCGGTTGTCGCCATCAAACTCGAAAGCCGAGGTCCTGCGTTCTATTCTCATATCCGCGTAGGGCAATACAATCGGCCTTTTCGTATCTGGAAGCTTCGCACCATGCGAATGAACGCTGAAGAGAATGGCCCACAGTGGGCTTCCGTGCGCGATGACAGGGTCACGCGCGTGGGGAAAATTCTCCGGAGGACCCGACTTGATGAGCTTCCTCAGTTTTGGAACGTGCTCCGAGGAAATATCTCCCTTGTCGGTCCAAGGCCGGAGAGGCCGGAGTTCGTGGAAAGACTTATCAACCAGATTCCCTTTTACAATCAACGCCATCTCATCAAGCCAGGTATTACCGGATGGGCGCAGACTAATTATCCGTATGGTGCAAGCGTGGAGGACGCCCTGAACAAGCTGAAGTATGATCTGTACTACGTGAAATACTGTTCGCTTGGCCTGGATTTGCAGATCGTGTTACGCACATTCGGCGTGGTGATGAAGGGAGCAAGGTAAACCCGGTGAGCCGTGAAAGGCCACTGGGTTTGCATCCGATCCAAAAACTCCCATTCTGTCTGGAATTCAAGGAAGCCGAAGGAACTCGTCACGCATTCGAGAGGAAGCTTCTGGAACATCTGCCGGCCAAGTGAAGTCGTTCAGTCGCGCACGAATGGAAATGAAAAAGGCGCAGAAGCTCCTCGGCACGTTCCTAGTTTTGCGCGACCAACCTTTTTTCTGCTCTGACCGCTGACTTCCGACGCACCGACGCATCGCCCACCGGCTCTCGACGCTGGACGCTGGACGCTCGGCGCCGACCTCTGACCGCTGACTTCAGGTCCCTGGTCCTTGGTCTTTAGTCCTCGGTCCTCACCGGCGACCACTGACCACTGTCTACTACCCCCCGCTCGCCGCCGCCTGCTGCTGGACCGCCGCCCCAGCCGCCGACGCCCCTCTGCGTACGCTACTCCGGATGCGTTGCAGGTTCTTCGCCTCGCGCGAATTCTTCCCCAGCATCCCCATCATCGCATCAATTACACCGCTGCCATCTACATACAAGTCCGCCATGCCGGCTTTGAGGTCTTCGGTCTTGCGGCTCAACTGCGACTTCAAAGTCTCCTGCTCTGAATTGAGACGAGAAACGTTGTCTTGTTTGGATTGAAGACGTGTCTGGTGCGGAACGACGTCGAACCCTTTCGCCGTCAACGCCGCGCGGTTGGTTGGATCCTGCATATAAGCCAACAGCGTTTCGAGCATGCCGTTATCTCCCATTTGAAACAGGTCGCTTCACGGTCAGAGCAAATCTCGTCGAAGTTGGGATGTTACCGGAGTCAAGTGATCCAAACGACCGCTCGATTGGGAAATTACCTGCTTGGATGTGCCCGAAGCCAGGGGGAGCGCACGCGCCCCGCGTGCCGTGGTCGGCGCCCCCGCCGACCACTCCTCGGTCATGCACCGAAGCCGTCTCCGGACCGAATGTCTCTTTAGCCTTCGATCTCTTTTCCTTGATCTATGACCGGGGAGCGATTCGTGACATGATGGGACAATGCATAGTTCAGCAGAAATGGAGTGACTATTTCGTGTCATCGTGGTTTAACCGCAAAGAACTCAGGAAACCGAAAAGAGTAGCGATGGCAGGGCAGGTGATGATGGGCAAATTAAGAGAAGTCGAGGTGGAGGAGTTGCTTGATCGTGCTCCCGTGGAAGTGAACACGGAGAGAATCCGGCAAACATTTTCCGACCGGGTGGTTTTGGTAACGGGGGCTGCGGGCAGCGTTGGCAGTGAGTTGTGTCGTCAAATCGCTGGCTTTAATCCGCGGCGGTTGCTGCTGGTGGATCAGTCGGTTGAGGTTTCCCAAATCGAATAGGAATTGATGGAATCAGGGTGCGGTGGAGTCGTGCTTCCGGTGGTGGCGAAAATCGGGGATTTGGAGCGAATGCGGTATATCTTCCAGCGGTTTGAGCCGGAGATCATTTTCCACGCGGCGGCGCACAAGCACGTGGCGGCGATGGAAGGCCAGCCCAACGAAGCAATTCAGAACAACGCGCTCGGAACCGTGCGGCTAGCTGAATTGGCGTTAGAGTGCGGTGTAGAACGATTCGTGTTGATTTCCAGCGACAAAGCCATCAATCCGACCAACGTGATGGGCGCCATGAAGCGGCTCGCTGAAATCTTCATCCAATCATTGCATGCATCACAAAACGGGTTACCCGTGTCCAGGGTCGAGAGTCGAGAGTCCAGCGTCCGCGGTTCCACTCCTGAAGGTAAGGACGCGTTCCACCGCGTCCCTGATCTCGGAAAGGAATGAGACCAGAGTCAGCGAATGCCAAAAGAAATGGAACATCGTCTTGGCAGGACTTCTTGGACATACGATGAACTGCTCCGTTGTCTGCCTGAGATGGTGAGGGAAATGGAAAATGGAAAATGAAGAATGGATAATGGACAGAAACGAGATTTGCGGGAGAGAATCCAAGCAATCCCGGAGGAAACTCGCTTAAGAGCCTGTTTGGAAAATGGGTGGCACGGGGGACTCGCCCGTCCCGGTTGGCGACCCGCCGACCGGAATGGGAGCGACGCCCCACACAAAACCAGCGCTGTGCATGGTTTCGGATGTCCTGGCCGTTCCGTCGGGCAAGTTGCCCGACGGCACAGGCT
>Ga0194128_10004313_pt1 | contig 20965 bp, 18 predicted proteins | sample TA2KigCa65mmetaG_FD_148650 | JGI IMG/M metagenome (GOLD analysis project Ga0194128, IMG submission 148650) | Freshwater microbial communities from Lake Tanganyika, Tanzania - TA2015037 Kigoma Deep Cast 65m | ecosystem: Environmental > Aquatic > Freshwater > Lake | place: Tanzania: Lake... | reverse complement strand
CGGCGGCACTCCGCCCTTGATTACCTGTCGCCGATCAACTATGAAAAGAGCTATCATCTCTCGGCTTAACCCGAAAGCCCAAAACTGTCCACCAAAACGGGGGAACTCCACATACAGGGCTTGGTAGATGGCCTCAGGAGAGATCCTCATCGACTCCTCACCAGGGAAATCGACCGGCAGTCGGTTGGCGCTTTGCTCCGGGCTCGATGCGACCGCCCACTTCCGGTGCTGACGACGTCGGTGCCGGCGACCATTCCAACGGGTTTTCGGGCCTGGCACAACGGTCCGGTTGGGTGCCTTGAGCGTTCCCGCCAGGCGTTCCTGGACGTAGTGCCTCATGGCACCGATCGCTGCAAGCTTGGCCACCTTCGGACGCTTGGCGCGGCGGTCGGCGTGCCACTGTGCGGTCGTGGCACGGTACCGGAAGCTCCCGCCACGAGTTGCGGCGTTGCGGAGCAGTTCCTTTGAGATCTGTACAGCTTTAGGGTAAAATGGATAGTGGATTGATGATCCCCCGGCCGCTTCAGCGATCCGGGAATCTCTCAGGTCGTGCCGCACTTGAGACGGGGTTTGGTAGCCATGCCGTTCCAAGATCCACTGGGTGTTGTATAGCTCTTTGAAAGCCAACAGTGCCTGTCGCAGTTGCGCGATGGTGTCGAAGGTTCTCACCCACAGCAGGTTTTCGTTGAGCAGGCGGATGAAGCGCTCGGCACAGCCATTGCCCTGCGGCTCGAGGACGAAACTGGGGGAAGACTGGATACCGAGGAATTTGAGTTCCCGCTGGAAGTCGTCGGCCACATAAGCCGAGCCATGATCATGGCGCACCGCCAGGCCAACCGCGACCTGCGGATGGTAGCCGCCGAAGTGCTGGCGTACGCCCTGACGAATCGGCTCCAGGGCCTCGAAGCGATTGCCCGAGGCCGAGGCATGAATGCCGACACATTCGAAGTTGCAGTGATCGACGCTGACAAAGACAAAGGCCTGGCCCTCTTCACGGGTAATCGTCGTGGTGCCATCGGTACCCCACATCAGATCCGGCAGGGCGGTGATGATGACCCCATCATGGGCCTTGGGGCCATGGGGGTGACCGGTGCGACCAGGCGCTTGCAGATTGTGCTCCCGCAGCAGTCGCCGCACCCGCACCTTCGAGGTCCGCACCCCGAGCCAGCGCAACTTCGCCCAGACCTTGCGGTGACCTTCCCCGTGAAAGGGCGACGCGGCCAGCACCTGGCGAATATGATCCACCAAGACCTCATCCCTACAGGGACCTTTCGGTCCGCGTCGAGCCGACTGCCCGGCTATCGGCGGCAAGGACCGTGCCGCCTGATGCCGCTGGGCATACACCGTCGAACGGTTGATCCCCCACACCCAACAGACGCGTTGCAGCCTATACACCTGGCGAAGGGAGAGCGAGCCGGCTTTGCTCATGGCTTCGATCTCCCAGCCACAAAAGGGCGGCCACTGGCCTGCCGTTGGACCTGGTGGTGCAACAGTTCATTGGCCATGGTCAACTCGCCGATCTTGGCCTGCAGGTCTTTGATCTACTCCGCCCGAAGGTCGGCAGGACGTTGCTGTAAGGCCAGTTGCCCTCCCGACAGGAAGTCCTCCCGCCAGTGGCTCAACCGCGCTGCCACCACCCCATACTCCCGCGACAGCAGATCCAGGTCTTCGCCCCGAAGAAGCCGCAACACCGCTTCCGTCTTGCGCTTTGACGAGAACCGCCCGCTCTCTGCATTCTTGCTCTCCTTGGTCATCAGACAGATTCCTTTCCTGGGGTAGGATAACCCCGAAAGCTGTCCAATATAACCGTAGGGCGATCCACACCCGACGTGCGATCTCCCGAACACCGCAATCCTGCGCATGCAAGATGGCGATTTCCTCTCGTTCGCCAAGCGACAAGTAGCGACCCGATAGCACAGGGGCCCTACCTGATGACATTTCACCACCCTCACGGAACCAACGGACCCCAACCGCGGGCGATACGCTGGCCACAACGGCAGCGTACTCACTCGACAACCCGTAACCGATCGCTTCCATAAATAGCTGTTTGTGCTCGCGCCGCCACCCCGGCGGACGACCTGGCGAATGCATCGGTGGCCGACCCGAACAACCAGCTATTTTTCCGCGCCTTTTCGTTCCCATCGCAACTCCTCATTATTGAGACCTTGCGACGACCGCTTAATTCCAATTTGTATCCCAGGGTCGATATAGATATGTTATGCCTAGCCCATCAAAGGGAGAAAAGTCGATGACCGCGCCGGGCCCGCGTCGCATCCTGATCGCCGAGGACAGCCGCTCCATGGCCGATTTCATGAGCCGGGTGCTGGAGGCCGCCGGCTTTGACCTGGTGCTGGCCCGCGACGGTCAGGAGTGCCTCGATAAGGCCCGCACCGCCGGACCGGACCTGGTGATCCTGGACCTGATGATGCCCAAGATCCACGGCCTCGACGTGCTCAAACAGCTCCGGGCCGATCCTCCCGAACACATGCCGGGGGTGCTGGTCTGCTCGGCCAAGGACTTCAAGACCGAGGTGGAGCAGGCCCGGGAGCTGGGGGCCTTCAGCTTCCTCTCCAAGCCCTTCTCCCATCAGGAACTGCTTGCCGAGGTGCTGGGGTTCTTCACCGCAAGGCACCCCGGCCTTCCCTCCCCCCACCCGCCCCCATTGGCCGCCGCCGAGGTGTTCCGGCCCCAGCTTTCCACCGACCTGGGGGCCTTCCGGCTGTGGGGGACCCGGGGCTCCATCCCGGTTTCGGGGCCCGGCTTCGTACGCCACGGGGGCAATACCTCCAGCATGGAGGTGATTTACAAGCAGCACCGGATTCTCTTTGACGCCGGCTCAGGCATCCGCGACCTGGGCCTCTCCCTGCTTTCGGGCCGGCCCTGCCACCTCCACCTCTTCATCACCCACACCCACTGGGACCACATCCAGGGCTTTCCCTTCTTCGCCCCGGCCTTCACCCCCGGCTTTGAGATCACCCTCTACGCTCCGCCCAACACCGACAAGGACCTGGAGTCAATCTTCCGCGGCCAGTTGGACCGGGCCTACTTCCCGGTGCAGATGGAGGACATGCAGGCCCAGCTGGAGTTCAGGCACCTCCAGGGCACCGCCCTGGAGATCGGCGACTTCCGGGTCTCATGGGAGTACACCCTGCACCCCAGCCCCACGGTGGGGTACAAGGTGGAGGTGGGCGGGCGCAGCCTGGCCTACGTGCCGGACAACGAGTTCCTCAAGGGTTACCTGGGCTCCCCCACCCAGGTGGGCCGCGACAGCCAGTTGCTGACCATCCACGACCGGCTCATCGAGTTCCTAAGCGGGGTGGACCTGCTCATCCACGAGGCCCAGTACACGAACGAGGAATACCTGAAAAAGATCGGCTGGGGCCACACCTCCGTCTCCAATGCCTGCGCCCTGATCCGCCACACCGGGGCCAGGCGGTGGGTCATCACCCACCACGACCCGGTCCACGACGACGAGTTCCTCCAGCGCAAGCTCAACCTCACCCAGCAATTGCTCGCCGATCTGGGCTGCCCGCCCGAGGTCGAACACGGCCACGACGGGATGGTGGGCTACCTGTGAATGACCCGCTCGGGGGCCCCGCCGCGAGCTGGAACGGGAGGTGGCCGAGCGGCGCCGCGCCGAAAGGGAACTGGCTCACTTCTTCGTCCTGGCCGCCGACCTTTTGTGCATCCTCGGCTTCGACGGCTACTTCAAGCGCCTCAACCCGGCCTGGGAGCAGTTGCTGTTCTCTGCCAGCGACGAGCTGCTGACCCGACCCTTCCTCGAACTGCTCCACCCCCACGACCTGCGCCTGGGCCGCGCCCTGCTGCGGCAGGTGGCCAAGGGGGAGGAGGTGCGCGAGCTGGACTTCCGCTTGTGCTGCCGGGGCGGGGGCACCGCTGGATGTCGTGGAACGCCGCGGCCCTGGAGGAGGCCCGGCTGATTTACGCCACGGGCCGCGACGTCACCCGGCGCCGGGAGACCGAGGAGGCCGAGCGGCGGGGGCTGCTGCTGGAGCGGGTGCGCCGGGCGGTGCTGGAAATGGAGCAGGTCGAGGACTTCGAGCGGGTGATCCTGACCCTGGCCCGGCAGTCGGAGGAGATCGGCCTCGACTTCGAGATGGTGGGGGTCAACGTCATCGACGAGGAGGAGGGCCACTTCCATTCCTACGGGGCCCGGTCCGGGGCCGCCGAGTGTGTGCAGAGCCTCGACTCGATCCAGGGGGTGGCCAGCATCGAGGAGTTGGCCCGGCACTGGCGGACCGGCGAGGCGTGGGTGCGGGAGCCCGAGGAATTGCTCATCCCCGACCAGCTCGACTATAGGCCGGCCCTGGTCATCGACGTGTCCTTTGCCGAGGGCACCCTGGCCGCCGACCTGCCCGGCCTGATTGAGTTGCTGCGCCAGATGGCCCCCCTAATCAGCCTGGATTACTGGCGGGCCCGCGACATAGAGGGGCGGCGGCAGGCCGAGGCCAGCCTGATCCGCTCGGCCATGGAGGCCGAGACCAACAGCCGGCTGTACCGCGCCGTGGTGGACAACATCATCGACGCGGCAGTAACCCTCAACGAGTAGAGCTGCATCGAGTCCTTCAACCCGGCCGCCGAGCAGATCTTCGGATAACGGCTCGGGGAGGTGCTGGGCCGGTATTTCGGGGTGCTGATGCCCGAGGACTACCGCAGCGGGCGGCCCGGGTACTCGGGCTGTTTCATGCGCGTGGCCGTCAAGCAGGTGGTGGGCAGCAGCTGCCAGGTGTGGGGCCGGCGCCGGGACGGCAGCACCTTTCCGATGGACATGGCGGCCGGGGAGTTCACTCTGGGGGGCAGGAAGACCTACATCGGGGTGCTGCGTGATGTCACCCGGCGGCGGCAGGCCGCGGAGGACAGTTGCCAGGCCAAGGAGGTGGGCGAGGCCGCCTGATGGGCCAAGAGCGAGTTTTTGGCCCATATGAGCCACGAGATCCGCACCCCGATGAACCCCATCATCGGCATGAGCAAGTTGTTGGGGGACACGGCCCTGGACCCGGTGCAGCTTGCGTTTCTGGAGATGATGGAGGTTTCGGCCCGCGGCCTGCTGGAGATCATCGACGATGTGCTCGATTTCTCCAAGATCGAGGCCGGCCGCCTGGAGCTGGAGCAGGCCGATTTCTCCCTGCGCCAGGTGATCGGCCAGGTGACGCGGACTCTGGGGGTGTGGGTCCACCAGAAGCCTGGAACTGGAAGTGCGGGTTTGGAGCGAGGTGCCCGAGGGGCTGGTGGGGGATTTGGTGCGCCTGCGGCAGGTGCTCATCAATCTGGTCAGCAACGCCATCAAATTTGCTGAAGAGGGTGAGGTGGTCCTGGTGGTCGAGGTCGAGAAGCGGGAGGAGTATCGGGTGCGGCTGCACTTCTCGGTGCGACACCGGCATCGGCATCGAGGCGGACAAGCAGGAGCGGATCTTCGGCGCCTTTGTGCAGGCCGATGGCTCCACCGCCCGCTGCTTCGGCGGCACCGGCCTGGAGTTGAGCATCGCCTCGCGCCTGGTGGGGATGATGGAGGGCCGGCTTCGGGTGGAGAGCGAGCTGGGGCGGGGCAGCGTGTTCCACTTCACCGCCGGCTTTGGCCGGCACCAGCGGCCGATGGCAGAGGCCGGGCCGGAGCCCGCGCCGGAGCCCGCGCCGGAGCCCGCGCCAATACCGTCCCCGTCCCTGGCCCCGCTGCGGGTGCTGGTGGTGGAGGACAACCTCTTCAAAAAGTGGTGGCCCGGGGGTAGCTGCAGCGGCCCGGGCAGTAGGTGGAGGTGGCCGGCGACGGGCACCAGACCCTGGAGCACCTGGCCGCGCAGTCCTTCGACGCGGTGCTGATGGACCTGCGGATGCCCCAAATGGACGGGTACGAGACCACCCAGGCCATCCGCCGCCTCGATGAGGAGCGGGGCGGGCGTCTGCCCATCGTTGGCCTGAGCGCCCGCACGGCGCCCGAGGATCACCGGCGCTGCCTGGGCAAACCCTTCGGCCGGGGCCCGCTGCTGGAGACCCTGGCGGCCCTGGCCGGCGGGGCGGCCCCGCCGCCGGTCCGGGAGGAAGCGGGCGGGCAGGAGGGGGTGCTCGACCCGGCGATGGTGAAGGAGCTATGGGTTTGGGCGCGGGAGGGACACCTGTCCCTGGGCGAGTTCGCCGGGGTCTTTGCCGAGGATGCCGACCGCCGCCTCGCCGCGCTGCGGCAGGCCGTCCTGGCGGGCGAGGCGGCGCAGGTGAGGCGCGAGGCCCACGCCCTGAAGGGCGCCCGCGAAATGGGAGCTGGCCGCCTGGGGGCCTGTGCGGGCGGGTGGAGGAACTGGCGGCAGCCGGTTCGCTGGCCGAGGCCGCGGCGCTGCTGGAGGAAGTGGAGGGGGAGGTGGAGCGGGTGCAGGAGGCGTTGGCGGGGTTGTATACTACTTGGCCGACATCCAGTCGGGGCCGATGCCGGCCTCGGCGCGCAGGGGCACCTTCAGGGTCATGGCCGCCTCCATCTCGCGGCAGACCAGCTCCGCCAGGGCAGGGGCCTGGTCTGCCGGGGCCTCGAAGACCAGCTCGTCGTGGATCTGCAAGAGCAGTTTCAGCGGCAGGCCCTCCTGGTCGATGCGCTCCTGCACCCGCACCATGGCCGCCTTGATCAGGTCCGCGGCGCTGCCCTGCACCACCGAGTTGATGGCCAGCCGTTCCCCCAGGCTGCGCAGGTTGCGGTCCCGCTCGCGCAACTCGGGGATGGCCCGGCGCCGGCCCATGATGGTGGCCACGTAGCCCCGGTCCAGGGCTGCTTGTACGCACTGGCCCAGGAAGCGGTCGATGCCCGGAAAGCGGCGCTTGTAGTCAGCGATCAGCGCGGTGGCTCCCCCCAGGTCCATCCCTTCCACCCGCGAGGCCAGCCCGAAGGCCGTCACCCCGTAGATGATCCCGAAGTTGATGGTCTTGGCCTGGTCCCGCAAGGACCGGGTCACCTGGTCCAGGGGCACGCCGAAGACCTGGGAAGCCACGGCCGCATGAATGTCCTGGTCCTGGGCAAAGGCCGCGATGAGAGCGGGGTCCTCGCTGAGGTGGGCCAGCAGGCGGATCTCGATCTGTGAGTAGTCGGCGCAGAGGAGGAGTTGGCCGGGCGGGGCGACGAAGGCCCGGCGGATCTGGCGGCCGATCTCGGTGCGCACCGGGATGTTCTGAAGATTAGGGTTGTGGGAGGCCAGCCGGCCAGTGGCGGTGACCAGTTGGTGGAAGGTGGAGTGGATGCGGCCGTCGCGGGGGGAGATGGCCGCTTCGAGGTTGCCCAGGTAGGTGCTGATCAGCTTGGTCAGTTGGCGGTACTCGATGACCAGCCGGGGCACGGTGGTATGGGGCTTGCTGCGGTCCTCGCGGCCGGCCAGCTTCTCTAACACGGTTATGTCGGTGGAGTACCCGGTCTTGGTGCGCTTGCCGGGGGGAAAGCCCAGTTTGTTGAAGAGCACCTCGGCCAGTTGCTGGGTGGATTCGAGCTGGAATTCCCCATCGGCTAGAGCCCAGACCTGCTGTCGCAACTCCTCCACCCGCTGTCCCAGGATCTGGCCCTGCCGGCGGAGTTCGGCCGGATCGCAGAGGATGCCCTGGGCCTCCATGCGGGCCAGCACCACCGCCAAGGGTGCCTCCACCTGGCGCAGCAATTCCCCCATCCCCAATTCCTCAATCCTGGGCAAAAAGAGCCGGCATAGCCGCAGGGTGAGGTCCGCGTCCTCGGCGGCGTACACGCTGATCCGCTCCAGGGGCACCTGGTCCATGCTGCCGCCCTCGCCGATCAGGTCGGAAATGGGGATCATCCGGTGGTTAAAATGGGCCAGGGCGAGTTCGTCGAGTTTGTGGCTGGCCCGGGTGTGGTCGGTTAAGATGCTGGCTAGCAGGGAGTCGCAGACCACCCCGCGCAGGGTGATCCCGGCTTTAAGCAGAACCCCGGCGTCGAATTTGAGGTTGTGGCCGCATTTGGGCAGGGAGGCGTCTTCGAGGAGCGGGCCGAGCACAGCTAACACCTGTTCGGGGGAGAGGTGCTGTGCGGGCGCGGGCGAGCGCAGGGGCACGTACACCCCCTTGCCCTCCTCCCAGGCAAAGCTGAGGCCGCACAGGAGGGACTCGCGTTCCAGGCCGGTGGTCTCGGTGTCCGCGCTGATCAGGGGTTGGGCCCGCAGGGTTGAGGCCAGGGCCTGAAGCTGCTTTAGGGTGATGATGGCCTCATACTGGCCCTCGGTGGCGGTGTGGGCGTCGCTGGCCGGCGGGGCGGCAAAGAGGTCGGCCTGCTGGGCTGGCGCGGCGGCCGAGGGCGGGGCTACGCGCTGCACCTCGTCGCGGAAGCGGTTAAAGCCCAACTGCTTGAAGAGGGGGAGCAGGCGGGAAGAATCGATGGGCTTGACCCGTGCCTCCTCGATGGAGAAGGGGAAATCGGCGTCGCGTTTGAGGGTGACCAGGGTGCGGGAGAGGGGCAGGGTGTCGCGGGCCTTCTCGATGTTCTCGCGGCGCTTGCCCTTGAGTTGGTCCAGATTGAGTAGCAACCCGTCAAGGGAGCCGTATCGCTGGATGAGCTGGGCCGCGGTCTTGGGGCCGATGCCCTCGACCCCGGGCACATTGTCTGAGGTGTCGCCCATCAGGGTCAGGAGGTCGATGACCTGGTCGGGGCGGATGCCTTTGTTCGCCAGCAGGGCGGCCACATCGGTGGTGGAGTCGGTGTGGATGTCGAAGAGACTGACCCGGTCATTGAGCAGTTGCTCCAGGTCCTTGTCCTTGGAGACGATGCGGATGTGGAGATGGCCCAGGGCTGGGTCGTCGAGCACCCGCTGCACGATGGTGGCGATGATGTCGTCGGCCTCCAGGCCGGCCTGGCCGATCAGCGGGATACCGAAGCCCTCCACCACCTGGAAAACCCTGGGCACCTGGGAAATCAGGTCCTCGGGGGTCTCGCGGCGGGTGGCCTTGTACGCGGGGTAGAGTTCGTCGCGGAAGGTCTTGCCGGGGCTGTCGCAGGCTACCGCCACGTAGTGGGGTTGGAGTTGGGAGCAGAGCTTGAGCAGCATGGAGGTGAAGCCGAAGACCGCGTGGGTGGGCTCGCCGGTAGCCGGGCTGTGCATGGGGGTGCGGATGGCGTAGTAGGCGCGGAATATCTGGGCAAAGGCGTCGATCAGGTACAGGGTTTCGGGCATGGGGGCCGGCTCCTGAAACAGGGGGGATGGCGATAAAATAGGCAATAAGAGGCACCCGCACACCCCGGCTTGCGGGCGGCCGGGCATTGCTTATACTTCCTGCGCGACGAGGAGGGAGAGATGGCCAATCCATTGCCTCAGGCGATTCTGGGCCGCACCGGGCTGAAGATCACCCGCCTGGGCATCGGCGGGGCGTATTGCGAGACCCCCGAGGGGTACCGGGCCGCCCTGGATTGCGGCGTCAATTATGTGGACACGGCCAGGGCCTACCGCGACGGGCAGGACGAAGAGGTGATCGGCAAGGCACTGAAGGGCCGGCGCCACCAGTTGGTGCTGGCCACCAAAAGCGGGCAGCGCGACGCGGAGGGGGCCAGGAAGGACCTGGAAACCTCGCTGCGCCTCTTGCAGACCGACTACCTCGATATCTGGCAGATCCACCACCTCAACACCCGCGAGGAACGCGAGAAGGCCCTGGGGTTGGGTGGGATGATGGAGGCAGTGGTCAAAGCCAAAGAGGAGGGTCTGATCCGCTTCGTCGGGGTGACGGGCCATGACTGGGTGCAGATCCAGGCTGCGGTGGCCACCGGGCTCTTCGATACGGTGCTATGCTGGTACAACTGCGCCATGCGCGAGCCCGAGGTGACCATCCTGCCCGAGGCGCAACGGCAGGGCACCGGGGTGGTGATCATGAACGCTTCGCGCAACACCAAGCTTTTTGGCGGCGAGGAGGCCCCGGCGCGAGAGTTGTTCTATCGCTACGTGCTGGCCCATCCGGCGGTGGGCCTGACCATCATGGGCTTGCGGGACGTGGAGGTCTTCGGCCAGATGAGTGGGGCCCTGGCTCAGAGCCTGGAGATCGGCGCCCAGGAGAAGACCGAACTGGAGATCTACGGTGCTGCCTTGCGTGCCGCCGGGAAACTGGAATAGGGGCCCCCGATGAAGATCATCCGCCTCGAACGCACCGTCACCTGCGTGCCCTTCCTGCCGGGCATCCTCACCCCGCGCGAGCAGGAACTCTTCACCCCGGCCTATCCGGCCCCCATTGGAGAGCGCAAGCAGGACCTGCTGCGCCTCCACACCGACGAAGGGCTGGTGGGCATCGGCATGAGCGGGCCGTACTACGGATGGCGCGAGGACCCGCCGCCCGACCTGGTCGGCAAGGACCCGCTCAGCTTCGAGCCGCGCCGTCTGGGCGGGGGCGGCTGGGACATCGCCCTGTTGGACCTGATGGGCAAGGCCCTGGGCTGGCCCCTGTGCCGGATCTTCGGCGGGCGCTTGCAGGAGAAGGTACTGGTCGATTACTGGATCTCGCGCATGGGCCCGGAGGCTTCGGGGTCGGCGGCGAAAAGGGCGGCCGAGTTGGGTTTCCACGGCATAAAGATCAAGTGCCGCTGGGAGGACAATAATGTCGTCGAGCGGGTCGCCGCCATGCACGAGGCCGCTCCGCATCTGCGCATGGTCCTCGACCCCAACCACCGCTTCCACAATCTCCAGAACAGCCTCGAACTGGCCCGCCAGTTGGAACCTTATGCCTCCCAGTTGATCTTCGAGGACCCCTTCCCGCCCACCAACTGGGAGGAGTACCGGCAACTCAAAGAAGCCACCGAGATCTTCATCGCCCCTCACCTCCAGCACCCCCGCCAGGTGATCGCGGCGGTGCAGCACGAGGCCGTGGACGGCATCAACGTGGCACCCTCGGACTGGAGTTTCCTCGACATGGCCCGCATCGCCGAGAGCGCAGGCATTCCGGTCTGGCAGGCGTCCAACGTGGACTTAGGAATCTTCGACGCCTTCCGCTTGCACGCCTCGGCCGCGGCGCCCAACTGCATCCTGGGCAGCGACCTGTGCGGCAACTTCGTCCATCAGCACAGCCTGCTGGCCCGGCCTTTGGTGCAGGAGGGGTATGCCCCGGTGCCTGCGGGGCCGGGCCTGGGGGTGGAGTTGGACGAGGAGGCCGTGGCCCGCTACACGGTGCGCCCAGGCTGAGGGAGGGGACATGCTGAGCCAGGAGGAGATCGACTTCTACCACCGCCAGGGGTACCTGCGCGTGGAGGGGGTTTTCGGCCCGGCCGAGGTGGAGGCGCTGCGCGAGGAACTGGACTGGATCTTTTCCACTTGGGCCGACCACAACGCCGCCTGGCAGGGGCCCTGGCGCGAGGTGTACATGGACGAGGAGCAGCGCCGGCAGGCGATGCTTGTAGCCATCAACGACTTGCACCTGCACTCGGCCCGCTGGCAGCAGGCCGCGGCCCACCCGCGCCTGACCGGGGCGCTGGTCGAACTGCTGGGGCCGGACGTGGAGTTGCACCACACCACCCTGCACGCCAAGCCCCCCCAAGTGGGCAGCCCCTTCCCCCTCCACCAGGACAATGCCTTCTTCGCCCACCAGACCCCGGCATACGCCGACGCCATCCTGCACCTCGACGACGCCCCCGAGGAGGCCGGCTGCCTGCGCTTCATGGCCGGCAGCCACCAGCTCGGTCCGCTGGAGCACATTCGCGGGCAGGGGGCCCCGCATCTGCCCACGGACCAGTACCGACTGGCCGACACGGTGCCGGTGCCGGCGCGGAGCGGGGACGTGGTCTTTTTCAATCTGTGGACCATCCACGGCTCGGACCTCAACCTTACCCCGCACTGGCGGCGGGCCGTGCGCCTGGGTTACCGCGACCCGTCCAATTCCCAATTGGACGGCCACGCCTTGGGCCGTTTGGGCTGGATGGTGAAGGGGCGGCGGCCCAAGCTCGAAACCACCGTTGGCATGAGCCGCTGAGAGGAAGCGATGATCATCGACACCCATACCCATTTCTACGATCCGCAGCGCCCGCAGGGGGTGCCCTGGCCTTCGCCCAAGGAGGACTGGCTCTACCGCACCGTGCTGCCCGAGCACTACCAGGCCCTGGCCCAACCAGAAGGGGTGAGCGGCACGGTGGTGGTGGAGGCCAGCCCCTGGCTGGAGGACAACCAGTGGGTGCTGGACCTAGCTGTGGCTGATCCTTTTGTCCTGGGCCTGGTGGGGCATTTGGAACCTGGAACCCCGGCCTTTGCAGGCCAACTCGAACGCTTTGCCGCCAACCCGCTTTTCCGGGGCATCCGGGTGGGGTACCGACCGGACATGGAGCAGGGGGATTTTCTGGCGGACATGGAGCGGCTGGCGGCAGAAGAACTGGAACTCGACGTGTTGATGGGTTTTCAACAGTTGCCCGAGGTGTGCCGGCTGGCCGAGCGCCTGCCTGAACTGCGCATCGTCATCAACCACGTGGGCAGTGTGCCCATAGATGGCGCGGCTCCTGATCTGCAATGGGTGGAGGTGATGGGACGGGCCGCCGCCTCGCCCTGGGTCTACTGCAAGGTTTCGGGCATGGCCGAGTTGAGCGCGGTGCAACCGGCCCCGGCGGACCCGGGTTTCTTCGCCCCGGTGCTCGACGCGCTGTGGGCGGCCTTCGGCCCCGAAAGGCTGATCTACGGCAGCAACTGGCCGGTCTGCGAGCGGGCCGCCGGGTACGCCCAAGTGCAGCGGGTCGCCCATGACTATTTTGCCGGCAAGGGACCGGAGGCGCTGGAGCGCTTCCTCTGGAAAAACGCCTTGGAAGCGTACCGCTGCCGCCTCCCAGGGTGAGCGGGGAGGTCAGCTTGCAGGGAGACATAGGGGGCCTATATTAGCTCATCCGCGCGGGTCGTTTTTCATCCCGGAGGAGGGCACCGATGAAACTGCTCAAGTGCATCGTGCGCCCCAGCGCCCTGGACAAGGTCAAGGAGGCGCTGGGCCAGCTGGGGGTCGTGTGCATGACGGTCGGGGAGGTGAAGGGTTTTGGCCGGCAGAAGGGCCACCGCGAGGTGTACCGGGGCGCCGAGTACCAGATCGACTTCACCCCCAAGTTGCAGGTCAAGGTAGTGGTCAGCGAAGCCCTGGCCGAACGGGCCATAGGGGCGGTCAAGGAAGCGGCGAAGAGCGGCAACATCGGCGACGGCAAGATCTTCGTGCTCCCGGTGGAGGAGGTGGTGCGCATCCGCACCGGCGAGACCGGGGATGCGGCCATCTGAGGCGGAGCACAGGCGTTAGCGGCGGAGCAAATCGGTTATGTGCGGTATCGCAGGATATCTCGACAAAGGGGGCGGCAAGGTGGAGGTGGGCCGGCTGGTGCTGCGGATGCTCGAAGCCCTGGGCAGCCGCGGGCCGGACTCGGCCGGGGTGGCCCTGTACGCGGAGCGGCCCGGTGGGGAGCTGGTGCTGCGGGTCAAGTTGGGGGAGGACGGCCGCCCGGAGATGTACGTCCCCCGGGTGGTCGAACAGGCCGGCAAGGCCGGGCAGGTACGCCAGGCCCAGCAAACCGCCGAGTACCTGTGGCTGACCCTGGACAGCCGGGAGGAACCCCGCCAGTTGGAGCGGGCCATCGAGTCGGCCGGCCCCGGGGTGGAGGTGGTGAGCATGGGCCGGCAGTTGGAGATCATCAAGCAGGTGGGTTCCCCCCAGAACCTCGACGCCACCTACGCGATCTCGCGCTTCATGGGCAGCCACGGCCTCGGCCACACCCGCCTTTCCACCGAGTCCCGCATCGACCTGAGCCATTCCCAGCCCTTCTGGGCCCACGGCTACCCCGACCTGGCGGTGGTCCACAACGGCCACATCTGCAACTACCACAAGCTGCGCCGCATCTACGAGCAGCAGGGTCATCGCTTCTACACCGAGAACGACTCCGAGATCATCGGCATGTACCTGGCAGGGCGCCTCGGGGAGGGGTTGAGCCTGCGCCAGGCCATGGATGCCTCGATGGGGGACCTGGATGGGTCCTTCAGCTACCTGGCGGCCACCCCCGGCGAATTCGGTTTCGCCAAGGACCCCTTCGCCTTCAAGCCCCTGCTCTACGCCGAGACCGAGGGGTTTGTGGCCGTGGCCACCGAGGAGATCGCCCTGCGCGCGGCCCTGGGCGGGGAATACGAGGCGCGCGAGGCCCAGGCCGGGGAGGTGCGGGTGTGGCAGAGATAGATTGTCAGGGACGCACCACCCGCCAGATCAACGCCGCGATCAAGGAGTTCATCGCCCAGGGAGAGAGCCAGGTCCTGCTCCACAACCCGGCCGCCCGCCACAACCTGGGGGTGGGCATCGTGCAGTCGGCGCGGCTGGAGTTCGCCGGCAGCGTGGGCTATTTCTGCGCCGGCATGAGCGCCGGCCCCACGGTGGAGATCCAGGGCAGCGCCGGCTGGGGCCTGGCTGAGTCGATGATGGAGGGCAGGGTGGTGGTGCGCGGCAGCGCCGGCAATGGGGCCGCGGCCTCGGTGCGCGGGGGCACGGTGGTGATCCACGGGGACGCGGCGGCCCGGCTGGGGGTTTCGCTCAAGGGCGGACTGGTGCTGGTGGGGGGCAGTTGCGGGTACATGGCCGGGTTCATGGCCCAGAAGGGGACCCTGGTGGTGTGCGGGGACGTGGGTGAGGCTTTCGCCGACTCGATGTACGAGGCGACCTGTTTCGTTGGCGGCAGGATCGGCGATTTGGGCAACGACGCGGTGATCAAGGAGCCCACAGCCAGGGAGCGGGCCAAGCTGGAGGCGCTGCTGTCCGAGCACCTGCCCGGCCGGCCAAACCCTGATTTCAAGAAGGTGGTCTCTGGGCGCAAGCTGTGGAACTTCAACAAGCAGGAACGGGCGCTGTGGCGGGAGGCGCTGTAGAAATGGCGAAGAGCAGGAAGGCTGCACCCGTCAAGAAGAAGATCGCGGCAAGAAGGCCGGCCCCCAAGACGAAGCCGGCGCCGAAAACGAAGCCGGCGACCAAGAAGAAAATCGCTCCGGCAAAGCAGCCCCAGGCCCCACCCCTGCGCACCAGCGGCACCTTCCCGCCCGAGGTCATCGAGGACATCCAGGTCAAGGCCGAACTTGGCCGGTACCGCATCAGGGGCTTTGGCACCCTGCGGCCCCGCACCTGGGCCACCTTCGACGATTTGAGCTTCATCCCCTGCACCCTGACCCGCATCCCGCTAGAAGGGTACCGGGAGCGCTGCTCGGCCAAGACCCTCCTGGGCACCCGCTACGCCAAGAAGCCCATCGCCCTCGATATCCCCATCATGATCACCGGGATGAGCTGGGGGGCCCTCTCCTACAACGCCAAGGTGGCCCTGGCCAAGGGGGCGCGTATCGCCGGTTCCTCCAACACCACCGGGGACGGGGGGATGCTGGCCGCGGAGCGCGAGCACAGCCGGGCCCTGATCTACGAGGTGCTGCCCTCCCGCTACGGCATCGACATCCGCCACCTGTTGCAGGCCGATGGCATCGAGCTGACCATCGGCCAGGGGGCCAAGCCGGGGACCGGGGGTCTGCTCCTGGGCTCCAAGGTGCTGGACACCATCGCCCACCAGCGGGACCTGCCGGTGGGCGTCGACCAGCGCAGCCCGGTCCGCCACCCCGACTGGATCGGCCCCGACGACATGATCATCAAGATCGAGGAATTGCGCGAGGCCACGGACTGGCAGGTGCCCATCTTCGTCAAGATGGGGGCCACCCGGGTCTTCGACGACGTGCGCCTGGCCGCCAAGGCCGGGGCGGATGTGGTGGTGGTGGACGGCATGGAGGGTGGCACCGGGGCCTCGGCGGAGATCTGCCAGGAGCACACCGGCATCCCCACCCTGGCGGCGGTGTGCGAGGCGCGGGCCGCGCTGGAGGATCTGGGCCTTTACGGAGAGGTGCAGCTGGTGATCGCCGGGGGCATCCGCCACGGGGTGGATGCGGCCAAGGCCCTGGCCCTGGGCGCGGACGCGGTGTACATCGGCACCTCGGCATTGATGGCCCTCAACTGCAACAAGCCCCTCTTCGAGGAGGACTACCAGAAGATCGGGGCGGCCCCATACCACTGCCACCACTGCCACACGGGCCGCTGTCCGGTGGGCATCACCACCCAGGACCCCGAACTGATGAAGAGGCTGGAGATCGAGGCCGCGTCCGAGCGGGTGGCCAATCTGCTCCAGGCCATGACCTCGGAGATCCAGATCCTGGCCAGGGCCTGCGGCAAGGCCGATGTGCACGACCTGGAGCCGGAGGATCTGCGGGCTCTCAGCCTGGAGGCCTCGATGATCTGCGGGGTGCCCCTGGTGGGGACCAACCGGATTTTCGGCGGCGGGCCGGGCTGGAAGGAGCGGCACTAGTGATCTGTCGAGGAGAAAGCGGACTGTTGGGGCCAGGTCCGTGGGGTGCCCACTCCGGCATCTCTGCAGTCCCGGATCCGCGACACCATTTAGATGGTGTCGCGTCCATCTCATCCTCTCCACCTCCGCAACGCCCCATACGTTGGGGCGTTGCGCCCCCTCGCTCCTCAAACTACGCTTCCCCCGTCCCCGCCCATCGATCCTGCCCCCGGCCTCTCCCCCAGAGACACCTCCGGGGCACTCCCGTGTCCCTGGAACCCGCTCCGGGGGCATCTCCCCTCCTCCTGACGGGTGCCGGTAGAATTCGCAGATGTCCATTACGCTGATTCGCCAGGCGTTCAGCAGGAGCGCGCCGCCCCGGATGTGGCGGAAGGTACCCCTGCGCGACGAGTACGAGGTGGTGATCATCGGCGGCGGGGCGCATGGGTTGGCCTGCGCCTATTATCTGGCCAAAGATCACGGGATCACCGATGTGGCCGTGCTCGACAAGAGCTATATCGGCTCCGGGGGCAGCGGCCGCAACACCGCCATCGTCCGCAGCAACTACCTCACCCCCGAGGGGGTGCGTTTCTACGATGAGAGCGTCAAGCTCTACGAGCAGATGGCCTGCGAACTGGACTTCAACGTGATGTTCAGCCAGCGGGGGCATCTGACCCTGGCCCACAGCGACGCCTCGGTGCGCACCATGCGGAGAAGGGCCGAGGTCAACAAGCTCCAGGGGGTCAACTCGCGGCTGATCTGGCCCGACGAGATCGCCCGCCTCTGCCCGCACCTGGACCTGAGCGACCACCCCCGGCACCCCATCCAGGCAGCCCTGTACCACCCCCCGGGGGGGATCATCCGCCACGACGCCGTGGTCTGGGGGTACGCCCGGGAGGCGGACCGGCGCGGGGTGGAGATCCACCAGGAAACCGAAGTGACCGGGCTGCGGGTGGACGATGGGCGGATACAGGGGGCGGAGACCAGCCGGGGCTTGGTCAAGGCCGGGAAGGTGCTCAACGCCACGGCCGGCTGGGGTTCCACCATCGCCGGCATGGCCGGCATCGAACTGCCCATGACCACCTTCCCCCTCCAGGCCTGTGTCACCGAGCCGCTCAAGCCCTTCCTCAATACGGTAGTAGTTTCGGGCAGCCTGCACGTGTATGTGAGCCAGTCGGACCGTGGCGAACTGGTGACCGGGGCCAGCGTCGATCCCTTCGCCTCGTACTCGCTGGCCGGCTCCCTCTCCTTCCTGGAGGAGATCTCGGGCCACCTGCTCGAACTCTTCCCCTGCCTCAGCCAGGTCCGCATCCTGCGCCAGTGGGCGGGGCTCTGCGAGATGCCCCCGGACTTCAGCCCGATCATGGGGATCACGCCCGTGGAGGGGTTCTTCATCGACACCGGCTGGGGCACCTACGGCTTCAAGGCCTCCCCCATCTGCGGCAAGACCCTGGCCGCCTTGATCGCCACCGGCCGCACCCCGGACCTGATCGCCCCCTTCCGGCTCTCGCGCTTTGCCGAGAACCAATTGGTGGGCGAGAAGGGGGCGGCCTCGGTAGGGCACTAGGATGGCGCGATGCTGATTTTGGACTGTCCCAACTGCGGCAAACGCAACGCCAGCGAGTTCCGCTATGGCGGCGAGGTGCATCCCCGCCCGCCCGCCGCGCAGCAGCTCAGCGAGGCGGAATGGGCGCATTACCTGTACATGCGGCCCAACCAACAGGGGGTGCAGTCCGAGTGGTGGTACCACCGGGCCGGCTGCGGCTTGTGGTTCCTGGCAGAGCGCCACACCTACACCGGCCAGGTGACCCGGACCTGGCTGCCGGAAAATCCGAAGAGCGATGACTGATTCCACAGAGCGCCTCGCCCCCCAGGCCGGGGAGGCCATTGACCGCAGCCGCAGCTTCGAGTTCACCTTTGAGGGGCGCACCTACACCGCCCATCCGGGGGACACCATCGCCTCGGCCCTGGCCGCGGCCGGGGTCAGGGTCTTCAGCCGCTCCTTCAAGTACCACCGCCCGCGCGGGCTCCTGTGCGGGGCCGGCCATTGCCCCAACTGCCTGGTGCAGATCGGAGACGAGCCCAACGTGCGCTCCTGCCAGCGGCCCGCCGAGGAAGGCATGGCGGTGAAGGCCCAGAATGCCTGGCCCTCCCTCGATTTCGACCTGCTCTCCCTGACCAAATACTTCAGTGCCCTGATGCCGGTGGGCTTCTACTACAAGACCTTCATCCGGCCCCGCTTCCTGTGGCCCCTGTACGAGAAGGTTTTGCGCCGCGCCGCGGGCCTGGGGAAGGTGGACCCCCACTCGCACGGGGAAGGCTTCTCCAAGGAGTTCCTGCACGCCGAGGTGGTGGTAGTGGGCGGCGGACCCACGGGGATCAGCGCGGCCCTTGCCGCGGCCGGGCAGGGGGCCAGGGTGCTCCTGTGCGAGGAGCAGGCGGCTCTGGGTGGACACCTGCGCTTTTGGGGGGCGCAAGAGGCGCTGCCGGGTTTGCTCGCTGAGCTGGCGGGGCAGCCGCGGATCCAGGTCTTGACCGGGACAATGGTCACCGGCTGGTATGCGGACCACTGGTTGTCCGCGGTGCAGGGGAAACGCCTCTACAAGATCAGGGCAAGGTCCGTGGTCGCGGCCACCGGCGCGTACGAGCAACCCCTGCTCTTTGCCGGCAATGACCTGCCGGGGGTGATGCTGGGCGGGGCGGTGCTGCGCCTGCTGCGCCTGTACGGGGTAAAGCCTGGCCACCGGGCAGTGGTGGTGGCCGGCGACGCGCAGGGCTGGGAGGTGGCCCAGGCCCTGCGGTCAGCCGGGGTGGAGGTGGGGGCGGTGCTCTCCGGGGACGGACGGGATGGCGCAGAGGGGTTCGAGGTGCTGCGGGGGTACGCGGTGGCGCAGGCAGAGGGGGGCAGGCGGCTGCGGCGGGTGGTGCTGGCCGACGGGCAGGGGGGCAGGCGGCGGCTGGAATGCGATCTGCTGGTGCTGGGGGGGAACTGGGCGCCGGCCGCGGACCTGGCGTACATGGCCGGGTGCCGGGCCGAGTACGACGCGGACCGGGGCGAGTACCGCTTTGCCCAGATGCGGCCCGGCTTCTTCGCGGCCGGGCGGGTGAATGGGGTACCCGGGATTGAGGGCCAGCGCCTCGACGGGCAGCGGGCGGGATTGGAGGCTGCCGGCTATCTGGGATTGGGCAGCGGGCCGGTGGCGGGGCTGGCCGAAGAGTTGAGGCAACTCGGGCCAACGCCCGCCCGCGCCTGGGTGCCGCCCGCGTCGGGGGAGGGGAAGAATTTTGTCTGCCTGTGCGAGGACGTCACCGACACCGACGTGCAGACGGCCGTGGCCGAAGGCTACGAGAGCCCCGAGCTTCTCAAGCGGTACAGCACCATCTCCATGGGGCCCTGCCAGGGGAAGATGTGCGGGATCAACGCCCTGCACCTGTGCGCCAGGGCGCGGGGGCTGAGCATGCGGCAGGCGGTCAGGACCACGGCCAGGCCGCCGACCGTGCCGGTATCGCTGGGCAACCTGGCCGGCCAGCACCTGGAGCCGGTGCAGCACACCCCCATCCACCAGTGGCATCTGGACCACGGGGCCAGGATGATGGGGGCCGGGTTGTGGATGCGGCCCGAGCACTACGGCGACGCGGCGGCCGAGGTGCGCGCGGTGCGCCAGGGCGTGGGGCTCATCGACGTGAGCACCCTGGGCAAGATGCAGTTCACCGGGCCGGGGGTGGGCGCCCTGCTGGAGAAGCTCTACGTCAACCCCTGGCGGCGGCTGGGGGTGGGCCGGGCGCGGTACGGGGTGATGTGCAACGACGAGGGGGTGGTGATCGACGACGGGGTGGGGGCGCGGCTAGGGGAGGAGGAGTGGTACCTGACCACGACCTCTTCGGGGGCGGCGGGGGTCTTTGAACTGGTGCAGTGGTGGATGCAGGCCGGCTGGGGGAAGGGGGCGCACCTGGCGGACCTGACCGAGGCATTCGCGGCCTTCAACCTGGCGGGTCCGCAGTCGCGGGCGGTGTTGCAGCGGTTGACTACCCTCGACCTGGGCAACGGGGCCTTCCCGTACATGCACGCCCGCCAGGGGGAGGTGGCCGGGGTGTCCTGCCGACTGATGCGCCTGGGTTTCACCGGGGAATTGTCCTACGAGATCCACTGCCCCTCTGGGTACGGGCTGCACCTGTGGGAGGCGCTCATGGAGGCGGGCAAGGCTTTTGGCATCGCCCCCTTTGGGGTGGAGGCCCAGCGGGTGCTGCGCCTGGAGAAGGCCCATATCATCGTCGGCCAGGATACCGACGCCCTGGCCGACGCCCTCTCGGTGGGCCTGGAAGGGGTGGTGAAGCTGGACAAGCCCGATTTCCTGGGCAAACGCTCCCTGATGCGGGTGGCCGGGGCCGGCTCCCAACAGCGATTGACCGGCTTCAGGATGATGCGGCCGGGGCTGGTGCCCGAGGAGGGCCTGCAGATCGTCGGGCGGCGCGGGGGCAAGTTGGAGATCATCGGCTGGATCACCTCCAGCCGCTTCAGCCCCACCCTGGGGGAGGCCATCGGCCTGTGCTGGCTGCCCTCGGGCCTGGCCGGGCGGAGCGGGGCGGAGTTCTCCATCTTCCGCGAAGGGGAGCTGCTGGAGGCCCGGGTACACCTCGGGGCCTTCTACGATCCGGCGGGGGAGAAGGTGCGGGGATGAGCGGCAACCCTCT
>Ga0194128_10004308_pt1 | contig 20990 bp, 20 predicted proteins | sample TA2KigCa65mmetaG_FD_148650 | JGI IMG/M metagenome (GOLD analysis project Ga0194128, IMG submission 148650) | Freshwater microbial communities from Lake Tanganyika, Tanzania - TA2015037 Kigoma Deep Cast 65m | ecosystem: Environmental > Aquatic > Freshwater > Lake | place: Tanzania: Lake... | reverse complement strand
GCCGCACGAACCAAGGACGCCCTATGGCAGGCCATCGCTGACGCTCTCGACGCCTTCACACCACACGAATGCGCCAACTACTTTCGAAACTCAGGCTATGAACCAGAATGATCGGAAAATGCTCTAGTGCGCGGCGCTGGTGCTCTCGACCAGCTCGACGCCGGCTGCGGCGAGGGCCGCCCGAAGATCGTCCTTGAGTCGGTTGAGGCCGTCTTCGTCGACGGATTCGGCGCGCGCGGTCAGCGCTGCCTGGGTGTTGGAGGCGCGCAGCAGCCACCAGCCGTCCGGCGTGCTGACCCGCACGCCGTCGATATCGACGATCGTGCGCCCGTCATTCCGGCTCTTGACCCAGGACTTCACTTCTTCGACCACCTCGAACTTGCGGTCCTCGGGGCAGGAGAAGCGGAGCTCCGGCGTGTTCACCGCCTGCGGCAGCCGGTCCTTGAGCTCGGCCAGGGTCACGGGATTGTTGGCGAGGATCTGGATCAGGCGGACGCCGGCAAAGAGCGCGTCGTCGAAGCCGTACCAGCCGTCGCCGAAAAAAATATGGCCGCTCATCTCGCCGGCGAGCGGCGCCTTCAACTCGGCCATCTTGGCCTTCACCAGCGAGTGGCCGGACTTCCACATCACCGGCTTGCCGCCCTTTTGGGCGATCCAGTCGTAGAAGCCCTGGGAGGCCTTGACGTCGCCGATGATCGTGGCGCCGGGATGCTTCTTCAGCACGTCCTCGGCGAGGATCGCCAGGAGCTGATCGCCCCAGAGGATGCGGCCCTGGTTGTCGACGACGCCGATGCGGTCGCCGTCGCCGTCGAAGCCGATGCCGAGATCGGCGTTGGTTTCGCGGACCTTGGCGATCAGCTCTTGCAGATTCTCGGCGACGGTCGGGTCCGGATGGTGGCTGGGGAAGTCGCCGTCGACCTCGACGTTCAGCAGATAGTGGCGGGATTCGAGCCGCAGCGACACGTCGTTGACCGAGGGGCCGGCAGCGCCGTTGCCGGTATCCCAGACGACGGTGAGCTGGCGGTCGAGCCGGATGTCGCGCACCAGGCGGTCGGCATAGGCGTCGCGGATGTCCCGCTGCTCGACCGTCCCCTGACCCTCGCTGTAGCGGCCGCTCTCGGCGATGCGCCCGAGACGCAGGATCGAGGCGCCGTAGAAGGCTTTCCGGCCCAGCATCATCTTGAAACCGTTATAGGCCGGCGGGTTATGCGAGCCGGTGATCATCACGCCGCCATCGGTGCCGTACTCGAACACCGAGAAGTAGAGCGTCGGGGTCGAGACCTGGCCGATATCGATGACGTCGACGCCCGCGGCGGTCAGCCCCTCGATCAGCGCCGCCGAAAGCTCGGGCGAGGAGTGGCGGCCGTCACGGCCGGCGCTGACCCGCCTGCCGCCGGCCTCGCGCACGACCGTGCCGAAGCTGCGGCCGATCGCGCGCGCATCGGCAGCCGACAGGGTCTCGCCGACGCGGCCGCGGATGTCGTACTCGCGAAGAACGGTCGGATCGAAGGTATGACGCATGGCTTCCTCTAGGCGGATTTGTGCGTGCCGTTCTTCGGGCGACGGCCGACGCAGCGATAGGTGATGCCGGCCTCGGCCATCTGATCGGGGTCGTAGAGGTTGCGGAGGTCGACGATAACCGGCTTCTTCATGAGCTGCTTGACGCGATCGAAGTCGAGGGAGCGGAACTCGTTCCACTCGGTCAGGATCGTCGCCGCATCGGCATCGGTCATCGCATCGTAGGCGCGCTCGCAGAAGGTGACGCCGTCGAGCATCTTGCGTGCTTCTTCCATGCCGGCCGGATCGTAGGCGCGGACGATAGCGCCGGCTTTCACCAGCTCGGGCACGATGTCGAGGCTTGGAGAGTCGCGCATGTCGTCGGTATCGGCCTTAAAGGTGAGGCCGAGGACCGCGACGGTCTTGCCCTTGGCGTCGCCGCCGAGCGCCTGCACGACGCGCTTGGCCATCGTGCGCTTGCGCGTGTCGTTGACGTCGACGACGGTCTCGATGATGCGGAGCGGCGAGCCGTAGGTCTGCGCGGTCTTGACCAGCGCCAGCGTGTCCTTGGGAAAGCAGGAGCCGCCATAGCCGGGGCCGGGCTGCAGGAACTTGCGGCCGATGCGCGAGTCGAGACCGATGCCCTCGGCGACGTCATGGACGTCGGCGCCGACCTTCTCGCAGAGATCGGCGATCTCGTTGATGAAGGTGATCTTGGCAGCGAGGAAGGTATTGGCCGCGTATTTGATCAGCTCGGAGCTTTCCAGCGTCGTGTAGACGATTTTCTTGCCGTCCTGCTCGAGCGGCCGGTAGAGCCGGCCCATGACCTCGCGGGCGCGCGGCCCGGAAGTGCCGAGCACGACGCGGTCGGGATTCATGAAGTCGCCGATCGCCGCGCCCTCGCGCAGAAACTCGGGATTGGAGACGACGTCGAACTCGGCATCCGGTCGGGTCTCGCGGATGATGCGCGCGACCTCGCGGCCGGTGCCGACCGGCACCGTCGACTTGGTGACGACCACGGTATAGCGGGTCAGCGCCTCGGCGATCTCCTTGGCGGCGCCGTAGACATAGGAGAGATCGGCATGGCCGTCGCCGCGCCGGCTCGGCGTGCCAACGGCGATGAACACGGCATCCGCCTCGGCGACCGCGGGCTTGAGGTCCGTCGTGAAGAACAGGCGGCCCGCCTTGACGTTGGCCTCGACCAGCTGGTCGAGGCCCGGCTCGTAGATCGGCATGATCCCGCGCTTCAGCCTGTCGATCTTGGATACGTCCTTGTCGACGCAGGTGACGGTGATGCCGAATTCCGAAAAGCAGGCGCCGGAAACCAGGCCGACATAGCCGGTGCCGATCATGGCGATACGCATGGGATACGTCCGTTGACGTGGAAAGAGACGGCTACTGGTAGCGCCTGAGGATGTCGCGCATGCGATCGACCATGTCCGGCCGCTTCAGCGCGAAGGCGATGTTGGCATCGATGAATCCGACGCGCGTGCCGCAGTCGAAGCGCCGGCCGTCGAAGAGCACGCCGTGGAAAGGCTGCTTGCCGATCAGCTTGGCCATGGCGTCGGTGAGCTGGATCTCGCCGCCGGCGCCGCGCTCGAAGCGGGAGAGATGCGTGAAGACCTCGGGCTGCAGGATGTAGCGCCCGATGACGGCGAGGTTGGACGGCGCCTCTTCCGGCTCCGGCTTCTCGACCAGGCCCTTGACCTCGATCAGACGCTCCTGCGACTTGCCCGGAGCGACGACGCCGTAGCTCTTGGTCAGGTGCCGATCGACTTCCATCACCGCGACGAGGTTGCCGCCATTGCCGTCATACTGCTCCATCATCTGCTGCAGGCAGGGCGTGTCGGAAAGGATCATGTCGTCGGCGAGCAGGATGGCGACCGGCTCGTTGCCGACCAGGTTGCGCGCGCACCAGACCGCGTGGCCGAGACCGAGCGGGTCTTGCTGGCGGGTATAGGCGACCTGTCCCGGCTTTAGCATAGAGGACGAGATCTCGGCGAGCTCCTGGTACTTGCTGCGCTTGTGCAGCGTCTCGGAGAGCTCGTAGGAGTGATCGAAATGATCCTCGATCGCCGACTTGCCGCGCCCGGTGACGAAGATGAATTCCTCGATCCCGGCGGCTTTGGCTTCCTCGACGGCGTACTGGATGATCGGTTTGTCGACGACCGGCAGCATTTCCTTCGGCAGCGCCTTGGTCGCGGGAAGAAAGCGCGTGCCGAGCCCGCCGACCGGGAAGATCGCTTTGCGTACCCGCTTCTTCATACCCGCTCCATCGGGAGACTTAAGGGATTAGTTAGGCGGGGTCCCCACGCCGCGGCGCTTATTGCCATAGCCGGTTTTCCCTCGCAAGGATGGGGACCACTATCCGCAGGGATTGCGGCGAGGGTAGGGCCGGTCCGGGGCCGGTCCGGGGCGGGGGCCGGGGATCAGCTCCCGTCCAGCAGGACATCCTTGGCACGGTTGATCTGGGCCGCGAGATAGGTCGAGCCGCCGCGATCCGGGTGGTTCGCCAGCATCAGCCGCCTATGGGCGTCCCGGATCTGCTCGGTGGTGGCGCCTTCCGGAAGGTCCAGCACCCGCAGCGCCTCGGCCCGCGTCATCCTGCCGCTGTCCGCGGCCGGCGGCGGAGCCGAGGCCTGGTCGCGCCAGGCCGGGTGCTCGCGGTCGAGGAAAGCCTCCAGCACCTGGACCGTCGCCGGGTCGGACGACGCCTCCGTCAGGAGGTCGGTCGACTCGGCCATGGTCAGGTCTTCGAGGCGGCGGCCGGCATGGCGGCCGGCGACCACCTCGCCGGTCATCCGCCCGGTCGCGTGGTCGAGGGCGACCTTGAGGAAGGCCGTGTCGAGGCCGGAGCCGCCGGTCGAGGCCGGGCCGTTAGGTGCCGTCCGCGTCGGGAACAGGATCTGCCAGAGCCGGCGCCAGCGCACGAGCAATGGCAGGATCGCGGTCAGGGCGGCGCCCATCGCTTCAAAATTGCCGCGCAGCAGGAGGAAAAGGGCAAGGATGCCGAGCCCGGCGCCGCCGACCCACTTTACGCCGATGGCGAGCGTGCGCGGGCTGGCCGTCATAAACGCCCGGGCCATCAGCCAGAGGCAGGTGAAAAGGACAATGCCGCCGAGGATGTAGATCATCAGCCGAGCCGGTGCGTCAGCAGCAAGGCGGCGCCGCCGGCCTTGCGCGCATGGTTCTCGAGCGCCCGGCGCCCGCCGGCGGCGTAGACGGCGACAGCCGAAAGCAGCTCGCGGAGCTGCTTCGCCGAGCCGGCATCGAACGGGCAATAGGCGCCCTTGGAGAGGCGGGCGATCTCGCGGAAGACCTGCGCCGGCCGCTCGCCGCCGCCTTCGTGGAAGACGAAGACGGGAACGCCGAGGAGGCCGAGCTCGCCCGCCTTGCGGCAGGCCGTATCGACGTCCTCCTCGAAAGCATCGCCAACGAAGACCAGCGCGGCGACGCGCCTGGCCTTGGCTTCCTCGACGGCATGCGTCAGCACGCGCTCGATCTGGGTCTGACCGCCCTGGCAGTCGACGCCGGTCATGTGGCGCAGCAGCGCCGCGGACTCGGCGAGCCAGGGGCTGGCGAAGAAGTCGTGGAAGCCGCGGTAGTAGACGAGCTGAAGATCGAGGCCGCCCAGGGCCTGGGTCTCGCGGAACATCTCGGCCTGGAGCCGGGTCGCCTGGTCCCAGGTCGGCTGGCGACTCAGCGTGGCGTCGAGCGCGAAGATCAGCCGACCGCGATGGCTCGCGGGGACCGGCTTCGGCGCTGCCCGCACCTGCGCCAGAAAAGCGTCGACCGCGGCCTGGCCGGCGGTCGGAAGCTTGGAGCCGCTCATGGCTCCATTATATAGGAAGCCTCAGCTCGCTGACGCCAGGGCCGCCTGGGGTTGGGGCAGCTTGAGCGCTTCCAGCAGCATCCGTACCTCCTGGCGCGCGGCGATGTGGCTCATCTTGAGCTGCTCTGTCTCCGCCTCGGCCAGGTCCATCAGGGTCAAGCCCTTGAGGAACAGCTCGCGGAAGATCACGCGCTCGGAGAAGCCTTGCACGTAGCGGAAGCCGATGCGCTTCGAGAGCCTCTCGAGCACGCGGTTCATCTCGCGCTTGTTGCGGGCATCGAGCGCCGAAAGCCGGTTGCGCATGACGATCCAGTCGATCGTGCCGCGGTCGCGCATGGCGCGCTGCTTACGGCTTTCCCAGACCAGCTCGGCATAGGCGCCGGGACGCTGGATCTCCAGCGAGTCGGCGTCGACCAAGGCCAGCACGTCGAGATCGACGAAGCTGTCGTTGAGCGGCGTCACCAGCGTGTCGGCGTGCGCGTGGCCGAGGCGGCCGAGGAAGTTGTCGGAGCCGGCGCAATCGATGACGAGATAGTCCTGGGTCGCGACCAGTTCCTCGAAGGCCGCTTCGAAACGATGGCGCTCGTCGACCGCGGCGAGAGCCTGGTCGGCCGTCTCGGATCGCGCGATCGGCACATGGACTGGCAGCGGCAGCCGCTCGGCGCCCATCGTGATGGCGCGGGCGGATCGGTTGGCGGCATAGCGCGTCAGCGTGCCTTGGCGGGCATCGAGGTCCATCGAGCCGACGCGATAGCCCAGGCGCAGCAGCGCCACGACCAGGTGCATCGCGGTCGTCGACTTGCCGGAGCCGCCCTTCTCGTTACCGAGCACGATGACATGCGCGCGGGTCACTCTGCGCGGACCCAGACGGCGACGTCGTGGAAGGTCGCGCCGCCGGCGGGCGGTGCCGCGTCCGCGCCCACCAGCACGTTGATGCCCCTGCCTTCGACGTGGCGCGTGTTCGGCCATATGCCCTCAGCGACGACGACGCCCCGGCGGAGCCCGTCGAACAGGCGTGCATGCAGCAGCACGTCGCCGCGCCGGTTGCCGACGCGGACCGCGCTACCCTCGACGACGCCGAGGAGGGCGGCGTCCTCGGGATGGACCAGGAGGCTCGGCCGCACCTCGCGCGCGACCGAGGTCGGCATCTCGGTGAAGCTGGTGTTGAGGAACTGGCGGGCGGGCGATGTCGTCATCCGGAACGGATGCTCCTCGGTTGCCTTCTCGATCGTGTCGAGGTGATCGGGAAAGCTCGGCATCGCCGCGAAGGCGGGGCCGATCCGCTTCCAGTCGGGCCGGAAGTGGAAACGCTTGTCCGGTGTGCCGAAGCCGTCGAGGAAATGCGCGCGCTCGAACGGGATGACGCAGTCGTGCCAGCGCTTCTCCTTCAGCGTCGCCGCGTTCGGGAAGCCGGAGGCCTTCAGCGTCCAGTCGCAGAGCTCCCAGGACGTCATGTCGAAGCCCGGATGCGCGGCGCCGAGGCGCTTCGCCAGCCCCTGGAGAACCTCGTGGTTCGAGCGGCTCTGGCGATGCGGCTCGATCACCTTGGCGCCCATCAGGATGAAGGTGTGGCCGCCGCCCTGATAGATGTCGTCATGCTCGAGGAAGGTCGTCGCCGGCAGCACGACATCGGCGTACTTCACCGTGTCGGTCGGCAGCTGCTCGTGCACGCAGAGGAACAGATCCTCGCGCAGGAATCCTTTGATGACCTTGTTCTGCTCGGGGGCGACCACGGCGGGGTTGGTGTTCTGCACCAGCATCGCCGTCACCGGCGGCCCGCCCTTGAGCGCATCCGGCTCGCCGACCAGCACCGGCCCGATCCGGCTCTGATCGAGCATGCGGACCTTCGGGTCGATCCGGTCCGTCCCCTCGATCATTGTCTTCTTCCAGGGGTAGATCGCCGAGTTCGAGTAGAGCGCACCGCCCCCTTTGTGCCGCCACTTGCCGGTCAGCGCCGGAAGGCAGGTCGCGGCATGGACCTGGGCCGCGCCGTTGCGCGAACGGCTGAAACCGTAGCCGACGCGCATGAAGGCGCGTTCGGTCCGGCCGTAGAGGCGGGCGAAATCGACGATCTCCTTCGCCGGCACGCCGCAGATCGCCTCCGCCCATTCCGGCGTGCGGCTGGCGTAATGCGCTTCGACCTCGGGCGAGAAGTCTGTGTATCGGGCGAGGTAGTCGCGATCGGCATAGCCTTCCTTCAGCAGCATATGCCCGACCGCGGCAGCGAGCGCGCCGTCGGTGCCAGGCCTGACCATGAGGAAGACATCGGCCGCTTCGGCGGTGCCGTTTCGGTAGACGTCGATATGGACGAGCTTGGCGCCGCGCTCCTTCCGCGCCTTGGCGACATGCGTCATGACGTTGACCTGGGTCGCGACCGGATTGCCGCCCCACATCACGATCAGGTCGGAGTCCTGCATCTCGCGCGGATCGAGACCGCGCTTGACGCCGTGGCCGGCGAGCCAGCCGGCATCGGTCAGCGCGATGCAGATGGTGTTGTCCTGGCCGGAATAGCCCATGACGTGGCGCAGCCGATGGATGCCGTCGCGCTGCACGAGCCCCATGGTGCCGGCGTAGTAATAGGGCCAGACCGTCTCCGGCCCGTACTTGTCCGTCGCAGCCTTGAAGGCGTCGGCGACGCGGTCGAGCGCCTCGTCCCAGCCGATCTCGCGGAACTGCCCCGCACCTTTCGGCCCGGCGCGGAGGAGGGGGACGGTCAGCCGGTCCTTGTGGTGGACGCGCTCGGCATACCGCGCGGTCTTGGCGCAGACGACGCCTGCCGTATAGGAGTTCTCGCCGGCGCCGCGTACGCGCCCGATGGTGCGTGCATCCAGGCGCTCGACCTCGAGCGCACAGGTGCTGGGGCAGTCATGCGGGCAGACCGACGGGACGATGTCGAGAGGCATGGCAGGGCCGGGCGGATCGGAGACGGACCACACCATACCGATTTTGCCGACGCTTTGACAGCCGCCGGCCTGCGCCCGCGACAAGTGCCTCGCCTTCCGCTTGACCCCGTTTATCTACCCGGCCAAGAGTGCCGGCCATGACGGAAACGGTAGATGCGGTGGTCGTCGGCGCCGGGGTGGTCGGGCTCGCTATCGCGCGGGCGCTGGCGCTGGACGGGCGCGAGGTGATCGTGCTGGAGGCGGCCGACTCGATCGGGACTGAGACTTCCTCGCGCAATTCCGAGGTGATCCACGCCGGAATCTACTATCCGACCGGCAGCCTCAAGGCGAGATTCTGCGTCGAAGGTCGCGACAAGCTCTACCGTTTCTGCGCCGAGCACGGCGTGCCGCATCGGCGCTGCGGCAAGCTGATCGTCGCCACCGACTCCTCGCAGCTGCCGGGCATGGAGAAGCTGCGCGCGATCGCGGCCGCCAACGGCGCCGGCGATCTCGCCTGGCTCTCGGCCGAGGAGGCGAAGACGATGGAGCCCCAGCTCTCCTGCATCGGTGCGCTGCACTCGCCGCTGACCGGCATCATCGACAGCCATTCCTACATGCTCGCGCTCCAGGGCGATGCCGAGGAGCGCGGAGCGATGATCGCGTTCCTCTCGCCGGTGACCGACGGCCATGTCGGCCACAACGCGATCGAGATCGAGGTCGGCGGTGCCGAGCCGATGCGGATACGCTGCCGCACGCTCGTCAATTCCGGCGGCCTGCATGCGCAGGCGCTGTCGAAGACGCTCGAAGGCCTCGATCCGGCGACGGTGCCGCCCGCCTATCTCGCCAAGGGCAACTACTACGTGCTGACCGGGGTGAAGCCGCCCTTTACGCGGCTGATCTATCCGGCGCCGGAACAGGCCGGGCTCGGCATCCATGTCACCCTCGATCTCGCCGGCCAGATGAAGTTCGGCCCCGATGTCGAGTGGGTGAACGAGATCACCTACGATGTCGACCCGCGCCGCGCCGAGTCGTTCTACGCGGCGATCCGTACCTACTGGCCGGGGCTTCCCGATGGCGCGTTGTCGCCCGGCTATGCCGGCATGCGGCCCAAGCTGCAGAAGCCGGGCGAGCCGGCCAAGGACTTCATGGTTCAAGGGCCGCGCGAGACCGGGATTCCCGGTCTGGTCAGTCTCTACGGCATCGAGTCGCCCGGCCTGACCGCGTCGCTCGCCATCGCCGATCATGTCGTCGAGCTGCTCAGGTGTTGAGGCGTGAGGCGAGCTACGACGACCTCGTCTCCGGGTTCCACTGGAGCATCCCGGCCCGCTACAACATCGGCGCCGACATTTGCGACAAGCACAACGACGACGCGCTGGCGCTGATCCATGAGCACGAAGACGGCAAGGTCGAGCGCTGGCGCTTCGGCGATGTCCGCCGGCACGCGAACCGCCTCGCCAATCTGCTGATCGGCTCGGGTCTCGCCATCGGCGACCGCGTCGGCATCCTGTTGCCGCAGCGGCCGGAGACGGCCTTCGCGCACGTCGCCTGCTATAAGGCGGGGCTGGTCGCGATCCCGCTGTTCACGCTGTTCGGCGAGGACGCGCTCGCCTACCGGCTCGGCGATGCCGGCGCCAAGGCGGTGATCGCCGACAGGGCGAGCCTCGCGAAGCTAGCGCCGATCCGCGACCGCCTGCCGGAGCTCAGGCTCGTGCTGGTAGCGGATGCGCCAAAGGATGGCGCTGGCTTCGCCGCGCTAGCGCCTGCGCTCGAGAGGTCGAGCGACCGCTTCACGGCGATCGACAGCGCCGCCGACGATCCGGCGCTGATCATCTACACCTCCGGCACCACGGGGAATCCGAAGGGCGCGCTGCACGCCCATCGCGTGCTGCGCGGACATCTGCCCGGCGTCGAGTATCCGCACGAGTTCTTCCCGCAGGCCGGCGACCGCTTCTGGACGCCGGCAGACTGGGCCTGGATCGGCGGCCTCATCGACGTGCTGCTGCCCTCCTGGCATCACGGCGTGCCGGTGGTCTCGCGCCGTTTCGCCAAATTCGACCCCGACGAGGCCTTCGCGTTCATGGCGCGGCACGAGGTGAGGAACGCCTTCCTGCCGCCGACAGCGCTCAAGCTGATGCGCCAGGTCGACAACCCGAGGCGACACGGCTGCCGGCTTCGCAGCATCGGCTCGGGCGGCGAAAGCCTCGGCGCCGAGCTGCTCGACTGGGGCCGTTCGACCTTCGACCTCACGATCAACGAGTTCTACGGCCAGACCGAATGCAATCTCGTCGTCGGCAACTGCGCCTCGCTGGTCGAGGTCAGGCCGGGCTCCATGGGGCGACCGATCCCTGGCCATGACGTGCGTATCGTCGATGATACCGGCGCCGAGAATCCGCGCGGCGAGGTCGGCGAGGTCGGAATCCGCCGCGGCGATCCGGTGATGTTCCTCAACTACTGGAACAACCCGAAGGCGACAGCGGCGAAGTATGCCGGCGACTTCCTGCTGACCGGCGACCTTGCGCGTCAGGACGAGGACGGCACGATCTGGTTCGTCGGCCGCAGCGACGATCTGATCACGACTGCCGGCTATCGCGTCGGACCGGTCGAGGTCGAGGAGTGCCTGCTCAAGCACCCGGCGGTGGCTCTCGCTGCGGTCATCGGCGTGCCCGATCCGATCCGCACCGAGAGCATCAAGGCTTTCCTCGTCCTGAAGCCAGGCCGCAATGGCGACGCGGCGCTGATGCGCGAGATCCAAGACTTCGTGAAGACGAAGCTGGCCGCGCACGAGTATCCGCGCGCGGTCGATTTCGCGGACTCGCTGCCGATGACGACGACCGGCAAGATCATGCGGCGCGAGCTTCGCGCGCGCGAGGCCGCGAAACGCTAGAGTGCGTGCCTGAGGGCGAGGTGAAGGCCGAGCCCCAGCAGTCCTAGGAAGAAGCAGCGCCGGAACAACGCGGCGCTGATACGACCGCGCAGCCACTGACCGGCACACATGCCGCCGAGCGCCGGCACCAGCGCCGCCAGCGAGAGCATCGCATCGCTGCCTTGGAAGGCGCCCTCATGCGCGAGACTCGCGGCGAGCGCGAAGGTTGAGACGGTGAAGGAGAGTCCGAGGGCTTGGACGAGATCGTCCTTCTCGAGCCCGAGCGCTTGCAGGTATGGCACCGCCGGAACGACAAAGACGCCGGTCGCGGCGGTCACCAGCCCCGTTGCTGCCCCGACGATCGGGCCGAGCCAAGGCTGCGATCCGGCCGGCACCGAGAACCGAGGCGTGACAAGGCCGAGGATCGCGTAGACGATCAGGGCGATGCCGAGCGCGGTCGACGCCATCGCCGTGCCGGCTCCGGTCAGCAGACCGCTTCCCGCCCAGGTTCCGAGGCAGATACCGAGCATCATCGGCCAGAAGCGGCGGATTAGGGCGGCGAGGCTCGGACCGGCGACGAGCTGCCAGATGTTGGTGACGGTCGAGGGAACAATGAGGATGGCGGCGGCCTCCGCCGGCGTCATCGCGAGGCTGAGGAGGCCGACGGCGATCGTCGGCAGGCCGAGGCCGATGACGCCTTTGACGAGACCGGCGAGCAGAAAGGTGAGAAGGATCGCCGGCAGAACGAGGTCGGGCATCGGCCCAACCTGACAGCGCTTCGCCCAGCTCGCAATGCCGGGTCAGGCGGCTTCGGCCGCCTTCATCTTGTCGAGGAAATTGTCGACCAGGAACTCGAGCGCGTCGATGATCTCGAGCGCGACGCCGCGCGGGTTGCCTTTCACATCGTAGCGGATCATGGCGCGGATCGACTCGACCTCGACCTTGACGATCTCGAGGAAGCGCTTGTCGCGCTGCGCTTCGCAGTCGATCACGCGGCAGATCAGGTCGGCGCAACGCGACACCGCCGGATAGCCGAAGCTGGCGCCCTCGCCCTTGAGGTCGTGGCACAGCTCATAGATTTTCTTGGCGATCGCCTGATGCGACGCGGGGTCGGTCGCAAACTGACGCATCAGCTCGTTCAGCTTGTCGAGCGAGGCACCGGCGATCACCCTGTAGTCGACCCTGCCCTGGTGCTGCTTGACGGCTTCGTCCGCCTTCTTGATCAGGCGGTCGCCGGCACCGGGCGTGCCTCGGCCGGTCTTGTCGACCAGTGCGCGCGGGGGTTTAACAAACTCGACCATGCAGGCCCTTTATCCCAGTTCTATGAGCCTACCAACTAAATCCTCGTTCGTAACGCGGATTTGACCACCTTCCCGTAGTTGTTTTTCGGCAGCTCAGGGACGAAACGATAAACCTTCGGTCGCTTAAATCTGGCGATTTGATCGAGGCAAAGTCGATCGAGCGCCGTTTCTTCTACATTTGTACCGGCACGAGTAACGATGAAAGCAACGACTTCCTCGCCCCAGTCGGGGTGAGCCCGCCCGACTACCGCGGCCTCGGCGACATTTGGATGGCGCAACAGAACTTCTTCGACCTCGCGCGGATAAATATTCGATCCACCCGAGATGATCAGGTCCTTGGAACGATCCTTGAGGGTAAGGAAGCCTTCCTCATCGAAGGCGCCGACATCGCCTGTATGGAGCCAGCCGCCGCGGAGCGTCTCGGCATTCGCTTCCGGGCGGTTCCAGTACCCCGACATGACTTGCGGCCCACGCACCAGGATCTCGCCGACCTCGCCCGTCGGCAGCGGCCGGTCCTCGGCATCGGCGACACGGACCTCGGCCGTCGACTGCCGGATGCCGGCGGAACCGGCGCGGGCCGCCCATCGCGGGTGGTCGCGTTGGGCGATGATCGATTTCGGAAGCGCGGTGATGCACATCGGGCTCTCGCCCTGACCGTAGATCTGGGCAAGGCGCGGTCCCAACACATCGAGCGCGCGCTCGAGGTCGGCCAGGTACATCGGGCCCCCGCCATAAATGATCGTCTTGAGACCAGGAACGCCGGAAGACGCCACCGCCGGGTGGGCGATGAGGCGCGAGACCATGGTCGGCGCGGCGAACATGGCTACGCCGCGATGGTGGGTGAGAAGCGCCGCGATCTCTGCGCCGTCGAAGCCCCCCGACTCGGGCATCACCTGCTTTGCCGCCGCAGCGACATTGGGAAGGGCATAGAGGCCTGAACCGTGCGAGAGCGGCGCCGCATGCAGCATGGCGTCGCCGGCAGCGACGGTGTCGACATCGGCGAAATAACAGAGAGTCATCGCCAGCAGATTGGCGTGGCTCAGCATCGCGCCCTTCGGTCGGCCGGTGGTGCCCGAGGTGTAGAAGATCCAGGCGAGATCGGAGGCCGATCGCTCGATGGGCGTGCCGGGGCCTTCGCTCGCCAGGCGCTCGAACTCGTTCGATCCGACCAATAGTTCGGTCGGCTTCGTGCCAGCCTCGGCCGCCGCCGCAGCGACGGCCTCGCCCATGTCGTCCGTGGCGACGGCCACCCGCGCGCCTGAATCCGAGAGGATGTAGGCGATCTCCTTCGCATGCAGCTTGGCATTGACCGGGACAGCGGCAAGGCCAGCCCACCAGCAGCCATAGAGGAGGGGCAGGTAGTCGAGATGGTTCTTCATCACCAGCGCCACCCGCTCGCCGGGCGCAAGGCGGAACCGACGCCGGAGACCCTCGCCCAGGGCGCCGGCCCGCCGGGCGAAGCCGGCGAAGTCCAGGCGGTCCTCGGTGCCGAGGGCCAGCCCCGGCCGGTCGCCATATGCCCGGGCGGACCTGACGAGGCTTTCGGCAAGATTCATCGGCACTCCCGCAGTCTTGGGGGCAAAGATCCTGCTTGATCGGATGTCGCTTTTCTGCGAATGATTATCAATACCAATTGCAGAGCGAGCTTTCGATGCGCACGCTTCTCCCCGCCCTCGCTCTCGTCGCCGGTCTGGTCCAGGCCCCTGCGATGGCGCAGGAGGTCAACATCTACTCCTACCGGCAGGAAGGCTTGATCAAGCCGCTGCTCGAGGCTTTCGCCAAGCAGACCGGCATCAAGGTCAACATCGTCTCGGGCGGCGAGGATGCGCTGATCGAGCGGTTGAGGACCGAGGGCGCGGCGAGTCCCGCTGACCTCATGATCACGGTCGATGCCGGCCGCCTTGTGCGCTCGAAGGAGCTCGGCCTCTTCCAGCCGGTCAAGTCGGCGGTGATCGACGAGACCGTGCCGCCCGCCTATCGCGATCCGGACGGCACCTGGACGGCGCTGTCGATCCGCGGCCGACCCATCATGTACTCGATCGATCGGGTGAAGCCCGCCGACCTCTCGACCTATGAGGATCTCGCCAACCCGAGATGGAAGGGCAAGATCTGCGTCCGATCCTCCGGCCACATCTACAATCAGTCGATGCTCGCGGCGATGATCGAGGCGATCGGCTCCGAGAAGGCCGAGGCCTGGGCCAAAGGCGTCGGTGCGAATCTCGCGCGGCAGCCGCAGGGCGGCGACCGCGACCAGCTGAAGGCGATCGCTGCCGGCGAGTGCGACCTCGCCCTGGCGAACACCTACTACCTCGCCGGCCTGGCGACCTCGAAGGACCCGGCCGAGGTCGAGGTAGCGAGGAAGGTGAAGGTCTTCTGGCCGAACCAGAACGATCGCGGCGCACACGTCAACATCTCGGGCATCGGCGTGACCAAGAGCTCGAAGAACGTCGCCAACGCGGTTCGGTTCATCGAGTTCATGCTCTCCGACGAGGCGCAGCGCATCCACGCCGAAATCGTCGGCGAGTTCCCGATCAAGGCTGGCATCAAGCGCTCGGAGGCCGTCGCGTCCTTCGGCGACTTCAAAGCGGACCGGGTGCCGCTCGCCGCGCTTGCCAAGAACAATGCCGAGGCTGTGCGCATCTATGATCGCAGCGGGTGGCGCTAGGCCTGTCGATGCGGGGCCTGGATAGCCGTTCCTCCGGCCGACCCTGCATCGCCCGCCCTCCCGTTCCCCCGGACGGGAGGGCATTCTATCTTCAGCGGTATGACTGTCGTCTTCGACCTTGAGCTGACGGCTTGGCCGGGATCGGCTCAGCGCGACTGGAGCGCGCCCGGCGAGCATCCGGAAATCATCCAGATCGGCGCGATCAGGCTCGATGCCGAGCTCCGCGAGGTTACCGCCATCGACCTCGTGGTGCGGCCCCGGCTCAACCCGGTCTTGAGCGACTACATCAAGGATCTGACCGGGCTCACGCGGGAGCGCATCGACGGCGAGGGCGTCGATCTCGAGGCCGCGCTCAAGCGTCTTGCCGAGCTGGCCGGCGGTTCCCGCGCGCTCCTTTCGAACGGGCGTGACGAGGACTGGATCCTGCGCAACGTCGCTCTTGTCGGGATCGCGAACCCGCTCGCGGCCATGCGCTTCCTCGACCTCGGCCCGCATTTCCGCCGGGCGGCGGCACGGGAGACTCATGTGGTGTCCTCGACCTTGCCGACGCTGTTCGGCTTCTCAAGCCCGGGTCGCACGCATGACGGCCTCGCCGACGCCCGGGCGGTCGCCGAGGCGCTCAGACGAACCCTGCCGCGCGGGGGGCTGTCCGCGCTGCTCGGGTCCTAGGCGTCGCGTCGCGGAATTGCGTCTTCTTCGCGACCTTTGCGACTTGGGCCTGCCTTGCGTATAGAGTGCGGCCGCAATGCGCACGCTCTATCACCTCTGGCTTTCCGCCGGGTCACGCAAGGTCCGGATCGCGCTCGCCGAGAAGAACCTGCCGTTCGAGATGAAGGTCGAAAAGACCTGGGAGCGCCGGCCTGAGTTCCTCGACATGAATCCTGCGGGCGAGGTGCCGGTCCTGGTCGAGGAATCGGGCGCGCGGATCGTTCATGCCGGCCCGATCTGCGAGTACCTCGAAGAGGCTTATCCCGAGCGGCCGCTGATCGTCGGCGACGCCACCGAACGCGCCGAGGTGCGGCGCCTGGTCGCTTGGTTCGACGACAAGTTCGACCGTGAAGTCTCTCGCGCGCTCATCGAGGAGAAGATGATGAAGCGCTTCCTCGGCCTCGGCACGCCCAACAGCCAGGCGATCCGAGATGGCACGAAAGCGCTGCATGTCCACCTCGACTACGTGGCGTATCTTGCCGAGCGCCGCTCATGGCTCGCTGGGGACCGGCTGACGCTCGCCGATGTCGCCGCGGCGGCGCATCTTTCCGCGCTCGACTACACGGGCGATGTCCCTTGGGAAGACCACCCCGAAACCAAGGAGTGGTACGCGCGGATGAAGTCGCGCCCATCCTTCCGCGCCATCCTCGCCGACCACATTCCGGGTGCCCCGCCGCCGAAGCACTATGCGGATCTCGATTTCTGAGGCGAACGCACGATCCGGATAGGCGCCGTTTTCGCGCTCCGGCAGTATCGCCTCATGCAGGACCTTTCCCTCCGATACCGTATCTCCGATCCTGCGTGGCAGGGAGTCGTCGACGATCTCTCGGCGCATGGCCACGCCACGACTGGCCCCTTGCTCACCCTCTCGTCATGCCGCGAGATCGCGTCCTGGTATGAGGACGGGGAGCGGTTTCGCAGCCACGTGATCATGGCGCGGCATGCCTTTGGTCAGGGCGAGTACAAATATTTTGGCTATCCGCTGCCGCCGGTGATCGAGACGCTTCGGCAGGACCTGTACGCGCGCTTGGCGCCGGTCGCGAACGCCTGGGCCAAGGCGCTCGGAAGCGACGCGGCCTATCCAGGCACCCTTGCCGCTTACCTCGATCGCTGCCATGCCGCGGGTCAGGGACGCCCGACCCCGCTCCTCCTGCGCTATGAGGAGGGCGGATATAACTGCCTGCACCAGGATCTTTACGGAGAGCTCGTCTTTCCGCTGCAGGCGACCATCCTGCTGAGCGATCCCGAGCGCGACTTCGACGGCGGTGAATTTGTCCTGGTTGAGCAGCGTCCGCGCATGCAGTCGCGGGCCGAGGTCGTACGGCTGGCGCAGGGTGAGGCGGTGATCTTCGCGGTGCGTGACCGGCCGCGACGGGGTGGCCGCGGCGTCCACCGCGCGATCCTCAGGCATGGTGTCAGCCGCATCCGCCAAGGAAGACGGTTCGCCCTCGGCATCATCTTTCACGACGCCGCGTAGGCTTCAGCCCCGATCATGCCCGTTTTCAGGGCGATCTAGGGCGTAGCCGGCGGAGCGCACCGTGCGGATGAGGTCCGGCTCGCCCTCGCCGTTGACGGCTTGGCGGAGCCGGCGGATATGAACATCGACCGTCCGCGGCTCGACATAGATCTCGCTGCCCCAGACGGCGTTCAGAAGCTGCTCGCGCGAGAAGACGCGGCCCGGATGCTCGATCAAGTGACGGAGCAACCGGAACTCGGTCGGACCCAGATGGATGTCGCGGCCGCCGCGGCGGACGCGATGGGCGGCGAGATCCAGCACGAGATCGCCGAATTCGAGGCGTTCGGCCGCCATTGCCGGGCGCGACCGGCGGAGGAGCGCACGCACGCGGCTCACCAGCTCGGTCGGGCTGAACGGCTTGGTGACGTAGTCATCGGCGCCGCCGTCGAGGCCGCGGATCTTATCGCCCTCCTCGGCGCGCGCGGTCAGCATGATGATCGGTGTGCCGCGCGTGTCCGGGCGCCGGCGGAGCCTCCGGCAGATCTCGAGGCCCGAGACGTGCGGGATCATCCAGTCGAGCAGAATCAGATCCGGCTTGAGTTCGGCTGCCTGCAGCAGGGCTTCCTCACCGTCACGCGCCTCGACGACACGAAATCCTTCTCGCTCGAGGTTGTAGCGGAGCAGCGTGACGAGAGCGCTTTCATCCTCGACCACAAGCACGAGCGGGCTCATCGCGTCAGTTCCGGCGGCCGTCGGGCGCGATGGCCGCGAAGCTGGTCTGATCGCCTTTCGGGCGGGCTTCGGCGATGGTCCGCCCCACGACCTGGAAGTGGATGGTCTCGGCGATGTTGGTCGCGTGGTCGCCGATGCGTTCGAGATTCTTGGCAATGAAGAGCAGGTGGGTGCAGGGCGTGATGTTGCGCGGATCTTCCATCATATAGGTCAGCAGCTCGCGGAAGAGGCTCGTGTACATGGCATCCACCTCTTCGTCACGCTGCCACACCTGAATGGCGCGTGCCGTGTCGGAGGAAGCAAAGGCATCAAGCACGTCCTTGACGACGAGGCGGACGAGCTGGCCCAGGCGGACGACACCGCCGACGCTGGGTACTGGCGGGAACTGGATCAGCGTCTGCACGCGCTTGCCGACGTTGGCGGCATAGTCGCCGATGCGCTCGAGGTCGGCGGCGATCTTGAGGGCGGAGAGGATCGTGCGGAGATCGCCCGCCATCGGCTGGCGGAGCGCCAGCATCTTGACCACGGACTCGTCGATCTGGCGCTCGAGCGCATCGACGCGGGCATCGGAGCCGACGCAGCGTTGGCCGAGCTCGACGTCGCGCGAGCCGACGGCCTGGATGGCATGGCCGAGCTGCACCTCGACGAGGCCGCCCATTTCGCTGATCTCGGCCTTGAGCCGCTTCAGCTCGTCGTCGTAGGCGCGGACAATGTGCTCGGAAGCCATGACGTTCCTCAGGTTCTGGTCGGTCTCTAGGCCCGTCAGGCTAAGGTCATATGACCATCATGTGACAGTTTGATGAATTCAAGGAGATCGGACCAGCCCCCGAGCAGCGCGACGCGAGAGATCGGCCAAGCCCGGTACTCCGGGCAGGTGCGGCCGCTTGACGTAAAGATAGAGGCGCCGGGCAAGGGGGTAGCGACCGGAGGCAAGCTCGGCTGCGGTCGGGGCGATGCCCTCGACAAGGTCCCCGATGCCGTCGAGCGGCCTGATGACGACCGGGTTCGGCGCGCCGGGCAGGTCGTCCCTGAGGCTCCGGCAGAGGCGGGTCCGGTCGAGCTTGGCGTAGCCGTTGGAGCCCAGGCAGCCGACGGCGAGGATCAGTTCTTCGACCAAGGGTGTTGGCGCCGTGACCCGAAGCGCGATGGGACGGTCGGCAAAAGCGGGATCGACCTCGCGCCAGCTCCGCACCCCGTTGGAGACCAGCTTGCCGTCCTCGGAAACCTCCCGCGCGAAGGCACGCCAGAGATGACGTCTGGTGATGTTGGCGGGCGTACCCTCGAGGGCGAGGCCGATGATGCCGAGAATGCGCTCGGGTTCCGGCGAGACGGCTTCGCTTGCGCAGCTTTGGCGCTCGCGGTCGAGGAGGCGCCGATAGAGCAGCAGCGCATCGGGGGCTTGTGCGCCGAGGCCGGCGCAATAGCCGGCGACCGCCGCCTCGTCATCCTCTCGTGCTTCGATGCGCACGGCCGGGCCGGCAAAGTCGGCGGCGATGCCGGCAAGCGCGGCCGGCACCACAACCCAGGGCGCATCGCGTGCGTTCGCCGGCGCCGCGAGAACGAGGCCGAGCAGCAGGAACCTGAAGATCATGGTGCCGCCGGCAGGTAGACGGTGAAGGTGCTGCCTCGGCCGACTTCGGAGTCGACGACGAGCGTGCCGCGATGGCGGCTGACAATGTGCTTGACGATGGCGAGCCCCAATCCCGTTCCTCCGAGATCGCGCGAGCGGCCGATGTCGACGCGGTAGAAGCGCTCCGTCAGGCGGCTCAGATGCTCGCGTGCGATGCCCTCGCCGGTATCCGTCACGGAGATTGAGACCGCGCGTCGGCGCGGATCGGGGAAGGAGGGCGGCAGCTGCGCCGCCTCGCCGACACCGATCCTGACCTCCGTTCCCGGCCTGCCGTACTTCAGCGCGTTGTCGACCAGATTCTGGAACACCTGGGTCAGCTCGTCGTCGTCGCCGACGACCTTCAGGGGTGCGGCCGCGACGTCGAGCACGATCGACATCCGCCGTGCCTCCGCCTGGCCGTCGAGCGTCGCCTTGAGCGCGGCCAGCGTCGTCGCGATGTCGACAAGGCCGGTTGGCGGCGTGTGCTCCCTTAGCTCGATCCGCGACAGCGACAGGAGATCGTCGACCAGACGCGCCATGCGCCGCGCCTGGTCCTGCATGATCTCCAGGAACCTGGCCCGGGCTTCCGGATCGTCTCGGGCCGGTCCGCGCAGCGTCTCGATGAAGCCGACCAGCGAGGCGAGCGGCGTGCGCATCTCGTGGCTCGCATTGGCGACGAAGTCGGCGCGCATGCGCTCGAGCTTGGCGAGCTGGGTCGTGTCGTGAAGAAGGAGCAGCGCGCCGGCCTGGGCCAGGGGCTCGATGCGGACGGCGAAGTGACGCTCGGCCGGGCCGGCAAGCTCGATCTGCACCTCGCGGCCGGGCCCGCCGGCCAACACGGCCTCCGCCGCTTCGAGCACGTCTGGTTGCCGCATGACATGCGCGAGGTCGCGCTCCTCGAGCGCCGGGCCGAACAGCGCGTAAGCAGCACGATTGGCCGCGAGTACGGTCCGGTCGGCTCCGACATGCAGCAGAGGATCCGGGACGTTGTCGAAAAGCCGGAGCTGACCCTCGGTCAGACGGTCCGTAGCGCCCAGCGGGTGGCGGACAGGATTGTCGGAAGAGACGGCCGGGCGGCTTCCGTCCTTATGGGAGACGTAGAGAGCGGCAGCACCGCCACCGAGCGCTGCGGCGAGGGCCGAGATCGCGGCGGTCGCCGGCCATCCGGCTGCCAGTAAAACCGCCGCTGCCAGGGCCGGCACGATGGTCAGCCCGCCGACGACGACCGCGTTCGTGTTCATGGTCGCTGCCGACCTCGCCTTTCGAATCGCCTGCTGGTGCTACCTTGGCCAGGCGGTCGCCGTCTACCTCCTTTGTGTAGGTCGGACGCTAGAGCATTTTCCGATCTGTCTGAATCGTCAGGGATTCCCAATCCTGTCGCGATGTGATTCAAGATGCCTGCTGGAGGAGGAGGCCAGCGGGCATGGGAGTTCCCCTATCAGAGG
>Ga0194128_10004303_pt1 | contig 21011 bp, 20 predicted proteins | sample TA2KigCa65mmetaG_FD_148650 | JGI IMG/M metagenome (GOLD analysis project Ga0194128, IMG submission 148650) | Freshwater microbial communities from Lake Tanganyika, Tanzania - TA2015037 Kigoma Deep Cast 65m | ecosystem: Environmental > Aquatic > Freshwater > Lake | place: Tanzania: Lake... | reverse complement strand
CAAATGGAAGGGCAAGATCGGCATGCAGGACCCGAAGACCGGGGCCGGCGGCGCCCACGCCTGGGTCGCGCGCATGCACAAGGTGATGGGTGAGGAGAAGTGGGCGCCGTTCATGGACGCCATGGGTAAGCAGATCGCGCGCTACGGCGCCTACCTGCCGGTCCGCGAGGCGCTGGTCGGCGGCGAAATCCACATCCAGCTCGCCGCTTATCCCGACTTCACTGAACCCTTGAAGCTCAAGGGCGCCAAAATCGAGTGGGCGACGCCTGAACCGATGTTCTTCGTCGGTTTGACGATCCAAGCCAACGCCAAGGCGCCCAATCCGAATGCGGCCAAGCTGTTCGTCGACTTCATGTTGACCGACGATGCGCAGAAGATCGTTGCCGCAGCCGGCAAGATACCGGCGCGGCCCGAGTCGCGGCCGGGCGGCTTTTCGCGCCTCAACACCGCCAAGATGGAGCCGATGGACCCCAACAAACTCTGGGTCAACCGCGACAAGGCTTGGTTCGACCAGAATATCCAGAAGTGGTTCGTGGTCGGCCGCTAGACTAGCGCGGCGCTATTCGACGACGCCGGAGGTGCACCCGCACCTCCGGCGTTTTCGTTCGTGCTAGCCTAGCCTTCGGTCGCGGAGGGGACGGCTCATGTTCGATCTCAAGATCACGGGTGGCACCATCATCGATGGAACCGGCCAGCCCGGCTACGCCGGCGACGTCGCGGTCAAGGACGGCAAGATCGCGGCGCTCGGGACCGTCGTCGGCGCGGCCGCAGCCACCATCGACGCGCGCGGGCGCGCGGTAACGCCCGGCTTCATCGACCTCCACACTCACTATGACGCCCAGATCGCGTGGGACCCGAGCCTGGCAATCTCATCGTGGCACGGCATCACCACGGTGCTGATGGGAAACTGCGGGTTCTCGGTCGTGCCGACCCGGACCGAGCACCGCGACCTCGTGTTGCGTACGCTCGAACGGGTCGAGGGCATGAGCCTGGCTGCCTTACGGGCTGGGGTCGGGCCCGACTTTCCGCTCCACGACTTCGCCGCCTATCTCGACGCGATCGAACGGCGCGGCACGCTCATCAATATCGCTGCGTCGGTCGGTCACACCGCCGTTCGTCTCAACGCCATGGGCGAGGACGCGGTCCGCCGCCGCGCTACCGCCGACGAAGTCGCCGCTATGGCCCGCCTTGTCCGCGCCGCGCGCGATGCCGGCGCTTACGGCTTCACCACCTCGCTCTCGCTCGGGCAGTTCGCTTATGACGGCAACCCGATTCCGAGCCGCCTGGCCGATTTCGACGAGATCGACACCCTCGCCAACGCCTTCCGCGCGGGCGGCACCGGCCTGATGCAAGCTTCGATCGGCAAGCTCGAATACCTCGACCGCTTCAACGACATCGCCGGCCGGCGCGATCTCACCTTCACCTGGACCGGAATCCTGGGCGGCCTCACCGGCCCGGGCTCGCACCGCAAGTATTTGGCCGAGGCGCACGCGACCCAGGCGCGGGGCTTACGCGTCTTCCCGCAGTTTTCGCCGCTGCCGCTCGAGTTCGAGTTCGACTTCGACGTACCGCTCCCGTTCGAGCGGCGGCCGTGCCTCGCCGCGACCAAGGCGCTCGATCGCGCCGGGAAGATCGCGGCCTATCGCGACCCGGCGCTCAGGCGGGCATTTAAGGCCGATATCCCCGACGGCATCGATGCCTCGCTCGCCGGCTGGATCGAGCGCACCACCATCGTTTCGGCGCCGCACGCGCCCGAACTCGACGAGCGGCCGCTCGCCCAGGCGGCGGCCGAGCGCGGCGTTCACCCGATCGATCTCGCCCTCGACCTCGCCGCCGATAGCGACCTCAAGGCCAAGTTTCGCCTCGCGATCCTCAACTTCGTCGACGACGAGGTCGCCGAGATTCTGAAGGACCCGTGCGGCGTCGTCGCGTTTTCCGACGCCGGCGCGCACGCCAGCCAGCTTTGCAACGCCCACTATTCGACCCACATCCTCCAGCACTGGGTGCGCGAGACCGGAACGCTCGGGCTCTCTCAGGCGGTCTATATGCTGACCGGCCGGCCGGCTGACGTCGCTAGCTTCAAGGATCGCGGCAGGCTCGCGGTCGGGTTCGCGGCCGACATCGTCGTGTTCGATCCGGCGACCATCGCCGCGACCTCGCTCAAGCGCGTCTACGACCTTCCCGCCGGCGGCGATCGCATCGTCTGCGAGGCGCCCGGGATCGAGGCCGTGATCGTCAACGGCACGCCCATTCGGCGGGCCGGTAAGGACTTGCCGATGCCGGGCCGCTATCCCGGCCGCGTCCTCCGTAACACGTGACCGCCGCCCGGCTGCGGGGGTGACGGACGAGTTCCCCCGCGCCGGCTATCGTTCCGATGACTCCCCAACCCGCCTCGACTCGCTCGTCCGCCTTCGGGATCGGGCTCCTGATCGCTGGCGGCATGGTGCTGGCGGGCGTCGACGCCTCGATCAAGTTGATCGCACCGACGACGCCGATCGGCGAGATCATGTTCATCCGGGGCTGCTGCACGCTCGCCTGCGTCGGCGTGCTGGCGATGGCGCGCGGCGGCCTCAAGATGGTCCGCGCCTACAACTATCGCGACCAGCTCGTGCGGGCTGCGTGTTTCGTCGCCGGCACATTCCTGTTCATCGAGGCGCTCTGGCGCCTGCCGCTGGCTGAAGCCAACGCGATTTCGTTCCTGGGTCCCGTTCTTGTGACGGCGATGGCGCCGGTCTTTCTGGGCGAGCGAGTCGGTTGGCGGCGCTGGATCGCGGTTCTGGTCGGGTTCGCCGGCGTGCTCTTGATGCTGCGGCCGAGCGCGTCCGGCATCCAGTGGGCGGCGTTGTTTCCGCTCGCCGCCGCATTCACGGGCGCGCTGGCCGATCTGGTAACGCGGCGCCTGAGCGCCACCGATTCGCCAACCTCGATCCTCTTTCACACCACGCTCGCCGTAACGCTCGCCGGCCTCGCCACGTTGCCGTTCGGGTGGGTCGCGCTCGACCGCGTCGCCTTCGGCATCATCGTCGGCATCGGGCTGTTCGTGTTCTTCGCGCACTGGCTGATCGTCGAAGCGTTCCGACACGCCGAGGCCGCAACACTGGCACCCTACAAGTACCTGATGCTGGTGTGGGCCTTGATCGTTGGTTACCTCGGCTGGGGCGAGGTCCCGGACCTTTTGGCCGCACTCGGCGGCGGCGCCATCGTCGCGAGCGGACTTTTATTGTTCAAATGGGCCGGCCGCTCCTAGAGCGCGGGCGGCTGCGGTAACGCACGGCCTTTTGCGTAGGCCGCGGCGGCGCGGAGAACGAGGTCCTCGCGGTATCGCGGGCCGACGATTTGCATTGAGACCGGCAAACCCTCATTCGTCAGCCCGACCGGTACGCTCAACGCCGGTTGCTGCGACCAGTTGAAGGGGTAGCTGAAAACCTTCCAATCCTCGCCGGCGGTGTAGCCGCGACTTTCCGGCCAGTCGCGATCGGCCTCGAACGCCGGCACCGGCAATTGCGGCGTCACCAGGAGATCGAAGCGCCGATGAAACGCCGCCATCTTTTGTCCGAGCGCGGCGCGCTCGTTCTCGGCCGCGACCAGGTCGGCGACCGTCAGCCGCTGGCTCCGCTCCCACCACTGGATCAGCGAAGGATCGACCAGGGCCCGCTCTGCCCGCGGGAGACGGCCGATCATCGTCCCGTAACGCGCGATCGACATGGTTTGAAACGCCTCGAACGGACTGGCGAAACCCGGATCCGCTTCCTCGACCGCTGCGCCTAATGCCGCGAGATCGCCGGCTGCTGCCGCGACGAGGCGATCGATCTCGGGTTCGACCCGGGCGTAGCCCAGGTTCCGGCTGTAGGCGATCCTGAGGCCGCGGATCGAACCCGCCGCCGTATCGAGCGCGACCGGACCGGGCGGCATCGCCCACCAGTCGCGGCGGTCGGGCCGCGCCATGACCGTGAGCGCCAGCGCGAGGTCGGCGACCGAGCGGGCGAGCGGTCCGATCGCACCGATCGCGCCTGGGCCGCTATGGGGATAGAACGGAATCCGCATGTTGTCGGGCTTAAGGCCCATGACGCCGCAGAACGCCGCCGGATTGCGGACCGAGCCACCGCCGTCGCCGCCGATGTGGAGAGCGCCCAACCCTAGCGCCGCCGCGACCGCGGCACCGCCGCTCGACCCGCCGGGCGTGAGCGCCGGGTTCCACGGATTGCGGGTGACGCCGTAGAGCGGGCTATTGGTCACGCTCTTGTGGCTGAATTCCGAGGCGGTGGTCTTGCCGAGCAGCACCGCGCCCTCTTCGCGAAGCCGCGCGACGCACGGTGCGTCCTCGAGCCACGGGCCGGTCGCAGAAATCGTCTTCGAGGCGCGACGCGTCGGCAACCCGCGGGTCAGGATCGCATCCTTGACCGTGACCGGCACGCCATCGACGCGGCCGGCCGGCTCGCCCTTGAACCAGCGCGCTTCGGAGTCGCGCGCCGCGGTGAGCGTCGCGTCGGGATCGAGGAAACAGAACGCGTTGAGGCGCGGATTGATGCGCTCGATCCGCGCGAACGCGGCGCGCGCGACCTCGACCGGCGAGAGCGTGCGGGCGCGGTAGTGGCGGAGGAGCGCAGTTGCATCCAGCCACGCGATTTCCGGATCGCTCGCGCCCACGCGTTTCGCGCTCGCCATTGACCCCCTCCGCCGCCGGGACGACTATTCCCTGCGAGCGTCGAGAGGGAGGGCCCGGATGTCAACCGCCGTCATTCGCCGCGCGGCCGCGGCTATCGTTGCGCTCGCAGCCTTGATCGGGGCACCGGTCGCCGCGCAAAGCATCGCCGATCTCGCCAAGCGCGAGGGTAAACTCCAGATTTACACGCTGACGACGATCGAACTGCAGCAGACGCTGGTCGACGGCTTCAAGCGCCGGCACCCCGAGATCGCGGTCGACTTTTTCCGCGGCGATGGCGGCCAGATCGCGCAACGGTTCGAGACTGAGAACGCTGCCGCTCGGAACGAAGCCGATATCGTGCAGACGGTCGATTTCCGCTTCTTTCAGTGGCGCGGCAAAGGCCTAATTCAGCCCTATCGATCGCCGGCGCTCGCCGGCTATCCCGCCGCCATCCACGGGCCCGATGGCGAGTGGTCGACGTTCGCGCTCGCGGTCGTGACTTACGCCTACAACACCAAACTGGTGAAGCCCGAGGATTTGCCGCGAACCTGGGCCGACCTCGCCGACCCCAAGTGGACGGGCAAGGTCGGGTTGCAAGACCCGATGCAGCGCGGCGGCGCGCGCGGCTGGGTGATGCAGGTGTGGAGCGAGCTTGGCGAGGACCGGGGCCGCGCGTACCTGACCGGGATTGCCGGCCTCAAGCCGCGCTACGGCCAGTATCTGCAGGTGCGCGAAATGCTGCTCGCCGGCGAGATCGTGCTCCAGATCGCCGCCCAGCCCAACTTCACCGAGCCGCTCAAGGCCAAGGGCGCGCCGGTCGATTGGGGCGTCCTCGATCCGGCCTATGTGAGCGGTATCAGCGTCGGCATCGCCGCCCGCGCACCGCGCCCGAATGCCGCCAAGCTATGGGTCGATTATTTGCTCGGCGCCGAGGCGCAGGCGCTGCTTGCCGCCCACAACGAGATCCCGGCGCTGCCGGCGGCGCGCACCGACGCCTACGCCCGGCTCAACGCGGTCAAGCTGGTGCCATTCGATCTAGCGCGCGACGAAAGCCAGTTCGCCGAGAAGATCCGCTCGGTGTTCGGCCCGCGTTGATCGCGCCGCGCCCATGCCGGCGCTTGGGAAGGGTCGGCGCTGTGCTATAAAACCGGCCCGTCAGCGAGCGACCGTCGAGCGATGATCCCACGTTATACCCGTGCCGAGATGGCCCAGATCTGGACCCCCGAGTCGCGCTTCGCGATCTGGCTCGAGATCGAGACGCTCGCCTGCGAGGCGCAGGAGCAGCTGGGCACGATCCCGAAGGGCGTCGCCGCCGCGCTGCGCGCACGCGGCCGTTTCGACGTCCAGCGCATCGACGCGATCGAGGCCGAGGTCAAGCACGACGTCATCGCCTTCCTCACCAACGTCGCCGAGTACGTCGGCGACGAGGCCCGTTTCGTTCATCAAGGCATGACCTCGTCCGACGTGATCGACACCGCGTTCGCGGTCCAACTCGTGCGCGCCGCCGATCTCTTGATCGCCGGGGTCGATAAGGTACGGACCGCGCTCAAGAAGAAAGCGCTGCTGCACAAACTCACGCTCTGCGTCGGCCGTTCGCACGGTATCCACGCCGAGCCGACCACATTCGGGCTCAAGCTCGCCTATGCGTACGCCGAGTTCACCCGGGCCAAACGCCGCCTCGAAGACGCCAAGCGCGAGGTCGGCACCTGCGCGATCTCGGGCGCGGTCGGCACGTTCGCTAACGTCGACCCCGCGGTCCAAGCCCACGTCGCGCGCCAGCTCGGCCTGGCCGAGGAACCGGTCTCGACCCAGGTGATCCCGCGCGACCGTCACGCCGCCTATTTCGCGACGCTGGCCGTCATCGCGAGCTCGGTCGAGCGGCTGGCGACCGAGATCCGTCACCTGCAACGCACCGAGGTGCGCGAGGCGGAGGAGTTTTTCGCGCCCGGCCAAAAAGGCTCGTCGGCGATGCCGCATAAGCGCAACCCGGTTCTCTCCGAGAACCTCACCGGCCTCGCGCGCGTGGTCCGCGCCGCCGTCATTCCGGCGCTCGAGAATGTCGTGCTGTGGCACGAGCGCGACATCTCGCACTCTTCAGTCGAACGCATTATCGCGCCCGATGCGACCATCGCCCTCGACTTCGCGCTCAATCGCCTGGGCGGCTTGGTCGAAAACCTGGTCGTCAACACCAAACGCATGCTCGAAAACCTCGAAGCGCTGCAGGGTATCATCCATTCGCAGCGCGTCCTGCTAGCGCTGACGCAAGCAGGCATGAGCCGCGAGGCAGCGTACGCCGCGGTGCAGCGGAATGCGATGCAAGCGATGGCAGAGGGGACGAGTTTTCTCGACCTGCTGACGGCAGACCCCGAGATCGCCAGGTTGATCGAGCGGACGACACTCGCGGCCCAATTCGACTTGGGTTACCACACCAAGCACGTCGATCACATCTTCACGCGCGTGTTCGGACCGCAGTGACGCGCGACGCCGGCCCGCGGTACCTGAACCGCCCGCCGGGTCAGCGCCGGCCGGCGGCGTGCGGTTTCAAGAGCGCGTAGAGCGCAGCGTGGGTCGGCGTCGGCACGCCGGCCTCGCGTCCCATCGCCACCAACGCGCCTGAGAGCCACGCGACCTCGAGTCGGCGGCCGGCTTCGAGGTCGTGCAGCATCGACGGTTTTTGCGCCGGCGGCAGTCTCGCGAGCGAGGCCAGGCCGGCCGCGACGATGTCGGCCGGCAAGTCGATGCCGCGGGCGCGGGCGACCGCTTCGGCTTCGCGCATCGCCGCGCCGGCAAGCGCCATCACGTCCGGGTCGCCGGCGAGCGCGCCGATCGTCACCCGTGCCGCGGTCGCGACCCCGCTGGTCGCCGCCAGCATCACGAACTTCTGCCAGAGCTCACTCGCCATGCGGCGCGAGGCTTCGGCCTCGATCGTAGCCGCGCGGAAGACTTCGGCGACTCGGTCGAGCCTGGGATCGGCGTGCCCATCGCTCCACCCGAACACGAACCGCGCCTTGGTGCTGATGTGCTCGACTACGCCCGGCGCCGTCACTGCGACACCGGGAATCGAGGCCGAGCCGGCGACCGCGCGCGCTGCACCGACCGCGGCGGCGACGATCTCTGGACCGGAAACACCGTTTTGGAAGGTCACGACCGGCGTATCGGGCCGGAGTAGCGGCAGCAGCGCGCGTGCCGCCTCAACCGCGTCGTAGAGCTTGACGGTGAAAAGCACAGCGTCGACCGGCGCGATCGCGACCGGATCGGCAACCGCCGCGATCGTCGGCACCATCGCGTCGCCGAGCGGGCTCTTGAGCGTGAGCCCCCGCGTCCGCAGCGCCTCGAGGTGCGCGCCGCGCGCGATGCAGACGACGTCGTTGCCGGCGGCGGCGAGGCGGGCGGCCAGATAGCCGCCGATCGCGCCGGCTCCCATTACCGCAAAGCGCATCGCCCGTCCTTAGACCGAGCCAGGTCCGCGGCGAACCCGAAGCCGCCCGCGCGCCGGTCCGCAGTGCCGGCAATGGCACTCCTCGATTCGCCGCCGGGGCGTGCGTACGAAGTGATAGTCGAGACCGCAGCCGATACAGGTCCAGGTCAATACCGCGTGCGCCGCGTGCGAGAGATAGTCGATGGCATGGTGAGCCGCCGGCGGCTCGCCCAGCATCTCCATCACCCGCCGCCAGCCGGCGCCGTGGCGACAGTTCCGCTGATAACGGACGTCGGCCAAGATATGGGCGCACTCGTGCAGGAAGGTCGCGTTGCGATCGACTTCGCGCCCCGGCGCACACAAGGCGGCGTTGAGTACGATCCGCCGCTCGTTGACGTAAGCGACGCCGGCCGAAACCCTGGCCCGCCGACTGACTTCGACGGTCGCGGACAGGCAGGCGGCATAGGCGCGCCCGATGGTAGCCGACCGCGCTAAACGCTCCTCGAGCCCCCAGGCGGCGGCAACGGCCGCCACGGTGCCGAGCTCGCGCGCTACCTTAGGCGAGGCTAGCGGCGCGAACGGCAGCGTGAGCTGCGTCGTAGCCTGCGGTGAACGTTTGCGGAAATATTGAAACAGCACGTGAGCCCGGCGATCCAATCCCCGACACCGACCCTGCCCGCGGTTCTCCTCTTCCGGGAGTCCGTATCGGAAAGTTTAGCGCAAAGATCAGTCGAGAGCGATGGCGCCGGTTACTTGGCGGCTTCGGCCTGGATTTGTCCGGCCGCCACTTCCTTAAGGCGGTCCATTTCGCGGCGGACCTGATGCTCGGAGACGTCGGCCTTGGCTTTTTGCAGGTCGGCCCACACTTTGCGAAACACGTCCTCGCTGCCAGGTTCGTCGAAATCGGCCTGGACCACCTCTCTCGCGTAGGTGTCTGCGGCCGGGCCGGTTACACCGATCTTCTCGGCGACCCACAGTCCGAGGAGCTTGTTGCGCCGGGCAGTGATCTTGAAGTCGAGCTCGGCGGTGCGGGCGAACTTGGCTTCTTCACCCTTTTGGCGATCCTTGAACGTAGCCATGCCCGATGCGCTCCCCTGAGGTTGGTGGTGTGGCGGTGGCAAGGAAATAGCGGCTCGGCGCAGCCGAATCAAGCGAACAAAGTCTGTGGAAAACCTCGGCGCGGCGAGGTTTTCCGCACCACGCTCCATTGTTTTGCGCGCCTGTTTCGGATAAGGTGCCGCCCTCGCGCGTACACCCTCGGGTGGATCGCACCTGCCCCTTACATCCGGAAAATCCATGGCCCGCCGCCGACAACTTTACGAAGGGAAAGCGAAAGTTCTGTTCGAAGGTCCCGAACCCGGGACCGTTGTCTGCTACTTCAAGGACGATGCGACCGCGTTCAACGCCAAGAAGAAGGGCACCATCGAAGGCAAGGGCGTCCTCAACAATCGAATCTCCGAATATCTGATGACCAGGCTCGGCGAGATCGGCGTGCCGACCCATTTCGTGCGCCGCCTCAACATGCGCGAACAGCTCCTGAAAGAGGTCGAGATCATCCCGGTCGAGGTCGTGGTCCGCAACGTCATCGCCGGCTCGCTGGCGCAGCGCCTCGGTATGGCCGAGGGTACCGCGCTGCCGCGTTCGATCATCGAGTACTTCTACAAGAACGACGAACTCAACGACCCGATGATCACCGAGGAGCACATCACGGCGTTCAACTGGGCGCATCCCCACGAAATGGACGAAATCGTCCAGCTCACGCTCCGGACCAACGACTTCCTGTGCGGACTGTTCCTCGGCATCGGCATTCGCCTGATCGACTTCAAGCTCGAGTTCGGCCGGCTTTACGAGAACGACCAGGTCCGCGTCGTCCTGGCCGACGAGATCAGCCCGGACAATTGCCGGCTGTGGGATATCGAGACCAACGAAAAGCTCGACAAGGATCGGTTCCGTCGCGACCTCGGCAACGTGCCCGAGGCCTACGTCGAGGTAGCGCGGCGGTTGAAGGTGATCCGCGACAACGAGATCGAGGCGCTCAAGAACCGGCCGCGCTTGGTCGAGTAACGAGCCGCCGCCTGCCGGACGCCCGAGCGTGAAAGCGCGCATCCACGTCACCCTCAAGTCCGGGGTCCACGACCCGCAAGGCAAGGCGATCGCCAATGCCTTGAAAGGCTTGGGGTTCAGCGGCATCGACGCGGTTCGCCAAGGCAAGTACATCGAGATCGACTTGGCCGGCAGCGACCGCGCCGCGGCCGAGCGTACGGTCAAGGATATGTGCGCCAAGATGCTCGCCAATCCGGTGATCGAAAACTATCGGGTCGATATCGACGCTCCATGAAAGCGGCGGTGATCGTTTTTCCCGGCTCCAACTGCGATCGCGACATCGAGGTGGCATTGCGCCAGAGCCTGGGCCGCGAGCCGCAGATGATCTGGCACCGCGAAACCGCACTGCCGGCGCTCGACCTGATCGTGGTGCCGGGCGGGTTCTCGTACGGCGACTACTTGCGCGCCGGCGCGATGGCGGCGCATTCGCCAGTGATGCGCGAGGTGGTCAAGCGCGCCGCCGACGGCGTCGCTGTGCTGGCGGTCTGCAACGGTTTTCAGATCGCGACCGAATGCGGACTGCTGCCGGGCGTATTGCTCAGAAACGCAAGTCTCAAATTCGTTTGCCGCGACGTTCACTTGCGAGTCGAGAACCCGTACACGCCTTTCACCCAGCAGTACGACGACGGCGAGGTCGTGACGATCCCGATCGCCCACCACGACGGTAACTATTTCGCCGACGCCGCGACCCACCAATCGCTCCTGGATCACGACCAGATCGCCTTCCGCTACTGCAACCGCGCCGGCGCGCTCAGCGCGGACGCCAACCCGAACGGGTCGCTCGATCACATCGCCGGTATTTTCAATCGCGACAAGAACGTGCTCGGCCTGATGCCGCACCCCGAACGCGCCGCCGACCCCGCGCTCGGCGGCAACGACGGCCGTGCGTTGTTCGACAGCCTGGTCGCGGCGCTGTCGTGATCGCCGCCACGAACGTCTCGTGACAACCTCGCCCGGCGCTACCGCGATTACGCCAGCGGTGATCGCTCAGCACGGCCTCAAGCCCGAGGAATACGATCGTATCGTCGCCGCGATCGGGCGCGCACCCAATCTGGTCGAGCTCGGCGTGTTTTCGGTGATGTGGAGCGAGCACTGCTCGTACAAGTCGTCGAAGAAATGGTTGCGCCAGTTTCCGACCGCGGCGCCGTGGGTGATCTGCGGGCCGGGCGAGAACGCTGGCGTCATCGACATCGGCGACGGCGACGCGGTGGTGTTCAAGATGGAGAGCCACAATCATCCTTCGTTCATCGAGCCGTTCCAGGGCGCGGCGACCGGGGTCGGAGGGATCCTCCGCGACGTTTTCACGATGGGCGCTCGCCCGATCGCCAACTTGAACGCGCTCCGCTTCGGCGCCCCCGACGCGCCCAAGATGCGCCACCTGGTCGCTGGGGTCGTCGCGGGCATCGGCAGCTACGGCAACTGCGTCGGCGTACCGACGGTGGGCGGCGAATGTACGTTCGATCCGTCCTACAACGGCAACATCCTGGTCAACGCGATGACGGTCGGATTGGCGCGGCCCGACCGCATTTTCTACGCGCGCGCCGCCGGCATCGGCAATCCGGTCGTCTATGTCGGCTCCAAGACCGGGCGTGACGGCATCCACGGCGCCACCATGGCCTCGGCCGAGTTCGACGAGAAATCGGAAGAGAAGCGCCCGACGGTCCAAGTCGGCGATCCGTTCACGGAGAAACTCTTGCTCGAGGCCTGCATCGAGTTGATGGCGACGGATGCCATCGTCGCGATTCAGGACATGGGCGCGGCCGGCCTCACCTCGTCGTCGTGCGAAATGGCGGCGCGCGGCGGCGTCGGCATCGCGCTCGACCTCTCGGCGGTGCCGACCCGCGAGCGCGCCATGACGCCCTACGAGATCATGCTCTCCGAAAGCCAGGAGCGCATGCTGATGGTGATCGCCAAGGGCCGCGAGGCCGAAGCCGAGGCGGTGTTCCGCAAGTGGGAGCTCGACGTCGCCGTGATCGGCCGCGTGACCGATACCGGCCGCATCGTCGCCACTTTCAAGGGCGCGACGGTGCTCGATCTGCCGGTCGAACCGTTGGCCGACAAACCGCCGCTCTACGACCGGCCGTGGACGCCGATCGCGCGCAGTCGGCCGCCGGTCCCGACGCTGCCGGAGACGAGTGCGCTCGGTCCGCCCTTGCTCTCCCTGCTCGGCTCGCCCGACTTGAGCGCGCGGCGCTGGATCTGGGAACAGTACGATCACATGGTGATGGCCGATACGGTGGCGCGCCCAGGCGGCGATGCGGCGGTCGTCCGCGTCCATGGCACGCGCAAGGCACTCGCGCTCTCGAGCGATTGCACGCCGCGCTACTGCTACGCCGATCCGGAAACGGGCGGGCGCCAGGCGGTCGCCGAGTGCTGGCGCAATCTGACCGCGGTCGGCGCCACGCCGCTTGCTATCACCGACTGCCTCAACTTCGGCAGCCCCGAGCGGCCCGAGATCATGGGCGAGTTCGTCGGCTGCGTGACCGGGATGGCCGAAGCCTGCCGGGCGCTCGACTTCCCGGTCGTATCGGGGAACGTCTCGCTCTACAACGAAACCTCCGGCACCGCGGTCAAGCCGACGCCTCAGGTCGGCGGCGTCGGTCTGCTCGTCGAGGCCGATCGCATGGTGCGCGTAGCGTTCCGCGCTGCGGACGACGTTATCCTACTGATCGGCGCGACCACCGGCCACCTCGGTTGTTCGCTCTACGCGCGGAGCCTGGCAGGAAGCGACGCCGGCCAACCGCCCCCGGTCGATCTCGCCGCCGAACGGCGGAACGGCGACTTCGTCCGCGGCCTGATTCACGCCCGGCGTCTCACCGCCTGCCACGACATCGCCGACGGCGGCCTGTTAGTCGCGCTCGCCGAGATGGCGCTCGCCGGGGATGTCGGCGCCGCCCTCGGCACGTCGCCCGCCGCCGGCCCGGCGTTCTGGTTCGGCGAAGACCAGGCCCGCTATGTCGTCACCTGCGTGCCGGCGGTCGCCGAGGCGATAGTCGCCGAGGCCAAGGCGGCCGCGGTTCCGGCGCTTCGGCTCGGCGTCACGGGCGGAAACGATTTGACAGTCGATGGGGTCGAGCGCATATCGTTGCTTGACATGCGTGCCGCCCATGAAGGCTGGTTTCCGGCCTACATGGCAGCGCCGTCCGACTAACGGAAACCAAAGGGAGATTCCTCGGCATGGCGATGGATGCCGCTGAAATCGAACGGCTGATCAAAGACGGCATTCCCGGGGCGCGGGTGACGATCGAGGATTTACGCGGCGATGGCGACCATTATGCCGCCCACGTGATTGCGGCGGCGTTCAAGGGCAAGACCCGGGTCCAGCAGCACCAGATGGTGTACCAGGCGCTACGCGGCCGCATGGGGGACGCCCTCCACGCGTTGGCGCTGCAAACCGCAGTCCCCGACGACGCTTGACGGCCGGGCCGGAGCCGGGCACAGGATTAGAGAACACGGGAGAACGACGATGAGCGAGACCCAAGTTACCGATCGCATCAAGCAGGACCTGAGCGAGAGCCCGGTCGTCCTTTACATGAAAGGCAGCCCGGTGTTTCCGCAGTGCGGCTTCTCCGCCGCCGTGGTCGAAATCCTGACCCGTCTCGGCGTCAAATTCAAAAGCCACGACGTGCTCCAGGACCCGAGCTTGCGCCAGGGCATCAAAGAATTCTCGAACTGGCCGACGATCCCGCAACTCTACGTCAAGGGCGAATTCGTCGGCGGCTGCGACATCATCCGCGAGATGTTCGCGAGCGGCGAGCTGCAGCAGTACTTGACCGAAAAAGGCGTCGCGACCACCGCGGCCGCGTAGCTCGAGCCTGCACCCGCGAGACCGAGGGCCGCTGATGCGGCCCTTTCTCTTCGGTCTACGCGCAGATTTTTTTGAGGGCGGCCCAGTCCTCCACGCTCATCGCCGGCGCCGAGCCGGTACTGGCCGCGCGGATCCGCGCCGCGCGTCCATCCGAGCGCGGGTGCGAGGAAAGAAGGGAAAAGATCGCGGGGAGAGCGGTTTCGGCTTTCCCGAGGCGCTCGAAAAAATCGGCAAGCGGCGCCGCCGCGATACCGGCCCGGTTCAATACCGCGATCGCAAACGCGTCGGCGGCAGCCTCCATCGGCTGCGAGTAACGGGCCGAAGCCGCCATCGTCGCGACCGCGGCGATCGCCGCCGCCCCGGCGATATCGCCGATCAGCAGGCCAAGAAACACGCTGACCGCCGCCTGTTCGACCAGTAGGGTCAAGACGTGCCGGTGAGCGACGTGACCCATCTCGTGCGCGAGCACCCCGGCGACCTCGGCGGGCTCGTTTGCTTTCTCGATCAGACCGCGAAACAGGAGGATGCGTCCGCCCGGTAGTGCCGCAGCGTTGACGAAATTGGTGTCGACAACCCGAACCCGGATCGGAATCGCCATCGTGGCGGCTTGCCCGAGGCGCGCCACGAGACCATCGAGTGCGGCGATCCCTGCCTGCGCCCTACAGAACGGCTCCTGTCCCCGCGGAATGAGCGCTTTTGCAATTTCCACTTCGGCAGCGGCACCGATCCGGTTCTCGAACCACGGCGGAATCCAGCGCGCGAACGTCTCGGCCGCGAACGGGACGACGACCACGAAAAACAGCGCTGCCGCTGCGAGTGCGGTCGCCAGTGCGACGACGATCGGCCGCCAGCGCTGCCAGGCACCACCGTTACCGGCGCGAGGGCTTGATCGCGTGGCTGGCCTTGGCGTTTCGCTCGGGCAGTATCCTGTTCGCGTTGGCGTGGGCGGTACTGCTGCTCCGAGGCCTGCGCGCCCACAAACGCGACTTTCGTCTGACCGAAGTCTGGCTGCTGCTCGAGGGACCGGTCGACTTGCCGCGCGCGCGGCTACAGGCGCTGATCGGCGGCCTGTTGCGCGATACTTACTTGCGGTTCGCCGACTTCGCCGCCTGGTGGGCCGGCGGCCTCTTGATCGGTGCGATACTACTCCGCTTCGCCGGGCTCGCCTGAAAAACAAACGGCCGCTCGCAGCGGCCCTCGCGGCAAGCAACCGGCGTCGCGGTCAGCGCGAGTAGAACTCGACGACCAGATTGGGTTCCATCTTGACCGGGTAGGGAACGTCCGCGAGCTTGGGTACGCGCACGAGTTTGCCCTTCATCGCGGTGTGATCGATTTCGACGTAATCGGGCACGTCGCGCTCGGCCGATTGGGTCGCGGCCAGGACCAGCGCCATTTGCTTGGCGTTACCCTTGAGTTCGACAGTGTCGCCTTCATCGAGCCGCTGGCTCGAAATCGTTACCCGCTTGCCGTTGACCAGGACATGACCATGGCTCACGAGCTGGCGCGCCGCGAACACGGTGGGCGCGAGCTTCATGCGGTAGACGATGGCGTCGATCCGCGATTCGAGCAGCCCGATCAGTGCCTCGCTCGAATCGCCGCGGCGGCGCATCGCTTCCTGGTAGATGTTGCGGAACTGCCGTTCAGTGATGTTGCCGTAGTAGCCTTTGAGCCGCTGCTTGGCGTGAAGCTGAATGCCGTAGTCGGAAGGCTTGCGTCGCCGCTGACCGTGCGCGCCCGGGCCGTAATCGCGGTCGTTCGATATCGGGCTCTTGGCGCGACCCCACAGATTCTGGCCGAGACGGCGGTTGATCTTATACTTCGACGACTGGCGTTTGCTCATGCCGGCGTTCCAAAAGCCTTTGATTGCAATCGGTTAGCGGCGGGATCGGGCGACCCGCGCCGCAGCGAACGGCGCACTATACGCACCATCCCCGGATTGTCAAACCAGCCGGGCTTCGGGCGCCGTCAGGCCGGCCCGGTCTTGACGCGGCCGCGCCGCCCCACCACCAGCGCCTTGATGACACCGCGGAGCGTGCGGACCTCCTGCTCCATCAGGTTGGCGCGGGTGAGGATGGCGCGAAGATTTTGGACCATCGACGCGCGTTTCTCGGGCGGTTTCAGGAAACCGGCGGCGTCGAGCTCGTCCTCGAGGTGGCGGAAGAGGTGGCCGAGATCGGTCTGGGTCGCGGGCTCGGTGCGCTCAGACTCGAGCACGACCGCCGGCCGCGTGTCGCCGGCGAGAAACCACTCGTAGCCGACCAACAGGACCGCCTGGGCGATGTTCAACGACGCGAACGCCGGATTGATCGGCACGGTCACGAACGCCTCGGCCAAAACCGCATCTTCGTTCTCGAGCCCGGTCCGTTCCGGCCCGAACAAGATGCCGATTTTCTTACCCGCCGCATATTGGGTGCGGATCGCGCTCGCGGCGTGGCGGGGCGTCATCACCGGCTTGATGATGTCGCGCGCCCGCGCGGTCGTGGCGTAGAGATGCTGGAGGTCGGCGACCGCCGCCGCGGCGTTCGGATAGAGCTGCGCGCGCTCGAGCACGTCGCGCGCGCCCGAGGCGGCCGCGATCGCCCGCTCGTTGGGCCAGCCGTCGCGCGGCGCGACCAGCCGCAAGTCGGTCAGCCCGAAGTTCAGCATGGCACGGGCGACCGCGCCGATGTTCTCGCCCAGTTGCGGCGCGACCAAGACGATGGTCGGGCCGCCCAACTTCGCTTCCTTGGTGCGGTCGGTGCCCGCCATTTAGGACACAGTGCGCCGCCACGTGGTGCGGCCCGCGGCATCTTCGATCGCGATACCGCGGCGCTTGAGTTCGTCGCGGATACGATCCGCCGCGGTGAAGTCGCGGCGCTGGCGCGCGGCGGTACGCTCGGCAATCAGGCGTTCGATCACCGCCGCCTCTCCGTCGTCGGCCTCCCCCTTGAACCACGCCTCCGGATCGCCGCCAAGCAACCCGAGCAAGCCGCCCGCCGCCTTGAGCTCCGCCTTGAGCCGCCGGCGGTCGGCCGGGGCGGTCGCTTTGTTGGCCGCGCCCGCGAGCGCGTGGAGCTCGGTCAGCGCGCGCGGCGTATTGAGATCGTCGCCCACGGCCGCCGCGAACGCGGCGGGCGGCTCGGCCGGCTCATCGGCGGCATCACCGACTTGACGGAGCGCCTGATAGAGCCGGTCGAGCGTCTGGCGCGCGTGCGCCAGGCCGGCGGCGGTCCAGTCGATCGGCTGGCGGTAGTGGGTCATCAGCATCGCGAGGCGAATCGCCTCGCCACGCTCTTTCTGCAGGAGATCGCGCACCGTGATGAAGTTGCCGAGCGACTTCGACATCTTCTCGCCCTCGACCATCAGCCAGCCATTGTGCAGCCAATAGCCGGCGAGCGGCGCGCCATCGTGGGCGCAGATCGACTGCGCGATCTCGTTCTCGTGGTGCGGGAACACCAAGTCCTGCCCGCCGCCGTGGATGTCGAAGGTGACGCCCAAGTGCCGCTCGCCCATCGCCGAGCACTCGATGTGCCAGCCGGGGCGGCCGCGGCCCCACGGGCTTTCCCAACCCGGCTGCTCGGATGTCGAGGGCTTCCACAGCACAAAATCGGCGGGGTCGTGTTTATAGGGCGCGACCTCGACCCGGGCGCCGGCGATCATCTCGTCGCGGTTGCGCCCGGAAAGACGGCCGTAGTCCTTGAACTGGGGCACATTGAAGAGCACGTGCCCGTCGGCGGCGTAGGCGAAGCCCTTGGCGATCAAGCGCTCGATCATCCGCACCATCTCGGCGATGTGCGCGGTCGCGCGCGGTTCGATCGTCGGCGGTAGCGCGCCGACCGCCGCCATGTCGGCGTGGTAGGCATCGGTCGTTCGCCTGGTGATCGCGTCGATCGGCTCGCCCGACGCCTTGGCGGCGTCCATGATCTTGTCGTCGACGTCGGTGATGTTGCGGGCGTAGGTGACGCGCGGATAGCGCGCCTGGAGCAGGCGAAAGAGAACATCGAACACGATGACGGGACGCGCATTGCCGATGTGCGCGAAGTCGTAGACGGTCGGGCCGCACACATACATGCGAACATGCTTGGGATCGAGCGGCTCGAACGGCTGCTTGGCGCGCGCGAGGGTGTTGTAGAAGGTAAGCCCTGCGCTCACGCCGCCCTCCCTGCCAGCCGGGCCTTGACGCGCTCGGGTCCGATCAGCGGCAGGAGCGCCCGCATCTCGGGGCCATGATCGAGGCCGGTCAAGGCGAGCCGAAGCCGTTTGAACAGCGGCGCGCCCTCGACCTTGGTGACGCCCTTGATCGCTCGCGTCCACGAGGTCCAGGTGGTGTCGTCCCACGCCCCCGGCGGCAGCAGTTCGGCGGCTTGGCCGACGAAATCGGCGTCCTCGATCACCGGTGCCACTGGGCCGGTCACGACCCGCCACCAGTCGCGCGCTTCGTTGACGGCCGCGACGTTGGCGCGAACCGCGATCCAGAACGCTTCCGGCGCATCGCCCAACCCGAGCTTGGCGAGCCGGTCGCGCACGTTAGAGAACGGCAAGCCCCGCACAAGCTTGGCGTTGAGCGCACGGAGCTCGGCGTCATCGAATCTCGCCGCAGCGCGGCCGAACTCGCCCAATTCGATCCGCGCCGCCAGCTCATCGAGCGTGGTCTTGGCGATCACGCCGTGCGCGGTACCCAAGCCTGCCAAGAGGCTCGCCAGCGCCATCGGCTCGATGCCGGCCTCGCGAAAGCTCCGGACCGCCAGGCTTCCGACCCGCTTGGAGAGCCCTTCGCCGCCCTTGTCCAACATCAGCGCCAAGTGCGCGAAGGTCGGCGGCGCCGCACCGAGTGCGCGGAAAATCTGCACCTGCGAGGCGGTATTGGCGACGTGGTCCTCGCCGCGAATGACATGGCTGATGCCGAGCGCGACATCGTCGACGACCGAGGTGAGCGTATAGAGCGGGCGGCCGTCGCCGCGCGCGAGCACCGGATCGCTCACCGTCCCAGGCGGAATCGCGATCACCCCCTTGACCGCGTCGGGCCACCCGATCGGCTCGTCGTTCAGCAGGAACCGCCAATGCGGCCGCTTGCCGGTGGCTGCGAGTGCGGCGCGGTCGGCCACGCTCAGCTTGAGCGCAGCCCGGTCGTAAACCGGAGGCTTGCCGGCGGCCCGGCGCGCTTTGCGCTTGAGGTCGAGTTCTTCGGGCGTCTCGTAGCAGGGATAGGCACGGCCCGACGCTTGCAGCGCGGCGAGCGCCGCGGCGTAGCGATCGAGCCGATCACTCTGCACGACTTCTTCCGCCGACACCAACCCCATCCACGCAAGGTCCTCGCGGATCGCCCGGGCGTACTCCGGCTTCGAGCGTTCGAGGTCGGTGTCGTCGAGCCTGAGGACGAACCGACCGCCGTGACGGCGCGCGAACAGCCAATTGATGAGCGCGGTGCGGAGGTTGCCGACATGAAGATACCCGGTCGGGCTCGGCGCGAACCGGGTAACGATCGCCGGAGCGGTCATTTATCGCCGGTGTAAGCGTTGGTGATCGGGTAGCGGCGATCGCGCCCGAACGACTTCGACGTGATCTTGACCCCGGGCGGCGCCTGGCGGCGCTTGTATTCGGCGCGGTAGAGCATGCGCGCGACGCGGGTGACGGTCGCGGCATCGTGGCCGCGGCCGACGATCGCTTCGACCGCCATCTCGCGCTCGACCAGGCACTCGAGGATGTCGTCCAACACATCGTAGGGCGGCAGCGTGTCCTGATCAATCTGGTTGGGCTTGAGTTCGGCGGTCGGCGCCTTGGTGAAAATGCGTTCGGGAATGACGCGTTGCGCCGGCCCGAGGGCGCCATCGAGCGTGCGTTCGTTCCGCCAGCGGCCGAGTTGATAGACGGTGGTCTTGTAGACGTCCTTCAGGACCGAGTAGCCGCCGCACATGTCGCCGTAAAGGGTGGCGTAACCGACCGACATTTCCGACTTGTTGCCGGTCGTCAGCACCATCGGGCCGAACTTGTTGCTGACCGCCATCAGCGCCATGCCGCGAAGTCGCGCCTGGACGTTCTCCTCGGTGATATCGGGGGTGCGTCCGGCGAAGGTCGCAGCGAGCATGCGATCGAGCGCCTGCATCCCGGGCTCGATCGAAACCGTATCGAGGCGGATCCCGAGCGCACCGGCGGCGGCAGTCGCGTCGTCGATGCTGTCTTGCGAGGTATAGGGCGAGGGCATCAGCAAGCAGCGCACGCGCGCCGGGCCGAGCGCGTCGACCGCGACAACCGCCGATAGCGCCGAATCGATGCCGCCCGACATGCCGAGCACGACGCCGGGAAACCGGTTCTTGTTCACGTAATCGCGCAAGCCCAGCATCATCGCGCTGTAGACGGCGGCGAGCTTGGGGAGCGGCGTCGCCGGCCGCTCGGGCGCGCACACCCACGCATCGCCCTGGCGCGCCCAGGCGGTGAGCGTGAACTCCTCGCGCCAGGCGCCGCCCTGGACGGCGATCGTGCGGTCGGCGTTGACCACGAACGAGGCACCATCGAACACGAGTTCATCCTGGCCGCCGACCTGGTTGACATAGACGAGCGGCAGACCCGTTTCGACCACGCGGGCGAGCGCAAGATTCAGGCGGGCGTCGATCTTGTCGACCTCGTAGGGTGAGCCGTTGATGACGATCAGGATCTGCGCCGCGGTTTCGCTCAAGCATTCGGCGGCCTCGGGCGTCCACATGTCCTCGCACACGAGAACACCCAACCGCGCGCCGCGGAACGCGACCGGGCCGGCGAGCGGGCCGGGCGCGAACACGCGTTTCTCGTCGAAGACGCCGTAGTTCGGGAGATCGCGCTTGAAGCGTTTGGCGACGATCGCGCCGCCTTCGAGGAGCAACGCGGCGTTGTGGAGGAAACCGTTCTCGCGCCACGGCGCCCCGATCAGGAGCGCAGGGCCGTTGGGCCGGGTCGCCTGCGCGAGCGTGCCGACCGCGCCTTGGACCGCATCGACGAACGACGGCTTGAGCACGAGGTCCTCGGGCGGATAACCGCACAGGAACAGCTCGCTCAACACCACGAGGTCGGCGCCCAATTCGGTG
>Ga0194128_10004298_pt1 | contig 21028 bp, 20 predicted proteins | sample TA2KigCa65mmetaG_FD_148650 | JGI IMG/M metagenome (GOLD analysis project Ga0194128, IMG submission 148650) | Freshwater microbial communities from Lake Tanganyika, Tanzania - TA2015037 Kigoma Deep Cast 65m | ecosystem: Environmental > Aquatic > Freshwater > Lake | place: Tanzania: Lake... | reverse complement strand
TCCCGGTAGCTCAACTTGAAGCTCAGGTACCACCGCACGCACAACACCACGATATCGCCATCGAAGTGGCGGCGCGCGAACAGCTCTTCAACCGGAACGAAGGAGGGCATTGCGTCATTCTCTCTCATCTCGGCAGGTTTGCACCAGAGCCGACCACACAGGCTTGCACCCTGGTGATCAACGATCCGAACGCGCCGCCTCCGCCTCCGACGCTTACGATTTCGACGGCCTGCCCGTTGAACTCTGGCGTGGTTGGCTCGTCGTTCTCGCAGTCGCTCGGCACTACGGGCGGAACGGGTGCGGTCACGTTATCGATTAGCTCCGGCGGACTTCCCAACGGGTTGACGCTGACTGGCAACACGATCAGCGGCACGCCGACGGGTGCCGGCACGGCAAGCTTTACGATTCAAGCCGTCGACTCCGGTTCGCCGGCGCAAACGGCAACCAAGTCCTGCTCAATGACCGTTAACGCAGCGCCCACGGCTCCGGTGATCACGACCGCATGCCCGTTGACGCAAGGCGTCGTCGGCCAGCCCTATCACTTGAACCTCGGCGCCACCGGCAGCTCGCCCATCACCTGGTCGATCACCACCGGCACGCTTCCGGTCGGCATGGCGCTGTTCAGCTCCGGCCTGCTGACGGGTGTTCCGCACCACCCTGGAACCTACAACTTCACGCTGCGGGCGACCAACTCGGTCACGTCGGTGACGCAGGCCTACTCGCTCGTGATTCTGCTGCACGCCCCGCCGCCGCCCCCCCGGGCCCGGCGATCACGGCTTGTCCGTCGTCGTCGGCTGTTATCGGGACTTCCTACAGCCAGACGCTCAGCACGACTGGCACCGCGCCAGTTACGCTGTCGCTCCAGTCCGGCTCGCTGCCGGTGGGCTTGCTGCTCACCGGCAACACCATTAGCGGTACGCCTTCGGGCCCCGCTGGGACGTCGAACTTCACGCTGCTTGCAACCGACAGCGGCAACCCGGTCCAAACCGGCACGCGCGCGTGCTCGATCACGGTGAGCAACGCTCCTCCTCCTCCGGTCGCGCCGACAATCACCACGGCGTGCCCGTTGCCTAGCGGCCAAGTTGGAACTCCGGTCCACATTAACCTGACCGCCACCGGCGACTCTCCGATCTCCTGGTCGATCACCAACGGCACTCTTCCGCTCGGAGTGACACTCGCCTCGAACGGCACGCTCAGCGGCGTTCCGCACCACAACGGCACGTTCCAGTTCACGCTCCGCGCGGCCAACAATACCGGCAGCGCGCTGCTGACCTGCACCTAGGCGATTGGCCTGCACGCGGTTCCGCCTCCGGCCGGACCGCCGACGGCTCCGTCGATCACCACCGGCTACCCGCTGCCGCAAGGTACGGTTGGCTCGTCGTACTCGCAGTCGTTCTCGACGACGGGCGGCACTCCGCCGTTCACCTACGCACACACGGCGGGTGCACTTCCGGCGGGTTTGTTGCTCTCTTCGAGCGGCACGCTTTCCGGCACGCCAACTACGCAAGGTACGGCGAACTTCACCGTCGCAGTCGCCGACACGAGTGGACCGGCGCAAACCGGCACGCTGGCTTGCTCGGTGGTCATCAACGCGGCGCCGGTCGTTCCGCCGCCCGCGGTTACTCCTACGATCACCACGGCTTGCCCGCTGCCCAATGGAGTGGTTGGCGTACCGTATAGCTTGACGCTGGCCTCGACGGGTGGCACTCCACCGTACACCTACGCTATGGCTGCCGGCGCGCTGCCGACTCCGCTCACACTTTCCTCGGGCGGCATAATTAGCGGTACTCCGAACCATCACGGCAGCTACCACTTCACGTTCCGGGTGACGGGCAACGATGGCGCTTCCTCGCTCAAGAGTTGCACGATGACGGTTCTTCAACACGCTCCGGTCGGCGGCTCGCAATCCTCGCGCGGCGCGATCCGCTACGGCCTCGAAGATTCGAAGGGGGTCGTTCCGCTGACCTTCGAATTGGAAGAAGCGCTGCCGTTCGATGTGACTGGCCGCGTATTCATGGTCACCCGCCGCACTGTTGGTGAAGAGTCCGACTTGGTCGGCTTCAACACCGGCGGCCGCGAAGCGGATTTCACGATCAAGGCCGGCGATACGAAGGCCCAGTTCATCATTCACAACTTTGGCGCCCAAGTGGGCGACCGTGGAGCCGAAATGGTTCTGATGGTTGTCCTCGAAGGCGGTGACAAAAAGATCGTGATCGACCTGAGCGGAACCGAACGCGTTCCGACTCGCGCCGTTCAGCGTTTAGGCCCGATTGATCAAGCTGGCAACGTAGCCGCCGCCAAATCCGTTGTCGATGTTGACGACGGTGACATTCGACGCGCAACTATTCAACATGCCGAGCAGCGCGGCCAGGCCGTTGAAGCTGGCGCCATATCCGATGCTGGTCGGCACGGCGATCACAGGCACACTGACCAGTCCGCCCACAGCGCTCGGCAGCGCGCCTTCCATCCCTGCGCATACCACGATGACCTTCGCCTGCGACAGGCGCTCGCGGTTGTTCATCAAGCGATGAATGCCGGCGACGCCGATGTCGTAGATCGACTCGACTTCGTTGCCCATGACCTCCGCGGTAACGCGCGCCTCTTCGGCGACGGGAATATCGGACGTGCCCGCGCAGACGATGGCGATCTTACCGCGCCCACACAATGTTCGGTCGCGCCACAGCCGCATTGCGCCTGACAGCGGAAAGTATTCGATCTCGGAGATTGCCTCCAGCACCGCGGCGGCCGCGTCTTTCGGCGTGCGCGTGATCAACAGATTCTCGGAGCGCTCGCGCAGTCGAAGAGCGATCTCCTTGACGTGATCGGGCGACTTGCCCAATCCGAAAATGACTTCCGGCATGCCCTGCCGCAGCGCGCGGTGGTGATCGACTTTGGCGAAGCCGAGGTCTTCAAAAGGCATGTGTTTCAGCCGGTCCATCGCGCCGTCGACATCCACCGCTCCCGCGCGTACTTGTTCCAATAGTTCTTTGATTCTTGCCGCGTCCATGTTCTTAGAAGTCCAGCCGGTCCGCGATCTTCAGATTGTGCTTCGCCGCAAATCCGGCGTTTACTTCGAGCATGAACTGCGATCTCGCCGTTCCATAGCTCGGGCACAGACTGGCCTTCTCGGCCTTGCAAGGCGGCGCGTTGGCCACGATCTCGGAGATCATCAGATTATTGTCGATGTAGATGATGTCGAGCGGAATGCGCACGTTGTACATCCAGGACTTGTGAACGCCGGGCGTTTTGTTGATAAAGAGCATGCCGCGGTCGGCCGCGAGCGAGTCTCGAAACATCATGCCGCGGGCCATGTCGAACGGCTTGTAAAGCGCTTCGGCGCGAATCTTCGTTCCGTTCGGGAACTTGACTTCGCGAGTCGTGAGATCTTCCATGGTCGCCGCCCGATCTTCCTTCGCGCAACCGGCCAGCAGCAGAAAGACAGCCCCGGCCAGAAATGTTTGAATCCGCATTCGATAAAATGGTAACGCAAGATGTTTTTCCAGCGCCTGCAAATGACGCTCGACATGATCAAGTTCGAGCACTCGATCTTCGCCCTTCCGTTTGCGATGACCGGCGCGATGCTCGCTTGGCGCAACGCCGGATTCCCCGTGGAGGGCTTCGGCTGGAAGCTGTCTTGGATTGTCGTGGCCATGGTCGGCGCGCGTTCGGCGGGCATGGCGTTCAACCGTATCCTCGACGCCGACATCGACGGCCGCAATCCGCGGACGAAGATGCGGCACATCCCCGCCGGGCTGTTGTCGTCGGGATTCGCCTGGGGCTTCTTTATCGGCATGAGTGCGCTGTTTTTCCTCGCCTCGGCGATGCTCGGCGATTTGTGTTTGAAGCTGTCTCCCGTGGCGCTCGGCATTGTACTGGCCTATAGCTACACGAAGCGGTTTACGGCGTGGTCGCATTTGGTGCTCGGCTTCGCGCTTGGCATCGCGCCCGCGGCGGCATGGATCGCGGTGACGGGATCGCTCGACCCGCGTATTTTGTGGCTCACGGCGGCGGTGACCTTTTGGACCGCGGGCTTCGACATCATCTACTCGTGTCAGGACTTCGCCTTCGACAACGAGGCGGGCCTGCATTCGATTCCGAAGCGGATGGGAATTGCGGGAGCGTTGCGTCTATCGCGCGTGTTGCATTTGGCGATGCTTGTATGCCTGGTAATGCTGCTGCAGTCGTTCGCAGTGGGGACGATCGGCGCGGTCGGCATCGCGATGGTTGCCGGGCTGCTTGTTTATGAACATTCCATCGTCGGCCCGAACGACTTGAGCCGCGTCAACGCCGCGTTCTTCACGGTCAACGGATACGTCAGCGTGTTATTCTTCGTGTTTTGGGCCGCCGACGTCTGGTTCGGCCGCTCTGGAGTTTGAACTTGGCCATTACCCCGCAATTTGAAGACGCCCGGCTGCTGCCCATCCGCGACAAAGTGTTGAACGGCGCGCGGCTTTCGTTTGAGGAAGGCGTCACGCTGTTTCGCACGAGCGATATCCTCGGTGTCGGCTGGCTGGCCAATGTCGTGCGCGAGCGTCTGCATGGCGATACGACGTTCTTCAACGTGAACCGGCATATCAACCCGACCGACGTTTGTACCGCCTCTTGCCGCCTTTGCGCGTTCGGGAAAAAGGCCAAGGATCCCCGGGGCTACACGATGTCGCTCGATCAAGTGTGGGAAGTAGCGGGACACGGCTACAGCGAAGCCGTGAGCGAGTTTCATATCGTCGGCGGGCTGCATCCGGAGCTGACGCTCGATTGGTATTGTGAGATGCTGCGCGGCCTGAAAGCGCGCTATCCGCAGGTGCACCTGAAGGCGTTTACCATGGTCGAGATCGCATACCTCGCCAAGCGAGCCAAAATGTCGATCCGCGACGTGCTGATCAAACTCCGCGATGCCGGCATGGACTCGCAGCCCGGAGGCGGCGCCGAAGTTTTCTCTGAGCGCGTTCGGCGCATCATCTGCGATCACAAGATCGACGGTAACGAGTGGCTGGACGTGGCCAAGATTTCGCACGAGTTGGGCATCAAGACAAACTGTACGATGCTCTACGGGCACATCGAAACCGAGGAGGATCGGGTCGATCACCTCGTGCGGCTGCGCGAAGTACAGGATCAGACCGGCGGCTTTCAAACCTACATCCCGCTGGCGTTTCATCCCGACAACACTTCTCTCTCGCACATACCGAAAACCACCGGTTACGACGATCTGCGCAACATCGCGGTGGCGCGGTTGATGCTCGACAACATTCCGCACATCAAGGCCTACTGGGTGATGATGAGCGAGGCCGTTGCACAGATTGCTCTGCGCTTCGGCGCAGACGATCTGGACGGCACCGTTGTCGAGGAGAAGATCTATCACGACGCGGGCGCGAAGACCTCGCAGGCGCTGCGGCGCGGTGAACTGCTACGGTTGATTCGTGAAGCGGGCCGCGAACCGCAGGAGCGCGATACGCTGTATCGACCGGTGCAGCGCACCGAAACGGCGTTTACGATTTTGGTCTAGCTGAAGATCGCGTCTTTTGTGAGGACGATGCTGTATTGCGGTAGTTCGAGTTGCTCGACTTCGTGTAGGCCGTTGGCGCCGTAGACGAAGAGCTTCCGGTCGTCCGGGTCCGCTGCCCAGATATGCGCCACGCCCCATTGGCGGTACTCTTCGAGCTTTGGCACGACGTATCCGATACGGTCGTCGGGAGAAAGAACTTCGATCGCCACGAGTGGGGGATGATCGGGAACATTGTCTTTAGGTTCGGTCGCGAATACTGCTATATCGGGAATTCGATATCGCGTAGGCTTGATCTTGTGCCTTAGTTCGGGAATGACATAAATGCCGGTCTTTTCTTCGAACAAACTGAGCAGGACAACGAATCTGCCCTGCGTCCGCCCGTGCGGTTTGTTTCCCATATTCCGCTCCACAATCTCGCCGTCCAAATACTCGCGGTCGGAGCCTTCGAACACCGTGTGCAGATATTCCTCGACGCTCATTAGGGTCTGCGTGGCCATACAGTCAAGGTAGCAGACCGCACTACCCGCGCGGATCGAGCCGCATCATCGACAGATTCAAACTAAACCACCGCTCATCCGGCGGGTTCTGCCAGATCGGTTCCGCGTCGATACGGATCTTATACTCCGAGGCCTCCGGTACGTCGACTTCGAAAATGAACAACCCGACGCGCTCCAGTTTGAGATGGCCCACGGGCGAGTTGTTGACGCCGATTGTCACTTTCGGCGACATGCCCTGCGCAAACAGTCTCTCGTGCGCGTGGCCGCGGATGCGGAGTTTCTGCGGCCCGCCGCGTACATTCTGAAGTGTCGCTTCCGCGGACTGCGCAATCCATCGATACTTGTTGCCGAACACACCTTCCAACTCATGCCATCCCGCGCCAAGTTTCGACTCCTGCGGTCCTTGCGTGAAGTCGATGACATCCGCGCGATCGCCCGGATACAGCTCCTTCTTGTCCGCCGATCGCAGCAAGTTGTAGACGCCGCCTTCGTTTGGCGCTTTGTACGAACACGCCGTGCAGCAAAGCGCCTGCTCCCCGTCGAGCGTTAGCGCGCTCATGCAGTCCGGGCAACGCAGCCGTTGCTCGAACGGCAAATCGACGGAGACATCCGCGCGGCCCGGCTCACGGCACACCGCCGCGATCGTTCCGCCGAGCAGCCGCGCGGCGACCCAGTCCGAACCATGTTTGTCGATGGCCCGCGCGAATTTTCGAACGACCGTCTCGCCCCAGCCGCGTTCGGCGACAAATATTTCGAGCTGGTGCTCGGGAAAGTGTTTGAGGATGAGCGCGTGCCAGTCACGCAACTCCATCTTGTGATTCTGGCGGATGCCGAAGTTCTCTTCCTGCGCCGCGCCAATGACGTCGCGCGCAATGAAGCCGAGCAGCCCCCACTGGTGCAGTTTTCGTTCCCAAGGCTTCATCGAATCCCAGTACGGCGCGCGGTACAAGCCGAGATTGAGAATGCGGCGCAGCGGCTCTTCGACAAAGATGAAGTGCCCGCTAGGCGCCAGAACGCGCTTGGCTTCGAGTACGACAGCTTCGATGTCCATGAACTGGCTGAGCATTTGGCACGCCATGACGCACCGGAGGGAGTTGTCGGGGATGGGCAGGTGCAGGGCGTCGGCGGCGATACGTACAGGCGCTTTCGCCAGGTTCCATTCGTCCATCAGCACAATGCCGTGTCGCAGCGAGTCGGCCGACAAATCGCTCGCGAAGCCATCGGCGCCGAACTCGTTGGCGAGCATGTAGCTCGTGTGCCCGGCATTCGCGCCGATCTCCAGAAACGGCGTTATCTCTCCAATAAATTCGAGATGATTCCGCAACACCGCGCCGCGCCGGACGTTTTCTTCGTGGTAATAGCGCAGCACGCGCTCCGGTTCGCCAAACGACGCGAAATTGTGAAATTCGACCTGTGCCCGCTTAACAGCCAGCGTTTGAGCTTGTTGATTCATTTCGAAAGAATTCGATCGAGAGGTATCGTGCGCATGTCTTCGAGCAGGAAGTCCGGAGCGAGCGCTCCGAGTTGTGCCGCGCTCGACAGGCCTGTCGCTACCGCCACCGAGCGGATCCCGTTTGCCTATGCCGCCAGAATATCATTCTCGTGATCGCCGAATAACGCGATCGGCGAATGGCGCGTGATCCATCCGTTCGACCGTGCACGGGCGATCGCGATTCGCACGAGTGCCGCGCGGTTGTGGCCTTCCTGGGCGAACGCGCCGAAAACGAAGTGGTGGCCAATGCCGGCGCGGTCGACTTTTTTCCAACCGATGCGCGTCAAGTTACCGGTCACGAGGCCCTTGCGAATTGATCGCCGCGTCATGCGATGCAGCGCCATCCGCACGCCTGGGCAAACCTTCGACCGCAGATCCGGACATCGTCGCGTGTACAAACGCTGTGCTTTTTCGACGATCTCCGGCATGGCCGTCTTGATGCGCGAAGCCGAGGCGCCCGCATCCCGCAGCATCCACGCGATGATGTCGCGGTCAAGCATGCCTTGCACGGGGATCTGTTCGGTCGTGGTCAGCAGACCGGTGACCGATCGCGTCGCTTCAACGAGAACTTCGCGGTGATGCGGGCCGGATTTGCGCATGAGAGTGCCGTCGATGTCGAACAACAGCAGCGGCGGATCGTCAGCGGCCATCTATCCATGATAATCGCGCTCTGCACTTTTTCTCACGTTTCTACCCCTCGAAACGATAAGGTTAGTATGCAGGACGTGTTGCGGAGTCCGCTCGAAACGTGCCTGGACCAGATGCAGAACGCCTCGGGTCCGCCCGCGATTGGAGAAAACGCGTTCGCGTTGACCGGCAAACTGATGAGCGATCGGACGACGATGCAGGCCTGCGCGCGTATCGTGCAACGCGATCTCGGTCTCACGCTACGGCTGCTGCGCATCGCCAACTCAGCTCTATTCAATCACGCGGGCCGTACCGTGCTGAGCGTCTCGCACGCGTCGGCGTTGCTTGGCACCGACGTCTTGTCGGAGCTCTTAGAGACGGTGCCGCGATCGCCGATAGCGCGGCCCGTTCGGGAACTGGTCGTGTTGAGCCAGATCGCCGGCAACTTCGCGTGGCTGCTGATGGGACGGCTGGAACCGCGGTGGAGTGACGATGCGTTTATCGCAAGCTTGTTGCGAAGTCTCGGCGAAGTCATGATCGCACAGGAGCGGTCCGAAGACTACGCGCGAATTCTACGTGGATCGAACGGCTCCTTCGCGGGAGTTCGGGCCGCCTCGCGCGCGGCGCTGCACTTCGATTTCGACGAGTTGACGATGGCGCTGCTTGGCGCCTGGTCGATACGCGGCGCACCAGCGTTGGCGGCACAGTCCACGCAGGATGCGCTGCTGGCCCCGTCGGCGGCGGCCGGGCGCGCCGCGTCCCTGGCGCATCTGCTCACGCTCGCCTACTTCCGGGACGAAGACCGCGAGCGCGATCACATCATGAAGTCCTGTTGGCCGCGCTGGCGAAGGTGTTCCGTGTCCGTGAGCCGCAATTAGCCGATCTCTGCGATGTTACCTATCTCGGCTCCGAACCCGTTGCCAGTATGCTCGGCGTGACGCGTGATCAACTCCGGCTGCGGCATTGGATTCCTGCAGCACCGAAGCGCCGGAGGTGGCGCCAAGAGTGGAACAGGCTGGCGACGGCATCGAGTCGATTCTGAGCGCCTGCCTAGAACATGGTGTGGACCGCGCCGCCTGGCTGCCGTTTGAGAACAACGGAATCGGCCATGTTGTGATCGCCGGAGGTAGTTGGAACGGTGGTGTGTTGCGCAAACTCATCCACCCGCGCAAGCCGCCGTATCTGCTCGCCTTTATGCAACGGCAGGATGTGTGGATCGACTTCGCAGGGGATGAACGCGTCGTGGAATCGGACCTCGCGCGTGAACTGAAACCGGCGGTGTTCTTTCTTCTGCCGGTCTTCGAAGGCCGTACCGTCCGAGGCTGCTTCTACTTTGATTGGATCAAGCCGCGCGACAAAGCGCCGAACACGTTTCTGCCCTGCCACACGGCTTTGCTCGACACCGTCGCTACGCAAACTCTTGCAGCGTGAACAGCAAAAATCGTGGTACGTGAAACGCGCACTTGTACGGCCCACCCTTCAACTCCGTCGCTACGTCTCCGCGCCTGTCGCAGTAGCCAAACCACTCGCCATGCACCGGGTCGGCGAACGTCTTGAAAGCGTATTCGTCGGCCCTCTTCCACCAATCGAGATACCGCTGATCGCAAGTCCGCTTGTAGCCCACTGCCGCCGCCAAAATCGCCTCGGTATGCGGCCACCACAATTTCATGTTCGATTCGAGCGCCACCGGCGGACGGCCTTCGATGTCCTGAAAATAGTACAGGCCGCCGAACGAAGAATCCCAGCCGTATTCCAGAGCGCCAAGTATCGATTCAAGCAGCATCTGCTCGATCGTCGCGTCCGGAACCTTGCGCAGGATCTTCAGAAACAACCAGCAAACTTCGAGGGAACTGCCCGTGCAAACCAGCCGTCCTTCCGGCGAGCGCCGAAACGCTGTCTCATCGCCGAGCGACGCATTCTCCTTTAAGATCCGATGCGCCGGATCGAAATGCGCCAGCAGCCCCTCTGCGCACTGCCGCATCACTGTCTCATAACGCGAATCGTTGTGTATTTCGCTCAGTTCGTACGCCAACCACGCCTGCACGTACAGGTCGGCCAGTTGCGTGTAGCCCAAGTTCGACCGCCCCAACAACTCCGGCTTGCGAATCCATTCATCGATCCGCCAGAACAACTCAATCGCCTCGGCCAAATGGGCCGCGTCCTTCGAAATTTTCGAATACTCAACCAAAGCCAGGGCGACGAAAAACGCCGAATACGGCTTTCGCTGAAACGCGCCGGGCGATCCATCCTCGGCGACGCTGAACCAGCACCTCGGTTCGCCGTTCCGCGCGTGCCTGTGCACAAAGTCAAAGATTAGAGACGCGGCGTCTTTGAATTCCGAACGCGGCTCATACGTGTTGTACAGGCGCGCAAACATCCACGCCGCGCGCGCCTGCATCCAAATGTGTTTGCGTGGGCCATAGACGCGCCCCTCACGGTCGACATTGTTAAAGTACCCCCCATGAACGCGATCGAGCGTGTGCCGCAGCCAGAACGGCAGCACACGCTCGTTGAGTTCTTCGCGGTACTTCCGAAGAAACGCGTCGACCACTTAGATTGCCAACTGCGGGCGGCCCGGCTCAGGCCAATCCAAGTGGAAAAACTTGCCACGCGGGTGATCGGTTCGCTCATACGTGTGCGCGCCGAAGTAATCGCGCTGCGCCTGTAGCAGATTGGCCGGCAGGCTCGCCGACCGATACCCATCGTAGTAGCTCAACGCCGAATAGAACGTCGGCACCGAGATGCCGTGTGTCGCCGCCAGCGCAATAACCGACCGCCAGTTGGCCTGGCAGCGGTCGACCTCGCTCTTGAAGAACGGATCGAGCAGCAGGTTCGCCAGCTTCGGATCGCGCTCATACGCCTCGGTGATCTTTTGCAGGAAGCCCGCTCGGATGATACAACCACCGCGCCAGATCTTCGCTATCTCGCCGAAGTTCAGTGTCCAGTTGTACTCGCCTTGCGCCGTCGACATCAGTTGGAAGCCCTGAGCGTACGAACAAATCTTCGAGCAATATAGTGCGTCGCGCACCGCTTGCACAAGCTGCGCGCGATCGCCCGACCACGCCGCCGCCGGCCCCGGCAACTGCGTCGACGCCGCCACGCGCTCTTCCTTCACCGCGCTCAGACACCGCGCAAATACGGCCTCGGCGATTGTCGGCGCGGGCACGCCCATGTCGAGCGCATTCACCGAGGTCCACTTGCCCGTGCCCTTCTGTCCCGCCGTATCGAGCACGATATCGACGAACGGCGCACCCGTCATCGGGTCCGTCTGCTGCAAGATATCGGTCGTGATTTCGATGAGGAACGAATCGAGCGCGCCTTTATTCCACGCGCCGAAAATTTCGCTCAACTCGGCCGGCATGAATCCGCCGAGCCCGCGCAGAATCGCATACGACTCGCAGATCATCTGCATATCGCCGTACTCGATGCCGTTGTGCACCATCTTCACGTAGTGGCCCGCGCCGTTCGGCCCGATATACGTCGTGCACGGAACGCCGCCGTCCACGGGCTTTCCAGGCGTCGCGCCCGTCAGTGGCTTACCGGTCTTCGCATCGACCTTCGCCGCGATCGCCGTCCACACGGCCTTGATCTCTTCGTACGACGACGGATCGCCGCCGGGCATCAGCGACGGGCCGAATCGCGCGCCCTCTTCGCCGCCGCTCACGCCGGAGCCGACAAAACGAAATCCCTTCGCCGACAAATCCTTTTCGCGGCGAATCGTGTCGGTCCACAGCGCATTGCCGCCGTCGATGACGATGTCGCCCTGCTCCAACAACGGGAGCAGCGACTGTATGACCGCGTCGGTGGGGCCACCCGCTTTGACGAGAATGATGACCTTTCGTGGACGCGACAGAGACGCGACGAACTCTTCCAGAGTCTTCGCGCCGACAAGCCCGCCGGGCGTGTTCGGGTTCTCGGCCACAAATTTCTCCATGGTTTCCGCCGTTCGGTTGTAGACCGAAATTTGAAAGCCATGGTCGGCGATGTTCAGGGCGAGATTCTGACCCATGACGGCCAGTCCCACCAGTCCGATATCAGACAAGGGTTTGGACATAATAAACTTCCAGTTTAGCTATTCCTTGGCCAGCAGGTTGTAATACAACTGTGCCTGCACGCGGCCGATGCGGTCCCATCCGTAATCGCGCTCGGCCGTCGCCCGCGCCGCCGCTTCGAGCGACTCTCGTCGCGCCGGGTTGTCGATCAGCTCTTGTATCGCGCGCGCCATCGCCGGGCCAGTCGCAGCGACGACAACGTCGACGCCATCGGTCAAATCGATCCCGTTGATGCCCGCCGGCGTCGACACAATCGCCTTGCGCATCGCCATCGCTTCCATGATCTTGATGTTTGTGCCCGCGCTGGCGACCAGCGGAGCGACGACGATCGCGGCTTGATGATACGCCGCCCGGACATCGCTGACGAAGCCATCGACGTGAATGCCGGGCTGCGCCAAATCGAGCGTGACGCGATCGCCATAGCGGTCGAGAAAGTACTCGTGCCGCTGGCCCGCGATTACGTGCAGCTTCGCGCCCTTCAACAACGGCCACGCCTCGCGCAGAAAGAAATCAAGCGCCATCACATTCGGCAGATGAGCAAATGACCCAATGAACAAAATGCGATTCGCGTCCGGTTCCGCATCGCCTGGTGTGAATCGCGCCAGATCGACGCCGTTACGAATCGCGATGGCCTTCTCCAACGCAACGGTGGCACGGTCCTTATCCGACATCGCGACGACGGCATCGACCTCGCTCCAAACCTGTTTCTCGAATGACAGCCACTTCGCATGCTGCTCGCGCGTATCGTAATCGTCGCGGTCGTTCAGCAACTGCCCGTACAAATCGAACGTGATGTCATGCTCGACCAGCAGCGTCTTGGCCGGTTTACAATCGGCGGCATAGAGCCCCATCTGCGTGAACTCAAGCTGCACAACGCCCGGATTCCATTTGCGGATCGACCATTGCAGCGCGACGCGGAACTCCGGTTGATCGTGTTCTTCGACGACATCGGGCCGCGGGCTAGTTGGCAGCAGATGCGTGCCATCACGCCGCACGACGATAATCTCGACACATAGATCCAGCAACTCCTGCGCCGGCGTCTGCAACGATTCGGCGAAGACGATCAGAATTTGATCGAACTCTTTCGCCGCTTCGCGCATTAGGTTGAACATGCGCACCGCGCCGCCATGCGAAAGCGGAAACGGCAGATAGGGCGTGGCCACGATCACCCGCCTTCGTCCTGTGTGGCGCACTCCCGGAAAAACCGCCACCGCGCCATTGCACAGCGCGAGAATGTCGTCGTTGGCCGATCCTACAGGTTTGCGCCACGGCTCGCGCCACGCGCCGAACAGCGTTACTTCCGCACTCTTCACCGGCTCTTGTTTTGCAGCCAAGGCGTTCAGCCGCGCGATCGCCTCGCGCCACAAACGATTCGATCCGCTCTTGGCGGCAAATTGCAAATAGTTCCGCTCCACCGCGCATTCGAGCTCGAACGGAGTGAAGTACTTAGACGTCGTCGAGCGATGCCGGTGCTCCAAGCGCGCGTTCGCCGCGAATACCGTCGGCCAACCGTTCGACCACGCGCGCCAGCCGATGTCGAGGTCTTCTACATACGCCGGTGTGTACTCTTCGTCGAACCCTTTCAAAGAGCGCAGCTTCGCGGTGTCATAAAGCGTGCAACCACCGCTGCCATACAGCACCCACGTGCCGTCTTCTTTAGCCAACGGATCTTCGCACCACAAGGGAAACTGCTCGCGTTTGCACGGATGATACATTGCCTTACCGGTCTCTTCGCGGCGTACGCCCGGCGGGAAAAAAATCTGCGCCGTCGCGGCGAATAGATCCGGCGTCTCGGCAAACTTCGCTTGCAACGCCTCGAAAAAACCGGGCTCGATCATCATGTCGTTGTTGAGCAAACAGACGTAACGAAACTGCGCCCGCGCGATACCGCGATTTACCGCCGCAGCGAAACTCAGCGGCTGCTCGCTGACTTCGACGATCACACCCGGGTGAGAGCCAGACAGCCAGTCGACAGTTCCATCGTTCGAGCCGTTATCGACGACGATGATTTCGTTCGGCGCCTGTGCAAGCAACGTCGTAAACAACCGCTCTAACAACTCGCGCCCATTGCGCGACGGAATCACAACTGAGACGCCTTCTGGCAATACCTCTGAAACAACCGCCGGCTGGGGCGGGAAGTTCGAATCCGCGAACGCGCCGCACACGCGTGCGGCCGCGTAGGCGATTGGCCGCCGAAACGCACGAGGATGAGACAACCGCCAAATCCACGTGTACAACGTGCCGCCCGGCCGCGTCTCCCACCGGATGAAATTCTTCGTCCGCCAAAGAAAGTGCTTGACGATCACCGGAAGCGACCGCGGCCGAAACATGAAGTGTCCCAGGTTTTCGTTGAAGACGACCAGCCGCCACGGCCACTTGCGCGCCGCCATGAATCGCATCTTCCAATACGGCATGCGCGGCAGCGCGATGATCGCGGCGTAGACGACTTCGCAGTCGCGTACCGCATCCAGCACCCGCGCCGTGTTGTCCGCCAAATCCTTCGCCGGAAACCAGCGGATCCACTTCGCCACCGGAGCAGGCGGCGCAAATTCGCTCACCAAATAAATATCGAGAGAAGGCTCAATCCGCGCCAACTCCTCGATCAACGACGGAATCAGATCATCCGATCCCGAAGCGAACGCGAGTTTCACGCGGCGCGTCATAATCAAATCAACTCGGCGGTCGCACCGCGAAACACGCCGTTTCGCCAATCGGACCACCACGCGCACGCCTGCATGCAAAAAGCGGTGGAGACCGGATTCATGTACGGCAGCGCGGCGCCTTCTCGGGTGCCGAAACCGAAGCCGCCATCTTCGATCGCCGGACCGCCGAACCGCTGATGCGACGCGCAATGCGCGGCTTCGTATTCAGCCGATGTGACATCGAGGCCGATCACGTCGGCCGCCATCAATCGCACGCGCAGTAACTGTCCGCAAACATCGGATCGCTCAAACTTCGGGCCAATTTCGCGCAACAAATGCGCCACTTTCAAGATGCCGCTTCGCAGCGCCGCCTCGCAGTCCGGCCGCGTGCGATGTTTGCACAGCGCCTCCAGAAAGTAGGAGTACGCATGCAACCGGTCCATCACGCGCAGCGGATCGGGATCGCCGGGCAGAAACGAATCGTGCGTGCGGAGCGCAAACGCCAGCGCCCGTTCGTACCACTCGTCGAAACCGAGATCCGACCACGCCAGCGCCGACTTCAACTGAAAGCAACCCGGCTCGCGCGACCAGCGTTTTTCATATGGCCAAGCCTCTTTCGATGGCAACGAAAGAATCGGATGAATCTCTCCAGTGGGCGACCAAAAATCGCGATTCATCGCCAACCCGATCTCCCGCGCCGCGTTGAAATACTTCGCCTCTCGTGTGCGCCGGTGAAACGCCAACAACCCGCGCGCAATGATGCCGCAATCGAAAAAGTACGATGGCGGCATCGGATCGGCGACCTCAAACGGCATTGCCGCGATCGACGGCTGCCACGCGACATCGACCAAATAATCCGCCGCGCGCCGGGCAGCTTCCAAAGATCCCGCCCAACTCAGCGCGCTCAACGCGTACCCGGTAATTTCGGTGGAAACAGGCAGGTTCCTGCCCTCGGCCAACAAGTGATACCGCGCGACTCCGCCCGACGCCTCTTGAATCCCCGACCGCTCAAACCATTGAACTGCTGCTTCTGTGACCTGCAAATCGGTTATTGTAGCAGGAGTTATGATAGGGGCATGATTCGCTGGGTGTTCTTCCTGCTATCGATCGCGCTATGGGCCGAAGATGTTCCCGTCGGCGTCGTTAGCGGCTACCTGTCGAACATCAGGGCGACGAGTTTCTTACTGAAGACCGTGCAGGGCAAGGAAATGCACTGTACCTACGACCACCGCACCTGGTTTGAGCAAAGCAGGGTGCGCGTCCCACCCACCGCCTTTCAGCCCACCGACCTCGTCGAAGTCGTCGCCGATCGCCGATTGATCGACGGCAAACCCTGCTACATCCGCACCGTGCGTCTGGCCGATCCGACTCCGCGCGAATCCGGCCGCATGAAGATTACCTACCGCGCCGTCACCGAGTACCTCGCTCCGCGCGGCGAATTTCAGTGGGGCGGTGTCGTGAGCGAACTCAACGCTACGCACCTTGTTCTCCGTACGCGTAACGAAGGTTACAAACCGCTCCGCCTCCGTAAAGATACGCGCTTCCTCGAAGACGGTGTCGTCTCGATGAGAGAGCGCTTGCAGCCAAATACGAAGATTTACGTGCGCGCCGGCCGCAACCTTGAAGGCGAAGTTGAGGTTTATCAAGTCGTCTGGGGCGCCGTTACCGGTTTGCAGTAAGTAAAATTTCACATCTGGAAAGAAACCGCGCCGAAAGTGGCCCCGTCGAGGGGCATGGGTGGTCTCCGCTGTTATAATGGGAGATTGCAAAAAGCCGGAGTGACGAACCTACGCATGAAGCAGAACGCGATTTGGCTCGCCGCTGTTATCGTTTCCCAACTTGTGGTTGTGGGGCAGCAGCGTGAGTTTTATAACGGGCAGGCCGCCCGCCTAATCATCGGCCAGAGGACCATTACCGATCAGAGCCCGACGCCAAGCGCCAGCGTGCTCGGCGGCGTCGGCGGATTGGCCTACGCCAACAACATGTTGTTCGTGGCCGACTCTAACCGCGTCGCCTCAACGCCGCTTAACCACCGCGTCCTGATCTTCCGCAATATCGCGGGCGACGTGTTGCCGGTCAACGCGCTTGTGCCGCAAATCGCCCGGTGTCCCGCGTGCCGCGGCGCCGCCGACACGGTTCTCGGCCAGGCCGACTTCGAAAAGAACGAACTGAAACTCATCGCCGGTCAGAATACTCTACGGAATCCGACCGCGGTGGCCTCCGACGGAACGCGCCTCGTTGTCGCCGATACCGATAACAACCGCGTGCTGATCTGGAACACGATCCCGAGCTCTAATAATCAGCAAGCCGATCTTGTCGTCGGCCAGGAAAATTTCACATCCGTCGTGACCCCGCGCGGAGCCACCGGACAGAAGATGCGCGGACCGCAGGGTGTCTGGATTCAAGGCACACGTCTTTTTGTCGCGGATTCGGGCAACAATCGCGTATTGATCTGGAACTCGTTCCCCACGCGCAACGGCCAAGCCGCCGATGTTGTCGTTGGCCAGTCAAATTTCGACAGCATCGTCGAACTCGATCTCACCCGTACCGCGATCGATCCCAAGAACAACAACCTGCTCAACCCGGTCTCGGTCACCAGCGACGGGACGCGCATGTACGTTGCCGATCTCGGCCAGAACCGCGTGCTGATCTATAACTCGATCCCCACGCAGAATGGCGCCGCCGCCGATCTCGTGCTCGGCCAACCTGACTTCACCAAGGCGATCGCCAACAACAGCACGGAAGAGTCAAAGCTCTGTGCTGCCAAAGGGAAAAACAAAGACGGGAAGGATGAGTATCCGATAACCTGCCTCGCCACACTCGACTTCCCTCGCTACGTCCTGAGCGATGGCCGTCGCGTTTTCATCGCCGATGGCGGCAACGACCGTGTTCTCGTCTACAACAACATCCCCACCCGCAACGGTCAGCCGGCCGACCTTGTGCTGGGGCAAGTCAACGGTTCGCTGAACCGAAGTTCCGACAGCGCCTTCCCGCTCTACCGCGCCTCGGCCGATCTGCTTCGCACGCCGATGTCGCTCGCCTGGGACGGAACGAATCTCTACGTCAGCGACACCTTCAACCGCCGCATTTCGGTCTTCTCTCTACACGATCAACCGCTGCCGTTCACCGCCGTTCGCAACGCCGCCAGCAAAGACGTGTTCGCCACCGGTACCGTCACTTTCGACGGCGTGCTTAAAGAGAACGACGAAGTCACCGTCACTGTCAGCGGCAAAGAGTACAAGTACAAGCAGAAGGCCAACGACAACTTTCCGATCGTCATCAACAACCTTCGCGACGCTATCAATTTCGATACTTCCGCGACGGTCACCGCGGCCATTATCCCCGAACTGAAAATCCTTCTCCTCACCGCCCGAAGCGGCGGCGAAGAGGGCAACAAAATCGAGTTCAGCGCTAAGACTTCCGACAACGCTACTATCACCGCCACCACCTCCGGCGCCGTATTAAGCGGCGGTCAGGACGCGGCCAAAATCGCCGCCGGAACCATCGTGAGTCTGATCGGGGAGAACCTCTCCGAAGTCACCGAAGCCGTGCCCGAGAACGCCACCGAATTGCCGCGTACCCTTGCCGGCGTGCGCGTCTACTTTGACGGCATTGAAGCGCCGATCCTCATGGTGTCGCCGGGCCAAATCAACGCGCAGATTCCGTGGGAAGTCCGCGACGCCACCGGTTCGAACGCCTACATCCGTATCGAACGCCGCAACGGGACGGTCGTCACGACGTCGCCCGTCGCCGTCACCATCATCCGGCAGAACCCCGGCATCTTTGCCTTGGAAGGCCTCGATCCGCGCCCCGGCGTCGTGACCCACTTTTCCGACAAGGCCACCGGCACAGTTTCGGTCGACGGCACAGCCAACGCAGGTGACATCGCCACAGTCTCGATCGAGGAGCGCGAATACTCCTACACCGTGAAAGCCGGCGACACTCTCGAGAAGATCCGCGACGGCGTCATCGGCCTCATTAACGCCAACGCCGACGAAAAAGTCGAAGCGTTTGCCGCCGGTCTCTTCACCCGTATCCGCCTTCGCGCCAAGCAACCCGGCGCCGACTTTAATGGCTTGAAGTACGCCGCGAAGTCGAACGAAGGTGGTCAGGTCATTATGACCGCCACCACGCCCACTCTCTGCTGCGCGAATAAGGCTGGCTCCCTCATCACAAAGGAAAATCCCGCGCTTCCCGGTGAAACGATCGTTCTCACGGCGACCGGCCTCGGCATCCTGAAAGACGCCGGTGCACAGGAGCAGGTCCGCACTGGCGTAATCTACGAAGGCCCGGAACTGAACGAGCCAAACGAGTTCGTCTCCTCGCTCGCCGGCGGAAAGACCGCCAATGTTCTGTATGCCGGCCTGAAGGTCGGCGCCATTGGACTGTACGAAGTGCATCTCGAACTGAACTCCGATCTGCCGACCAACGAGTTCACACAGGTGACCATCGCGCAGGATATCTACGTTTCCAACGTCGTCACCTTCCCGCTTCTGAAGCCGGTCGTCCCTGAGTAGGCTAATGTGGACCCGCCGGAGCGTTCTCGCGTCGGCGGTAGGGGTTTCTGGAGCGGGCAAGCCGAACGAGCAGAACGAGTTCGTGGGCAGGGACAAGGGAAAAATCGCCGTTGGCTTCGACGCCCCGGGCGATCTCACCAACACCGTCGTTGGCTGCGCCACAGTTCACGGCGATCAACTCGGCGGCCTCGGACTACCCTTCAAATGGCCGTTCATGTATGAACCGCTGATTCGCATTCCGCTATAGTTAAGCGCGCCCGGCCGCATCAAGGCCGGTAGGCGTCGTAACGATCTGGTAACGCAAGCCGCGCTCGTCGGTGTTGATCGGCCGTCAAAGATCGACGGCGTGGATATCACCAACCCCACCCGAAGTGGTAACCGCGAGGTGTACAATCTCGCAAGAGGCCCCCGGGAGCGTGTCAACGATCCTGCGCACGCCGCGAGGTTGCAAGAACTGTAACAACGCCTCGAAGCCTGGTGGTCTGGAGGTTGATCCGAATGCGCGCCCTCTTCTTCACTCTTACCCTCTACGCCCAGCCTGATTTCACCGGAACCTACGACATCGGTACCGTCACACCCGTACAGCGCACCGTTACGTTCGGCACGCGGCTCGAGATGACGCAAGCCGAAGCCGAAGCCGTTGAAAAGCGCGTCGCCGATCTTGTCGCCAACGACAATCGCGCCAGCGATCCGAATCGCAAAGCGCCACCCGCCGGCGCGGATGTAGGCAATTACAACCAGCTCTGGTTTGAGCGGGGCTCTCGCGCCACGCGCATCAACGGAAAGTGGCGAACGTCGATCATCACAGATCCGCCCGACGGCCGATTCCCTTCGTTGACCGCCAAAGGCAGGGAGATCGCCGCCCGCAACGCGCTGCACAATCGATCTACCGGCGATGCGTTTTGGCTTAAAGAAGGACTGAATCCAGGCCCTTTCGACGATCCCGAACTCCGCCCGCTGACCGAGCGCTGCCTGGCCACATTCGGCACCTCCGGCGGCCCGCCGATGCTCCCGACTGGATACAACAACCTGAAGCGAATCGTGCAGACTAAGAACCGCATCGTCATCGTGAATGAGATGATCCACGACGCCCGCGTCGTGCGCATGAACGAACCTCACGAGCCCTCCGACATCCGCCGCTGGCTCGGTGACTCGGTTGGCCGTTGGGAAGGCAACACGCTCGTCGTCGACACGACAAATTTCAACGACACCCCCGGCCTCTTCTCCGCCTCCCGTAATCTTCACGTCGTCGAACGCTTCACGCGCCTTGACGCCAACTCGCTGAGCTACAAATTCACGGTCGAGGACCCCACCGTTTGGACGACGTCCTGGAGCGGCGAAGTGCTCTGGACCGCAACAAATCAACGAATGTTCGAGTACGCCTGTCACGAAGGCAACTATTCGTTCCAGGGAATCCTCAAAGGCGCGCGTGTGCTCGAGTCCGACGCGCGGCGTTAAGCCGGTGGCTGCGGCGCCTACCTGTCCAATCGCGAACAAGAGCTCCCGCGTTTCCGAAAAATGGGACCGCCGCTAAACGGTTGGCCTTCAATTGCCGGTAAACCCGCTAATAGGTAGCAATGTTCAGAGCACTCCTCCTTTTCTCCGCCACGGCGATCGCACAGCCGGTCCCTGGCCGTTACATCGTTGAACTCTCCGGTGAACCCGCCGTTACCGTGCGAACGTCCGAAAGGCAATCGC
>Ga0194128_10004293_pt1 | contig 21036 bp, 22 predicted proteins | sample TA2KigCa65mmetaG_FD_148650 | JGI IMG/M metagenome (GOLD analysis project Ga0194128, IMG submission 148650) | Freshwater microbial communities from Lake Tanganyika, Tanzania - TA2015037 Kigoma Deep Cast 65m | ecosystem: Environmental > Aquatic > Freshwater > Lake | place: Tanzania: Lake... | reverse complement strand
CGGAACCCGAAGAACTCCCATTCCCGCACGGCGATCTCGACGATGCGGCGCCGCAGGTCCGCGGCGGGGTGCGCGGAGCAGGGACGCGCCTCGACGCGCATCGCTCCGGGCGTGCCGCGTACGCGCGCGGCGGAGGCCTGCGCGAACGCCTCATCGGCGCCCGCGGCGAACGTCACGACGACGCCCAGGGGCAGAAGGGTGCGGCGGACGCGCATGCCGCGGCTATGGCGCCTGCACCGACGCCGCCGGCGGCGAGCCAGCCACGCCGAGCGTGGTGCCGTCGGGGAGTTGGGTCTGCAGAATGCGCCCGAACGGGCGCCCATCCTTGAACGGCTCCACCGTGACCGAGACCACCTCGCCGGGCTTGAACGTGTCGCGCCGGTAGCCCGCCGGAAAGATCACGCTGGGCGCCTGCGTCTCGGCGACCCACTGCACCGGCTCGCCGGCGTCGTTCTTCACCTCGATCATCAGGAAGCAGTGCGGGTTCGAATAGATCCATTGCTTGACGACGCCCTTGAGCACCAGCTTCTTCCCCGTGTCGAACGCGGAGCTGCTGTGGTGAGCCGACGGCGCGGCCGACAGCGACAGCCCGGCGGCGACGGCGAGTACGACGAGGCGTCCGATCGTCATTGTGCCCCCTTGCCCTTCGCGGTGCCCTCGAAGATCCGATTGTAGTTCTCCTGCTCCGACGGCGAGCAGTAATACTCCATCAGGTCGGTGCGCGGATCGTGCAGCCGCATCGGGAGCCGCATCGTCTCCCAGGGCTGCGAGTACACCTTCGGGTCGTCGATCGTCTCCGACCAGACGAGCGTGTCGGAGTCGACGCGGCGGAACGTTTCGGTGACCCGCACCTTGTCGCTGATCGGCCGGCCGGTCGAATCGAGCCACACGCGGTCCTCCGGCATCGTCCCGACCGTCTGCGCGACGAACGTGTAGTCGTCGACCCAGCGGCCCACCGAGTAGCCGAAGAACCGCTGCTCGCGGAACTCGCCGCCGATCAGCACGCCGCCGTCCACCACCGTCGGCAGCTCGCGGCCGTCGGTCCAGATCACGCGCCAGCGGTTGTCGTAGTGATACAAGAGGACGATCTTGTGCTCGTCCTGGAAGAACTGCGTGAGCCGGACGTTGTAGTGGTTGTAGCGGGGCACGCCGAGCGGCTCGCACGTGTTGCGCGGATCGTTGTCCTGCCCCGCGACGACGGCGTCGGCGCCCTCGAGCGCCCGGTGCGACTTGTAGAGCTCCTGGCCGTACGGGGTGTACGGCAGGGCGTTCTCGGGACGGCCGTTGTTCGGCTTCGCCAGCACGCCGCTCGCCTGCGTCCCCGCGCCGGGACCGCCGGCCGGGGCCCACATGCCGACCAGGCTCCGGCGCGGCGCCGGCTTCCGGGTGGCGTCGGTGATGGGCGGCTTGTTCCAGTCGGGCACGAGCCAGCCGCCGGGCGCGGGGCTCTGCGCCACGATCTCCACGGCCAGACCGCTCGCCGCCACGAGCCCGACCATCGACGCCAGAAGGGGCCTGAGCATGTTCCGCTACTCCCTGCCCCGAGCGACCGCGCCAACGGGGCGGGTGGCATTGTACTGCGGCCCGGCGGGCGCACGACCGCGTCAGGGTCCCGGCGCGGGTTTCAGGACGCCGCGCGCCGCCCGGCTACGGCGCGCTGTGGCCCGTGCGCTGGAGCACGCCGAGATAGACGCGCCAGGGGCCGATGCCGCAGACGCGGCATCCAGTTGGTGCGTTCCGCGTAGGCGAGGTGGCCGACGACGTCAACGGCGCTCCACGTGCCGTCGCCTTCCGTCTGGCGCGTCCAGCGATCCGGAAGGTCGCGCAGCAGCGCGTCGAGCACCGCGGGCGTCCGGGCGAGGAGCGCGAGGGTGTCCGACAGCTCGTGTGTCATCGATGAGAGTGTGCCAGATCACGGGGCGAGCGGGAGCCCGACCCCTCCCCGAACGACGATGCCGTCCCGAAGCGGCTCTCCAGGCACGTATCCCGACGTCTTGACGCCCACATCGATCACGACGGTCGCCCGGTCTGCGCTGAACCACACGGGCAGAATCGACCGCTCGACGCGCCCGCGAACGGCAAAACCCAGGCCTGCGGCGGCCGACGGCCGCTCGTCCGCCGTGTGCGGCAGGCGCGGCTGCCGCCACACGTCGAACGATGCCTCGAGCGTCCAGTCGCGCCACGACGCCACGTCGCGCCGGCGCGCGCGCAGACCCCACGGTGTGACCCGCGGCGCGCGTCCCACGCGCAGCTCGACGTCGGTGCGCGGCCAGCGTCCGTCCAGCTGGTTCACCAGCGACCACTCGGTGCCGTACGGCGCCAGTCGATAGCGCAGCATCGGCAGGTACCGCACGCCGCCCAGCGAGAGCGCGGGGACGGCGAGACTGGTGCCACCCGTCCACAGGTACCGGCCGACGCCGTAGACGGCAGACGCGACCATGGGATTGGCCAAGGCGGTGAGCGCCTCGCGCCGCAGCCCCCGGCGCGTGAGCGGCGGCGCCGCGAGATCCGCGGCGCGCGCGTTGTAGACGGCGAGAAAGTCCGCGACGTCGTGCCCGGGCGCCTCGGCGTCGCCCGTGCCGAGGACGTAGGCGAACGTGTCGAGCTCGAAGGCCAGATACCGCAGCGCGTTGCGCGGGTGCATCCGCCCGCTGGCAAACGCGCGAATCGTCGCGCCGGCGCCGACCGTGACGTCCGGGTCGGCGAGCACGGCCGAGGGGTTCTGTCGTGCGGCGGTCGGCGACGCCAGTGCGGCGCTCATGGCCGCCGCCAGCACGACAGCTCGGACGTTCACGGCCTCAGGCTACAACTCCCAACTCCCAGGACGCCAACTCCCACGGCTTGGGCGTTGGGAGTTGGAGGTTGGGAATTGTCGCTACCAGCGCAGGGCGACTCCCACGTTGCCGCGCCAGAACGACACGCCGGAGAGGAGGTTCGTGTTGATCAGCCCCTCCTGATCGTCCACCACCGCGCCGTGCCGCGCGCGCAGCACGCCCGGATCGACGCCCTGGAACTCGTTGCCCCCCACGGCGAAGTAGCGGAGGTCGGCCCGCACGCCCATCTGACCGAGGAACCCCGTGAGGCCGAAGCCGGCGTTCCACCCGGTCTCGGTGTGGTCCAGGTCGATGTCGGGGTCGCCTGGGGTCGAATCCCCGTTCATCGTGAACCATCCGGCGCCCGCGGAGAAATACGGCTGGAACTGCCCGCCCGCCATGAGCGGCGCGGCGGCGATCACGTTCAGCATGTAGCTGTTGATGGCAGGCTCCTCCGCGAGAAACGGCGGCGTGAACGCCGGATCGAGCTGGAAGTCGGGCGAGAAGTTCGCCTGGAACTCGCCGCCGATCACGCCGCGCCACAGCCAGCCCATCGTGCCGGCGAAGTTGACGCCGGGATCTTCGGCATCCGCCTCGAAGTCGGAGCCGAGCGATCCCGACGCGAGCCAGTGGCTTTCGATCCGGAACGGGTCGGTCCCGCCGGCCTGCTGCGCCGCCGCGGCCGCGGGCAGCGCGAGCACACAGGCCGCGACGATCAACGATCGGGGGACCCGCCGATGCCGGATGCGGCGGAGGCCGGCAGCCGCGGCATCGAACCCGCCCGTCGGCCTGACGATTCCGCTTCCACTCGTGCCGACCGGTCGCACCCTGGCTTCCTTTTGCATGCCGGTCAGCACCACACGTTTGCCCACGTACTCGGCGATCTCTTCCTCACGCGACCCGGTGAGTTCATACGCGCTGGGGAACGTGCTGCCCGCCGCGGAACAGGCGGCATTCGCGTCGTCTGGTAGCGGCCCGCCAGGCGGGATCTCGCGCGCTTCGACCAGCACGTATTCGTTGCGGACCCCAATTCCTGGACCGCGGGGCCCGCTGAGACCCGGGCCGTACGTATCCCGGTAGACGGACTCGCGCATCACGCAGCCGACCAGCGTCACTTCTCGCTCTTCGCTGCGGCTCGTTTGCGCGCTGGCATCTCCAGCCGGTAGGACGATGCCCAGAACAGCCATGCCGGCAAGGTATCGAACGCTCATAGACCAGTTCCCTCCCACTTGCGACCCGATCGGGGCTGCAATGTGAGGACCAGTTGCGCCGCGCATACACTTGAGCCACCCGAATGCTGCTGCTCAGCGCGCCTGAGGTGGAGCAGGTACTGACGATGGCCGACGCCGTGCCGGCGATGGAGGAGGCGTTCCGCGATCTCGCGGCAGGCGACGGCGTCAACCGGCCGCGGTCGCACACCTACGTGCCGCGGCCCTCGCCGCCCGACGAAGCGCGCTTCTACCTCTTCAAGTCGATGGACGGCGCGCTCCCGCGGCTCGGCATGCACGCCGTCCGCATGAGCTCCGACCTCGTGGCCGAGCGCGCGGCGCATGGCGAACGCCGGCGCGTGAAGGTGCCGGCGGCGCCCGGGGGCAAGTACGTCGGACTGCTGATGCTCTTCAGCCTCGATACGCTCGAGCCGCTCGCGATCATGCCCGACGGCCATCTCCAGCGCATGCGGGTGGGTGCCACGAGCGCGGTGGCCGCCCGCTGCCTGGCACGATCGAACGTCCGGCGCGCCGCCGTGATCGGCACCGGCTGGCAGGCGGGTGCGCAGGTCGGCGGCCTGGACGCGGTGTTTCCGCGACTCGAGGCAGTGTCGGTCTACAGCCTCGATCCCGCGCGCCGCGCGAGCTTTGCCGCGGAGTGGTCTGAACGGCTCGGCCGGCGGATCGTCGCAGCCGACACGCCAGCCGACGCGGTCCGCGACGCGGACGTCGTGGCGCTTGCCACCAACTCACAGACGCCCGTCGTCGACGCGGAGCTCGTCGCGGACGGCTGCCACGTCGGGTCGGTGCAGGGCCGTGAAGTGCCCGACGCGCTCGTAACCCGCGCCGGACTCGTCGTGGTGCGCGAGCGATCGGAGCCGACCTTCTGGGTGCTGGGCGATCGCCTTCCGCAGGAAGTGACCGAACGGCGTTCGGTCGCGCGCGGCGACGTCGATGCTCGCAAGGTCGTCACGCTCGGCGACGTGCTCACCGGCCGTCATCCGGGCCGCACGTCGGCGCAGGAGATTACGCTCTTCACCGGCGGCGGCGGGGGCGGCAGCGCGGGCCTCGGGACGCAGTTTGTCGCCATCGGCGCGCTCGTCTATCGTCGCGCCCGCGAACGGGGCCTCGGCCGCGAGCTGCCGACCGAGTGGTTCCTCCAGGACGAGCGGCCGTAGCACGCGGTACGTGGTGTCCGGCTTCAGCCGGACCTGCTGACGGGTGCTCCGGCGATCAGCGCCCGGCCGGCGGCGGCTGATACTCCGGAGGGACATTGCCCGGCGGCGCCGCCTTCGGTTCCGGAAACCGGTTCACGTAGAAGGGGCGATAGCGCACGGGCTTGCCGTCCGCATCGAGAAATCCGAACGACTGCTGGAAGATGATGGGCGGCGCCGCATCGGGCGGGGCCGTGGCGTCGAGGATGTACAGCCGGTTCTCGTGGAGGTAGATGCCGACGTAGGAGCGCGACCGGTCGGGATTGGTGAGCTGCAGCGCGATGCCGGGGACGAACTCGATGTAATGAAAGGCGTCGTACGTGACGGTGACGCCCGGCTTTTCGCGGTACTTGGTGGCGGCGTACGCCACCGACCCCGCGATGTCCACCAGCCAGTAGACCCCTCCGGGCCCCGGACCTCCGGAATACGCCACGTGGTTCAGCTCGGCGTGCACCCGCTGGGACTCGGAGTAGTCGACGACGGTGAGGGCGTAGCGGGTGCGCCCCTGCTGCCACGCGTAGACGCGCCCGGGGAACTTTCCGCCGTACTCGGAATCCCAGGTGACGTTCCCGACCGTCGGCTGCCCGGGCGCGGGCACCACGAATCGGTCGACGCGGCTCGTGTACTCGGCCCAGTCCTGCGCGAGCACCGGCGGCGCGAGCAGCAGCCACAATCCCGCGATCCCTGACGTCAGGCGCATGACACGCTCCCTCCGCGCCTGCATACTACCGCGACTTCCCGGACGGCAGAACTCGGCATAGACTGTCGCCCGGAGGACGCCATGAGAATCTCCGCCACCGTCGCTGCCGCATGCCTGCTGGGAGCCGTGGGCGTGCTGGCCCAGGGAACACCCAGGGCCGAGCTCATCATCCTCACCAATCAGGGCGCGGTGCCGGGGGTGAGGGCGCTTGCCGACGCGTTCGAGCGCACGAGCGGCACCAGGGTGACCGTCCTCCAGGACGAGGGCGACGCGCTGGAGCGGCGGCTCGCCAGCGGCCCGGCCGACCTCATCACGGCCAACCCGGAGACCTTTGAGCCCTGGGTCAAGAACGGCCGAGTGGTGGCGGGCACGGTCACGCCGTTCGTGCTGGCTGGCCTCGGCCTGTCGGTGCGCGCCGGCGCGCCCAAGCCGGACATCCGCACCGTCGAGGCGTTCCGGGCGACGCTCCTCGCGGCGAAATCGATCGGCTACTCGCGCGGCTGCAGCGGCCGGCACATCGCGGAGGGCATCGCGCAGCTCGGCCTCACCGAACAGTTGAAGGCCAAGACCGTGTTCACGACCGGCGGTCCGGTCACCGACTTCCTTGCGCGCGGCGACTTCGAGATCGGCATGCAGCAGACCAACATCATGGTCGGCGTGCCCGGAACCGACTACGTGGGGCCGCTGCCTGGGTCGCTGAACAAGCCCTGCCCATCGAGCGTGGCCCTGCTGGCGGTCTCGAAGCAGCAGAACGCCGCGCGCGCGATGATTCAGTTCATGATCTCGCCGGAGGCCGGGCCGATCCTCCGCAGGACCCACGTGGAACCGGTCAGGCCTTGAGGTCGGCGCGCCGCCGCTTCGCGGCCCGCGCGATGTCGTCGAGCGTGATGACCCCTTCGACGCGGCGCGCCGCCACACGACTGACCACGGGGAGCAGGCCGCCGCTGTCCGCGAACCGCTCGAGTACCACCTCCAGCGGGTGGTCGGGATGGACATGGACCATCGGGCCGTCGAGCATCGACGCCACGTCCGCAGCTCCGCGTCCCGCCTCGCGCGCGGCCGCGAGCTGGTCCAGCGTGATCACGCCGCGCAGGCGTTCTGAGTCGCCGACGAGCGACGCGGTCCATCCCTCCTCGCGGGCGGCCTCCCAGGCGGCGTCGACCGGCATGTCGGCGGGCACGAACGCCGGGGCCGCGCGCATCACGTCGCCCGCCGTCCATCCGGCCGGCTCCCGAAGGGTGCTCGACGGCAGATGGATCCCGTCCTGGCGGAGCAGCGCCTCGTACACGGGAATCGGCTGGTAGCGGCGCGAGATCGCAAAGCTCAGGAGGTTGGCGACCATCAGCGGCACGATGATCTGGTAGTCCTGGGTGATCTCGAAGACCATGAACACCGACGTCATCGGGGCGCGGATGATGCCCGCGAAGAGCGCGCCCATGCCGACCAGCGCGTAGGCGCCGGGCTCGCCGGTCGGAAACGGCGCCACGCGGCCGACGAGCGTGCCGATGGCTCCGCCGGTCATCGCGCCGATGAACAGGCTCGGCGCAAAGATGCCGCCGGCGTTTCCCGAGCAGTAGGAGACGACCGTCGCCACCAGCTTGACCAGGCACAAGGCGAGCAGCGTGCGGAAGACCAGGCCGCCGTTGAGGGCCTGATCGACGTACTCGTATCCGACGCCCTTGACCTCGGGCACCACCAGCAGAATCGCCCCGATGGCCGCACCGCCGATCGCCGGCTGCACGATCGCCGTGGCGCGCGGCAGGCGCAGGAACACGCTCCGCAGCCCGAGCAGGGCCTTGCAGAAGACCAGCGACACCACGCCGCCCACCAGTCCCAGGGCGGCGTAGCCGAGGAGCTCGGCCGGGTGGACGAGGCGGTACACGGGGACGCGGAACAGCGGCTCGTTGCCGAGAATCGAGCGCTCCACGACCACCGACGCGACCGACGCCACGACCGTCGACCCCAGCAGCGTGGCGTTCAGATCGCCGATGATCTCCTCGAGCGCGAACAGCACCGCCGCGATCGGCGTGTTGAACGCGGCCGCCAGCGCGCCGGCGGCGCCGACCGGGACGAGCGCCTTCACCCGGGCGGGCGGGAGCCGCAGCCACTGCCCGATCGTCGAGGCGAGACCGGCGCCGATCTGGACCGACGGCCCCTCGCGTCCCAGCGAGTGGCCGGACCCGATCGAGAGCACGCCCGTCAGGAACTTGCCCAGCGGCACGCGCGCACCGATGACGCCGCCGTGCAGATGGAACGCGGCTTTCGTCTGGGGCACCCCGCTCCCGCGCACGCCGGGAAACACGACCGCGAGCAGCACCCCGGTCACGAGGCTGACCAGCACCGGCACCAGGAACGTCCGCCACGGCGACGGCGCAAGCCCGAAGAACGCGTCGTCGGCCCGCTCGATCGCGAGGGTGAACAACACCGCCACCCGGCCAGCGAGGATGCCGGTGATGATCGCCAGCGCGAGAAAGAGCTGATGCTCGCGCAGGCGAAGGCGCCGCGTGTCGGCGGGGCGCGGCTCGGTCACGAGTCGCCGAGCCCGTGTCGGCGGGCGATCAACACCAGCGCCCGGTCGAGGGTCGTCGGGGGCGATGCGCAGCGGTCGACCGCCCGCTCGATGCGATAGACGAGATCGACGCCGTCGGCGACGAGGTCTCGCAGATCCCGCCGTCTCGGCTGCGCGAGCACCGACTGGAAGGCTCGAGCCTCGTCCCCGAGCGCCGCGAGGCCGGTCTCCATCCCCGCCGACGGATCGCCGGAGCAGCTCTCCAGCCGGCGCACGGCCTGCTGCACGCCGGCCGCGAGCCGCCGGCGCCGTTCGGTCGTCCCGAGGCGCGGCGCCAGCGGATCGCCGGCGAGCACGAGGCGGGCCATCTCGCGCAGGTCGGCGATCCGTGTATCTTCCGGCGGGGCGGCGCTGAGATAGCGGAGGGCGCGGGTGTAGTCTCCCAGGACGAGCCGCTGTCGAACCTCGATCCCGCGCTTCGCGCCCAGGTCCAGAGCACGGGGAAGTTGCCGACCTGGTACCCGCCTTCACCGAGATCCCAGGGCTCGGCGATCAGCTTGACCTGGGAGAGCACGGGATCCTGATGGATGATGTCGAAGAAGGCCGCGTTGTCGATCCCGCGCAGCGACAGCGTCGGACCCAGGTGGTTGCCCTCGGCGGTGTGGTTGTAGACCACGTCGAGAATCACCTCGATGCCGGCCGCATGGAGGGCCCGCACCATGGACTTGAACTCCCGGACCGACGCGAGCGGGCGCTGCTTGGCCGAGTACCGCAGGTCCGGCGCGAAGAAGCAGAGCGTGTTGTACCCCCAGTAGTTGGTCAGGCCCCGCTCGACCAGGTGGCGGTCGTACGAGTGGTGATGGACCGGCATCAGCTCGAGCGCGGTGACGCCGAGCCGCTGGAGGTGCTCGATGACGGGCGGGGTGGCGATCGCGGCGTACGTCCCGCGAAGCCGGGGTGGAATCTCGGGGTGCCGGGCGGTGAACCCCTTGACGTGCGCCTCGTAGATGACGGTCTCGTGCCAGGGCCGCCGAGGCGGGCGATCGGCCCCCCAGGCGAACGCCGGGTCGATGACGGCGGCCAGCGGCGCGAAGGCGGCGTTGTCGCGATCGTCGCACGACAGGTCGGCGGCCGGGTCGCCGATCCGGTAGCCGAACATGGCGTCGTCCCAGCGGACCGCACGGGCCACCGCCTTGGCGTACGGATCCATCACCGTTTTCGCCGGGTTGAAGCGGTGGCCCGCCTCAGGGTCGTACGGGCCGTGCACGCGATACGCGTAGAGCTGGCCGGGCCGCATGTCGTGGACGTACGCGTGCCACACCATGTCGGTCTGCTCCACGAGCCGGACGCGCTCGGCCTCGCGGTGCGCCTTGACCGAGTCGAAGAGGCACACCTCGACGCCGGTGGCGTGCTCCGAGAAGATCGCGAAGTTCACGCCGCGTCCGGCCCATGTGGCTCCCAACGGGTACGGTCGGCCCGGGCTGACCCGCATGCGGTTCAGGTGTACCTGCGGGCACGCGGCCGGGCTGCCGCGGCAAGGAGCCCGGCCGCAGCCGGACGCGGCCGGGCCGGCACCGGGCTATCGCGCACCGCCGTGCTTCATCCAGTCCACTCGATGCTCGCGCAGCCACGCCCGGCTGACGGGGGGCATCCGCACCCCGTTCTCGCCCGCCCGCCGCCGTCCGACGGCCGTCGCGATCGCCGTCCACGGCCATCGCCAGGCCTGCGCGACGATGGCGACCCCCAGTCCGTAGGCCACTCCGAGCGCGCGGCCCGCCCCAATCTGTTCCAGCCACACCATGCTCCACCTGTGCCCGACGTGCGTCTTCCGCGGTTCCGCTATAGTTTGAATACAAATCAACGGTCTCGCACAAGAGGGAAGTGCGGGTCACGAGGCGCGGGCGGGCGCGCGCCGTCAGCCGACGTCGGCGGGCGCGCGCACCTCGGCGGCGGACGCCCACAGCAGCGCGACCGGGCAGCTGCCGAGCGCCGCCGCCACCGGCAGATGGGCGCCGTCCGACCCGCCCGCCTCGCACCAGGCGCCGGTCAGGAGATGGCGATAGCGGGCGGCGCGCACCGCCGCGGGGAGCACGATCCGGGTCGAGCTCCACGCCGCCGAGCCGAGCGGCAGCGGCGGATCGCCGGCCAGGAGCGGGGCGACGAGCCGCGGAGCGACCGCGATCAGGGTGCCGGAGCCGTCGTGGCGGGCAAAGGCCACCACCTGCGACGCCTGCGGCCCCTCGGCCGCGAGCGGCGTGTAGTCGCCGTCGAGCAGCAGCGCCGCGTGCTGCCGCCGGAACCGCAGGCCGCAGGTGGTCACCAGGAGCTTGATGCGGCCGTCCGGCCAGCCTGCGAGCAGGCCCCGCACCTCGTCGTCCACGGCCGCTCCGTGTTCGATCCGCTGGACGAGCGGCCGGAGCCCCGCGAGCAGCGCGCGCCGCGCGGCAAAGTCGACGGCCCGCCGGTTGTCGGGATCGACCAGGCTCAGGTCCCAGAGCTCGCTGCCCTGGTAGAAGTCGGGCAGGCCGGGCGAGGCGAGCTTCAGCGCCAGCTGCGCCAGCGAGTTCACCATGCCGACCCGCGCCACGCGCCGCTGAAACGGCACGGACGAGCCGGCTCAGCCGCTCCCGGGCCACTTCCTTCTCGCGCTGCCGCTCCGCGATCCGATTCGGGTCGCGCTCGGTATAGACGGGGAGATCGTGGAGGGCGGTCAGGATGCTGAGATACTCGCGGACCGCCGGATCCACACCCATCTCCTGCTCCAGCCGGTCCCGGTGCAGCCCCAGCACGCGCGGCGACTGCCGCGGATTGATCGGCAGGTCCAGGTCGCCGTACCAGAGGTGGAGGGCGCCCTCCTGCAGCCGCAGCTGCAACTCCCCGCGCTCCAGCACGCAGCCGTACTGATCCCCGAGCACCGGCAGCAGGACCTTGCCCTTGAGCTCGGGCTTGATGGGCTCCCAGTCGATGTCGAAGAAATCGGCGAACGGCGAGCTCGGCCCGTTCTCCAGCACGTCGCGCCACCACCGGTTCGAGCGCGGATCCGCGGCCATATGGTTGGGCACGACGTCGACGACGTGCCCGAGGCCGTACGCCTGCAGCGCGGCACACAGGCGGTCGAACTCGGCCTCGCTCCCCAGTTCAGGGTTCAGGCTGCCGTGATCGCAGATGTCGTACCCGTGACGGCTGCCGGGATTGGCTTCGAGGTACGGCGAGCCGTACACCGCCCCGATCCCGAGCTCCGCGAGATACGGCACGAGGTCGCACACGTCGGCAAACCCGAAGTCGCGATGGAGCTGGAGGCGATACGTGGCGGCGGGGCGCTCGGCGGGGACGATCCTGTTCACGGCTGCCTCAGGATCACGGCCGACGGCCGCCGGAATCTCACGGTCAGGACGTCCTCGAGCTCGATCTCGGGCGCGAAGGCCCCGCGTCGATCGTCGGACGCGTCGTGGAACCGCGGCTCCTCCGTCGACAGGACGAGGCTCCAGCGGCCGCCCGGAACGGCCGGCCCGTGGCGGCGCTGCTCGTACGCGCCGCCGGACTCCTGCAGCCACGCCACCAGCAGCATCGCCTGTCCCGGCGCCTCGCCGCGCGCCAGCGCGAGGCCCGATTCGTCGAGCGGGACGGCGTCGAACCGGCTGTGGGCCTGGAGGGCCGGCTCGGTGCGGCGCAGGCCGAGCAGCGCGCGGTACAGCGCCAGCGTGCCGGCGTGCGGCGCCCGCGCGCACTCATCCCAGCGCAGGCGGCTGGCCTCGAACGTCGCATCCGCCTGCGGGTCGGGGATGCGCGCGCGGACCGCCTCGTCCGCGAACGCCGCGAAGCGCGAGAACTCCTTGCGCCGTCCCTCGGTGACCAGCCGGCCGAGCCCGGGATGATGGTCCGTGAAGAAGAGGAAGGGCACGCTCGCCGCCCATTCCTGTCCCATGAACAGGAGCGGGGTCTCGGGCGCGAACAGCAGGAGCGCCGAGAGCGCCCGGTACATCGCCGGCTCGATCTGATGGTTGAGTCGCGTGCCGAACGGACGGTTGCCAATCTGATCGTGGTTCTGAACGCAGATCACCATCCGCGCCACCGGGACGCCCGCGGGATCGGTCCCACGCGGGCCGCCCGCGTAGTCGGAGTGCTGGCCGCAGTAGAACCATCCCTGCCGGAGCGTGGTGGCGAGGTCGGCGATGGCGCCGGTGTAGTCCTGGTAATAGCCGTCAGAATCGCCGGCAACCCGGCGGCGCACGTGATGATGGAAGTCGTCGGCCCACACCGCATCGAGGCCCCAGCCGCCGTCTTCGGGCGGCCGGACGATCGTCGCCAGGTTGCGGTCGTCTTCGGCCATGAGCAGCACCGTCCGGCCGGTCACCGATTCGCCCACGCGGGCGGCCAGCTCCGCGAGGAAATGCGGCGTCGACTCGTCCGCGAGCGCGTGCGTCGCGTCGAGCCGCAGACCGTCGACGTGATACTCGTGCAGCCAGTGCAGGGCGTTCTCGATGAAGAAGCCCCGCACGGGCGCCGACTGCTCGCCGTCCAGATTGATGGCCGGGCCCCACGGGCTCTCGTGCCGCGACGACCGGTAGAACGGGCTGAAGACGGTGCCGTAGGCGCCGTCGGGCCCGAAGTGGTTGTAGACGACGTCGAGCAGCACACCCAGTCCGAGCCGGTGCGCGGCGTCGACCAGGCGCCGCAGGTCGTCTGGCGTGCCGTACTGACGGCACGGCGCGAACAGGCTGACGCCGTCGTAGCCCCAGTTGCGCGCCCCGGGGAAATCGGCGACCGGCATCAGCTCGACCAGCGTGACGCCCAGCTCGGCCAGGTAGGGCAGGCGCTCGGCGACGCCGGCGAACGTGCCGGCCGGCGTGAACGTCCCGACGTGCAGCTCGTAGATGACCGCGCGCTCGAGGGGCACCCCCGTCCAGCCGTCATCAAACCACTGAAACGCGGCGGGATCGATCACGGCCGACGGCCGGTGGACGCCGTGGGGCTGAAACCGTGAGCAGGGATCGGGGTACGGACCGTCTCCGTCGAGCACGTACGCGTACAGGTCGCCGACCGCGACGTCGTCGAACGTACCGGTGAAGGTCCCGTCGGCCGATGGCGCGAGGCGCTCGCGCCGCGGCGCCGCGCCGTCGGGATCGAGCACCAGCTCCACGATCGTGCGGCCCGGCGCCCAGACGCGAAAGCCGACGGCGCGGTCTCGGCGGACGGCGCCGAGACCGGGACGCCAGGGTCGGCTCAGGCCCACCCGTGCGCCCTCACTCGCGCACCAGGCCCGGGAGATGGCGCCGGTAGGCGAGGCGCAGCGCGACGAGATCGGGATGGTCGACGCGCAGCTCCTTCGCGATGCGGTGGATCTCGCCCTCTTCGGCCGTCGAGATCGCCTCGTCCGTGGCAGACACGGCGAACAGGCAGCGCATCAGCGCCAGCTTCTGGTCGTAGCTCGCCAGCTCGCCGAACTCCCGCGCGACGAGGAAGTTGGCCGTGCCGCCGAACAGCAGATTGCTCGTCTTGGCGAGCTGCACGACGACCATCGCCTGATCCTGCGACAGCCGCCCCTCTTCCCGCACGAGCGCTTCCATGGCGCGGGTCTCCTCGGCCGACACGCGCTGGTCGGCGTGGGCGACGCGTCCGAGCAGGTACGCGAAGCAGGCCACGTAGCGGGCCCGGTCGGGCTCGAGCTGATCGAGCGCCTCGAGCGTGTCGCGCAGCGGCGCGGACTCGCGCTCCTCGAGCGCGTCGACGCCGAGCCACGCGCGAATCGACTTCAGGGGCATAGGATGATTATCGTTGATTTGATGTCAAACTTATGGCCGGCCCTGCGCGACGGCCGGCGGCTCCGGCGGCAGCGTGAAGCCCAGCGCGCGCCTCAGCTGCAGCTCGATGCCGTAGAGCGTCTCGACCACGGTCGGATCGGCCCTGGCGAGCGCCGCCGTGACCGCGTCGCGCATCGCCAGCACCTGATTCAGGCCGTCCCGCAGTCCCGCGTCGGCCACGCTCGCCGTCTCGGCGCGCACGGCGTCGAAGAACGGGGTGGAGAGCTCCAGCGCCTGGCCGTAGTTCTGGCGCAGGGCCACGTCCTTGAGCGTGAGCGCCCGCCCGAGCAGCTCGCCGAGCCGGATGCGCGACTCGGCGGTCGTCAGCTGGACCTGAAGCGTCCCGTTCTCCGCCTCGGCTGCCAGACGCGCGCGGCGTTCGGGCGCGTACCCGGCCCAGTAGGCCGCGCCGACGGCTATGGCCGCGGCGCTGAGGACGAGACCCAGCGTACGCATGTGTGCCTCCGCAGGCGGACGTCTCATTGTGCCCGACAACGACGCGGACGCCCCGCACGGCGCACACGGGTCGATGCCACGGCGGCCGGCGCTACCCCAGCAGGAGCTCTTCGGCCTGCAGAAGCGCCCGGCGGGCCTTCTCCGCCAGCTCCCCCGGCGTGGCGCTGCTGATGGGATGGTCCACGACGGCGAACCGATAGTCGGGCATGCCGCACACCCTCGCCATGAGGGCGGCGGCATCGGCAAAGGCCGACGTGATCACGGCCACCGTCGGGACGCCCGCCCTCTCCAGCGAGATCGCGTCGTGCAGACTGCACGACGAGCAGCTCCCTCAATCGCCTACGCCGGTGACGATCAGGTGACACCGCGCCAGCTGACGGATCACGTCGGGCTCTGCCGGCGCGCTGTAGTTGCCTTTCGTCAACCGCAGCACCTCGGCGGGCGTCCACGCCTCCCGGAGCAGTGCCTCCAGCTGATCGAAGAGAGGGGCCACGGCGATCTTGCCGTTCGACAGGAGCCCGATCCGCCGATGGTGCAGGGCGGCGAGACGGGGCGCGCGGCTGACGGACTGCGGCCTGGCTTCAGCGGTCGGGTCGAGGACGTCCATGATCGGCCGTCAACAGGCGAAGCAGACGCCAATCCCGGCGGTCACGGCTCGCGACTTGTGGCCGAACCACGGCGGGATGACGGCGCCAAAGCCGCCGGCCGGCCCGCCGGCGGCGACGACCAGCAGGTCCGCCGGCGACGGAAGGGCGGCATGCTCCTCGTCGCGGTTTGCCGCCGTCACCAGCGCCCGCTTGCCCACGCGCGTCCAGTCACACGCGCGGACGCGGGCCCGCTCGAAGAGAAACTGCTGCACGTCCGGCTTGCTCCACCCGGCATCCTGCAGCCGCTCCCGCAGCTGCGCCGGCACGACGATCGCGTAGTTGCCGCCCCAGATCGAGTAGTGGAGCATGTTGGCGCGCATCTCCGCCGCGAACGTCTCGAGGATCTCCTCGGGCGCCGTCGTCCATTCGTTCATGATCTGCCGCGGCGCGCCGGCGGCCAGCACCGTGACGGCCGACGCGCCGGACGGGGCGCCGCGCAGCTGGGCCAGGGGCGTCCAGTCCCCGCCCTCCTCGTCTTCGGCGAGGCAGTAGCCGAACTTGCCGGGATGGCCGAGCGTGGCCCGGTCGAGCCCGCCGGGCTGCAGGTCCAGCACGTTGCGCAGCACCAGGCGGACCGCGCGGCCGATGACGGCCGCCGACGCATCGCCGTTGCCGAGCACGTTGAACGTCGCGTCCATCCCCAGCTCGCGACGCACCGGCCCGTTGACGACGATGAGGACGGCGCAGCCGCCGGTGCTGGCGGTGGCGCCGTGCAGCAGGAACTCGGGGCGGCACATCGCCTCGAGCGCCGCGGCGACGACGGGAAAGTGCGCGGGCCGGCAGCCCGCGAGGACGGCGTTGATGGCGGCCTTCTCGGCGGTAATCGGGCGGGCCCGCACGGGCTCGATGCCGATGACGTGATCGGGCGGCAGCGCCGCGCGGTCCAGACACGCCACCACCCGCTCCGGCGTGGGAGGGACTATTGGCAGGCCGTCGGTCCACCCTTGCGCGCGGCAGAGCTCCTGCGCGGCCTGCTCGTCCTCGACGTCATGCCTCGTCGAACGAAGCCCGGTGGTCGAGAGCATGCGTGAGCTCGGCTCGCGATCCCGACCGGCCCGATCAGGGCCGCTTCCGGATAACGGTCTCGATGGCGTGCTGGGCGCAGTCGTCGCCTCGCTCGCCGCCGCCGCCGACGCCAATCGCTCCGGCGACCATGCCGTCGATCACGATGGGCACGCCGCCCGCGCGCGGGAAGTCGCCGATCCACTCCGGCGCGCCGTTGCTGCCGGTCTTGACCCATTCCTCGAGCTCTCGCGTCGGGCGCCGCCAGTGCGCGGCGGTCTTCGCCTTGAGGATCGCGGTTTCCGAATTGGTCGCGGTCGCCCCCTGCATCAGGTGGAAGTCGATCAGGACGCCGTCGATGCCGACGACGGCCGCTCCGACGAGGACCTTGTTCTTCTCCGCCCAGGCGATGCAGGCCTCGACCATCTTGCGTGCCGCGTCGCTGCTGATCTCGACGCGGTGGACGGAAATCGACTGCGCGCCGGCGTCGAGCGAGCCGGCACTGACTCCGAGCACCAGGGCGGCGGCGAACATCGTGCGCATGAACCCCTCCTCTTCCGGAACGGGCGGCGCACGCGTCTACGGTGCGGATCGACGGCCGTGTCCGGTCGGGCAGGGCGCAGTGTACCGCAACTCCGCCGCGGCTACTGTGCCTTCCTGGCGTGCAGCGCGAACGCCGCGCCCTGCGGGTCCAGCGCGTTCACGATCCAGTCGCCGCCGGGGACTTCCATCGGCCCGTTGACGATCTGTCCGCCGTTCGCCTTGATCCGCTCGACCGCCGACGGGATGTCCGGCACGCGGAAGTAGATCTGCCAGTTGGGCGGCACCTGCGCCGCCTCGGGCGGCTTGTTCATCATGCCGCCGATCATCCCGTGCGGGCGGTTGAACATGTGGTACTTCCCCATCGGCCCCATGTCGAGCGCCTCGCTTGGCTCCCAGCCGAAGACCTCGCTGTAGAACTTCAGCGCCGCGGGCGCGTCGGTCGTCAACAGCTCGTGCCACGACGCGTCGCCGACCTCCGGCGCGCCCTCGGGCGGCTGCTCGGTTGCCGGCTCGAAGATGTAGAACGCGGCGCCCTGCGGGTCCCGCATCATCTGCATGCGGCCGACGGTCGGCACCTCGATCACCGGCGAACACTCGCTGCCGCCGAGCGTCTTGATGTGCGCGGCGGCGGTGTCCAGCATGGGCACGCCGACATACATCGCCCAGAACGGCGGCGCGTTCAGGCCCTCGGGCCGCGCCATCAGGCCGGCAACGGGCGTGCCGCCGCTCCGCGCGAACATGGTGTACGGCTGGGGCGCTCCCGCGAAGGGTGCGGACGTCCGCCCAACGACGGTGCGATAAAAGGCCTCAGCCGCCTTCGTGTTCGTGGTCATCAGCTCGTACCACAGTGGACGTCCGAGTACGGTCGAAGCGGCAACAGACATCGCAACCTCCCCGGGCAACGGTCGTTGCCCATCACGAGACGATCGGCACCTCCCCACCAGTACAGGACCATGCCGCTCCCTGTAACGACTCCCCGTGTCAGCCGGAATCATCGATCCTCCCGCGCGTCCCCTCCATGGCTCAGCTGATGGTGTCCGCCCCCCAAAGGAGACGAGCCCCAGCTTCTTCGTGCTGCCGTTCCTCACGGGATACTTCATCTGGAAGCGCCGGATGGATGCACGGCGCAGCGCGTGGCTGGCCGTCCCCTTCATCGCCGCCGCCGTCGTCGTGAACGCCTTTCCGTTCACCCCCGGCAGCGACACCGACGCGCTGAGCGCCCTGCGCCTGCCCATCGCGCTGTGGCTGGTCGTCGGCATCGCCTACGTGGGCGGCCGCTGGTTCGCGGGCGGCGGCCGCATGGACTTCGTGCGCTTCTCGGGCGAGCTCGTCATCTACTACGTGCTCATCGCGCTCGGCGGCGGCGTGCTCACCGGGTTCACGATGACGATGTTTGCCGCGATCGGCGTCGACGCCGGGTGGGTTGCCGAAGGCTGGCTCATCCCGTGCGGCGCGATGGGCGCCGTTCTCGTCGGCTCCTGGCTCGTCGAGGCGAAGCAGAGCGTCATCGAGAACATGGCGCCCGTGCTCACGCGCCTCTTCACGCCGCTCTTCACCCTCGTGCTGCTGGTGTTCCTGGCGACGATGGCGTGGACCGGCCGCCCCATCGACATCCAGCGCAACGTGCTGATTGCGTTCGACCTGCTGCTGGTCCTGGTGGTCGGCCTGGTGATCTACGCCGCGTCGGCGCGCGATCCGGACGCCCCGCCGAACCTGTTCGACGGCCTCCAGCTGCTGCTCGTCCTGAGCGCGCTCGTCGTCGACGCCCTGGCGCTGGCCGCCATCGCCGCACGCATCTCGGAGTTCGGCTTCACGCCGAACCGGGTGGCGGCGCTCGGGGAGAACCTGATCCTGCTGGTCAACCTCGCCTGGTCGGCGCGGCTCTACGCCGGGTTCCTGCGCGGGCGGCGGCCGTTCCGCGCGCTCGAGGCGTGGCAGACGACGTACCTGCCCGTGTACGCGGCCTGGGCCGGGCTCGTCGTCGTGCTGTTCCCGCCGATCTTCGCGTATCGCTGACGACGCGGGGCGTCGACGGCTGCGCGGTGTCTGCGGAGGACTACGAACGGCCGCGGCGGGGCGGACCGGGCGGCGGCGCCGTCCGGTAGAACGCTGACGCGTCGTTGTCGGTCTTGGCGCCCACGGCCGTGCCGCACTCGGCGCACACGTAGTCGTACTTGTTTCCGCTCGGGAGAACGAGCAGAAGCTTCCGCCGCGTCGGGGTCGCGCGGCGGCACCTCGGGCAGAACAGGCTCGTCGCCTCGAACTCCGCAAAATTGTCGGACCCGCTCATCGTTTGAATTCTACGGCCACGCCGCGTCGCCGAGTGCGCCTGTCGAGACGGGCCAGACAGTCGAGTGTGCTACACTGTGGGTGCCTTTCTGACAGCTGGGCTTCAGACTTCCGCATCAGATCCGAGTTTCCTCGCCTCTCCTGCGTTCCGTCGCCGAGCATTCCGCTCGAGCCTGCCATCAGATATTGCGCATCCCACGGGATGCAGGAGTGTTCCATGAGCACGAAGCTCTACGTCGGCAATCTTCCGTACGAGACGACAGAGTCGGATCTGCAGACGCTGTTCGAAGCGTCCGGCCAGGTCGCCTCGGTCAACATCGTCCGCGACCGTTCCACCGGGCAGGCCCGCGGCTTTGCCTTTGTCGAGATGGGCGACGCCGCTGCCGCGCAGCAGGCGATCAACGACCTCGACAAGCGCCCCTACGGCGGCCGCAACCTGACGGTCAACGAGGCGAAGCCGATGGCGCCGCGCGGCAACGGCGGCGGCTTTGGCGGAGGCCGCCAGCGCCGCGAGTCGCGCTGGTAACGGCAGCGCGTCCGTTGTCCTTCACGAATCTTCACGTCCACCCGGATCTCCTCAGGGGGATCCGGGAACTCGGTTTCACCCGACCCACGCCCATCCAGGCCGAGGCCGTTCCGCCGGCGCTCGAGGGGCGCGACGTGCTGGCCTGCGCGCAGACGGGCAGCGGGAAGACGCTGGCGTTCCTACTGCCGGTGATGCACCGGCTGATGGACAAGCCGCGGCGCACCACGCGCGCGCTCATCCTGACGCCGACGCGCGAGCTGGCGGCGCAGATCCTCGAAGAGTTCAACGCGATCGCCGTGCACACGCCGCTCACCGGCGCGGCGGTCTTCGGCGGCGTCGGCATGGGACCGCAGGAGCACGCGTTCCGGAGCGGGGTCGACGTCATCGTCGCCACGCCCGGCCGGCTGCTCGACCACGCCACGCGTCCGTACGCGACGTTGAGCGGGCTCGAATACCTCGTGCTCGACGAGGCGGACCGGATGCTCGACATGGGGTTCCTGCCGGACGTCAAGCGGATCCTCCGGCACATCCCCAGCAGGCGCCAGACGCTCTTCTTCAGCGCGACGATGCCGGCCGAGATTGCGGCGCTGGCGTCGGAGATGCTGAAGAACCCGGCGACGATCGCCCTGCAGCGGCAGTCGGCGCCGCCCGTGGGGATCACGCAGGCGGCCTATCCCGTGCCGCAACAGTTGAAGCCGGCGCTGCTGGTGGAGCTGATCACGCGCGGGATCATGACGCAGGCGCTGGTCTTCACGCGCACGAAGCATCGCGCCAACCGGCTGGCGGCGAGCCTGGTGCGCAGCGGCATCAACGCCGAGCGCATTCACGGCAACCGATCGCAGCCGCAGCGGACCCAGGCGCTCGCCGGCTTCAAGAGCGGGCGCTATCCCGTGCTGGTGGCCACCGACATCGCCGCGCGCGGCATCGACGTCGAGGCGCTGAGCCACGTGATCAACTTCGATGTCCCCGCGGCACCCGACGACTACATCCACCGGGTCGGCCGCACCGGCCGCGCCGAGCTGACCGGCGAGGCGTTCACGTTCGTGTCGCCCGACGAGGAGGCGGACCTGCGCGCGATCGAGCGGGCCCTCGGCAGGAGCCTGCCGCGGGTGACCTTGCCCGACTTCGACTACAAGGCGGCGGCGGCGCACCTCGAGGTGCCGCTCAAGGAACGCATCGCCGCGATCCGCCAGCGGAAGCGCGAGGAGCGCGAGCGCGCCGCGATCAACGCCGCGCGGCGTGCGGCACACGCGAGGGGTCTGACCGGCCAGCCGACCAGTGCGAGCGCGGAGCAAGCGCGAGGCACCAGACCCGCCGGCGCGAGGGGC
>Ga0194128_10004287_pt1 | contig 21060 bp, 18 predicted proteins | sample TA2KigCa65mmetaG_FD_148650 | JGI IMG/M metagenome (GOLD analysis project Ga0194128, IMG submission 148650) | Freshwater microbial communities from Lake Tanganyika, Tanzania - TA2015037 Kigoma Deep Cast 65m | ecosystem: Environmental > Aquatic > Freshwater > Lake | place: Tanzania: Lake... | reverse complement strand
GTCGCCGTGGAACTCGGCGACGTGGAGGGCAGGGCGGTCGGTCATCGGTGCGGGTATCGGACAATCGCGTCGAGGCGCCGGAATTGCGCGGGCCGAAGGGCCCGGTCGCCGGCGGCGCGCGCGGGGTGCCAGGCGACCGCCCGGAGCGGTCGCGGCGCGGGGGCGGGGCGCGCGTCGCGCGCCGCCGCCGCGGATCAGCGGATCACTTCTTGTCGCCGCCGCCGGTCGTCGGGGCCGCCGGCTTGGCCTCGTCCTTCTTCGGCTCCGGCTTCTTCGGCGTGGCCGCGTCGGCGGTGGTGCGCTTGACCGTCGTCGTGATCTTGATGGTCATCGCCATGTCGCCCATCTGGGCCATCGACATCTCGATGTCGGCCGACGCCGTGTTCTTGACCTCGAGGACGAAGCCGTCGGTGCGCGAGACGCGGCAGAAGCCGTCGATCTTGCCGTTCTTGACCTGCATCGACTCCATCATCTGCTTCTGCATCGCCGCCTGCCCGTCCTCGTCCTCGAGCTCCTCGCCGTCGGCGCCGGTCGGGGCGGCCGGCTTCTCCACCGTGCCGACGACCGTGATCTCGTAGCTCTCGGCGTCGGCCTTCGAGAGGGTCATCTCGACCTTGTTCTGCATCGGCATGCGGCTCGAGTTCTTCGTCTCGTTCTTGGCCCACTTGCCGCCGACGGCGACCGGCTTCTCCGGCACCGCGCCGAACGCCTCCTCGACCATCGACTTCAGCATCTCCTCGTTGAGCGACGCGCCGGCCATGCCGCGCATGCCGCCGCCGCCGCCGCCGCCGCCTTCCTTGAGCAACTCCTTGGCGTCGTCCATCAGCTCGACGACCTTGCCCTTGCCGTCGACCTTGACGGTGAAGGTCTTGCCGGCGCCGGCCAGGAAGGCCTTCTTCATGCCGCTCATCATGGCGCCCATGCCCATGCCGTCGTCTTCGTCGTCTTCGTCGGCCTCGGACGCGGCGGAGTCGAACTCCATCTCGCCCATGCCCATCGGCAGGCCCATGCTGCCGAACACGCGGGCGATCTTCGTCTCGACGACGAGGTCGCCCTTGTCGTCGACGTCCTTGACCGTCAGCTGCAGGACGCGGCTGGTGGCCTGCTCGCTCTCCATCTCCTGGCCCTGCATGTCGATGATCTGCGACTGCTTCACCTCCTGCTGTAGCCAGACGGAGGCGCCCTTCTTGGCAGTGACCCTGAAGTCGAACTCACCCTGCGCGGAGGCGGGGGCGCAGAGAGCGAGGGCGGTGACGAGCGAGAGCAGCTTCGAGTGGTTCATGATTTGGGTTGGGCGCGCTGTGGCCGGAGGGGTCGAGAATACGTCACGCCCCGCGCAGTTGCGAATCCGGTCGGCCGGACGGAATTCAGGGGTCGAAGCGGAAGCCGAGGTTGCGCACGGTCTGCAGGTGGCGGGGGGTCGCTGGATCGGGCTCGAGCAGCTTGCGCAGGCGCAGAACGACGTTGTCCAGGGTGCGAGACGTCGGCGTGGCGTCCCGCCCGAACACGTGCTCCACGACGGTCTTGCGCAGCACGACCGAGCCGGCGTGGCCGGCGAGCAGGCGCAGCAGGCGGACCTCGGTCTGGGTCAGGCCGACCTGCTGGCCGTCGCGGCAGGTCGCGCGCATCGAGCGGAAGTCGACGGTGTTGCCGCCGAAGGCCAGCGTGTCGGCGCCGGCGGGCGGGGCGGGGCGCCGACGCAGCAGCGCCTCGATGCGCAGCAGCAGTTCGCGCAGGTGGAACGGCTTGGTCAGGTAGTCGTCAGCCAGCAGTTCGAGGCCGCGGATGCGGTCGGCGTCGGCGGCGCGGGCGCTGAGCACCAGCACGGGCGTCTGGTCGCCGCGCGCGCGCAGTTGCCGCAGCACCTCGAAGCCATCGCATCCGGGCAGCATGACGTCGAGCACCAGCAGGTCGACGCCGCCCTTGTGCATGCGATCGAGCGCGCGCGGGCCGGTGAACACGTGCTCGGCGTGCCAGCCCTCGAGGCGCAGGTTGTCGCACAGCATCTCGCCGAGCGCGCGTTCGTCCTCGGCGACGAGGATCCAGCGGCTCACGGCGCGGCTCCGAGCGGCAGACGGATGGTGAAGCAGGCGCCGCGGTCGCGGCCGTCGCTGTGCGCGGCGACCGTGCCGCCGTGCGCCTCGACGAGCTCGCGCACAAGGTGCAGGCCGAGGCCAGCACCGCCGGTCGCGCCGTCGTTGCCGCGCCAGAACGGCTCGAACAGGTGCGTGCGCTCGTCGGCGTCGAGGCCGCGGCCGTCGTCGCGCACGGTGACCACCGCATCCGCGCCGGCGCGCGCGACGCCGACGCGCACCGTCGCGCCGGCGCGCGAGAACTTGATGGCGTTGTCGAGCAGGTTGCCGAGCGCGAGCCGCAGCGCGGCTTCGTCGCGGCGCAGCGCCAGCGTCGCCGGGGCGTCGAGCGCGAGCGCGACGTCGCTCGCCTCGGCCCGGCCGCGCACGCCGTCCACCGCGGCCCGCACGTCGGCGGCAAGGTCGCCGGGCTCCAGCCGCGGCGTGCGCTTCGCCGCGCGCAGGCCTGCGGCGGTCAGCACGTTGTCGAGGCCGCGGCCGAGGCGCTCTGTCTCCTGCAGGCCGGTGGCGAGGTAGCGCGCGCGCTTGCCGTCGTCGACGCGACCGTCGCACAGCGACTCGAGCAGCAGCCTCAGCGTCGCCAGTGGCGTCTTCAGTTCGTGCGTCGCGGCGGCGAGGAAGCGGTCCTGCGCGCGCCGCGCGGTCGCTTCGCGGCGCACCGACGCGAGGTAGAGCGCGCCGAGCCCGGCCATCACCAGTGCGAAGAAGGCGCCTTCGCTGGCGAACATCCAGCGCCGGCGTTCGCCCTCGGCGGCGAGGCTCGCCGCGTCGGCGGCGCCGAGCGCGCGTGCCGCGCCGTCGACGTCGCCGCGCGCCAGCAGCGCGCCGGCTGTCTCGAGCTCGCCGCTCGACGCGACGAGCGCGTACGCCCACCACGCGACGAGCGCGAAGGACAGCGCCAGGATGGAGGCGAACAGCAGCGAGCTGCGCGAACGGAGCACGTGGTCAGAGCGTACGCAGTCGCATCGCCATGCCGAAGGCTCGGATGGCGTTGGCGTAAGGCGACGTCGCGTTGTTGTCGTGCGATACCAGCCATGTGCCGCGCCCGGGGAGCGCGAAGTTGCCGAGCGTGACGGCGACGCCGTTGCTCAGCACGAGGCCGAAGGCGTTCGCCGTCGGCACGAGCGACGCGAACTGCTCGTAGACGACGAGACCCGACAGCGCCGGGTCCGACGGCGCGGCCAGCGCGGGCGCCGCGGCGCCGCTGATCGCGCCCGCCGCGTCGGTGACGGTGGCGAACGTCGCGTCCGGGCTGACCAGCAGCGTGCAGGCAGTGCCTGGCAACTGGAATGGCAGCGGCACGAAGGCAGTGGTGTTGCTCAGGCCGTACGCGGCGAGCGCGACGGTGTTGGCGCCGAGGTTGGCCCCGCCGAGAAAGTGCGCGCCGCCGGGGCCGAACAGGCCGGTCGCGGTCGCGGTCGCCGTGGGTGCGGTCGGCCCGGCGCTGCAGCCGACGCCGAAGCTCGCCGCCGTGCCGTTGGTCAGGCCGCCGCTCGTCGGCGCGCCGTCCAGGATCGCGTGCGCGAAACCGAAGCTGGCGATGTTGTTGCCCTCCATCGTCAGGTCGACGACGAGCCATTGGCCCGGCGCAACCGCCAGCGGCGCTGGCGCGGTGAACGGGAACGTCAGCGTGCCGTTCGGGCCGCCCCACGGGTGCGGGAACTGTTGGCCGTTGTCGGGCAGGTAGGTGATCGGTCCGTCGAACGCCGTCTGCAGCGGTTGCGTTAGGTTGCCGGCAAACACCGAACCGGGCGTCGGCACGGCGGTGACGCCGACCTTGATTTGCAGGCGCGTGATCGAGAATGGGCCCGGCGCGCCGACCTGCGGCAGCGGGCCGTCGTAGCGAAACTCCAGCTGGTTGGCGACGAACGGCGCCGTGCCGGTCTCAGCGCTGTCGTAGAACATCTGCACGCGCGCGTTCGGTTGCATGAACGGCACGATGCTGTAGTTGCCGAGTTCGGCAGCGGGGTTCGCCGTCGCCGGCAGTGCGAGGTAGTTCTGGGCGGGGAGCGGGGCCGCTGCGAGGCAGAGGCCGAGGATCGTGGTCTTGTACATTGTTGTCTGGTTCGGGCGGCGGACCGCCGCCGATGCAACGAAGCTAGGCCGCGCGCGCCGGCGGATGTCACGCCTGCGTCATCGGCGATGGCGCGCTACGGTGGTCACATGGCCCAGGTCGTCCGCGCCGCCTTCGTCGTCACTGGCCGCGTGCAGGGCGTCGGCTTCCGCGTCGCCACGGCGCGCGCAGCAGCAGCCAACGGCGTGGTCGGCTTCGTGCGCAATCGCGCCGACGGCGCGGTGGAGGGGGAGGCCCAGGGCGAAGCGTCGGCGCTCGCGGCGTTCCGCGCGTGGCTGCAGCGCGGGCCGACGCTGGCGCGCGTCGACGCGCTGGCGTGGCGCGAGTTCGCGGCCGTCGCCGGTGAGGCGACGTTCGACGTGCGGCGCTGAGCGCGCGGCGCTACGGACAGATGACGAGGTCGACGCCGTTGGTCAGCACCAGCGGGCCGCCGAACAACCCCTGGAACGCGACGCGCAACCCGATGAGCGGCGGCGCGGTCGGGATCGGGATCGGCAGCAGGCCGGCGCCAGCGCCGTCCGTCGCCACCGGCACCAGCGTGATCAGTGCGGCGGGATCGACGACGAGGATGCCCTCGGGGTACGTCACGCTGGCGCGGCCGAGCGAGAGCGCGAGGAGGCCGCTCGCCGAGGCCGGTAGCGCGCTCCACGCGAACGTCGACGTGCCGCCGGCCGACGTGCTGCCCGCCGCCGCGAGCGCGCCGGTGTTCGTGCCGCCGAGGCCGAGCGCGTACGACTGCAGGCCGCAGACGCTGAACGTCTGCGTCGGCAACGTCGTGGCGTTGCCGCGCCAGTCGGTCGCCGTCAGCGCGAACGACACCACGGCGCCGTTGGTCGGCACGCCGGGCGGCGGCGTGATGGCGCCGCGGAAGAACAGGCCGCCGAGGAACTGCAGCGGCGCGCTGCCGGTCGCGACGCCGCCTTGGTGCGTGATCGACCAATTGGCGACCACCGAGCGCACCGAGGTCTCGCCGTCGTCGACGACCGAGTCCTGCACGACGGCGCGCACGACCCACGGGCCGTCCGGCCGCGTGCTGACGGCCGGCAGCTGCTCGACGCGCACGAAGCGCGGCGGCTGCGTGTCCTGCGGACCGCTGCCGTAGTAGGCGCGGTTGAGGTAGCTGCCCGACTCGCCCTGCGCGGTGACCATGTCGAACACGCCGTCGTTGTTGAGGTCGCCGATGGCGACGTCGAGCGTGCTGTCGATCAGCGCGGTGAAGCCGGTCGCCTGGCGCGCGAACGAGAACGCGCCGTTGTTGCGGTACAGCTTCTCGCCGTTGCTCTGCAGCGAGCCGATGACGAGGTCGAGGAAGCCGTTGTTGTCGTAGTCGACGAACACCCACTCGTTGTCGTCGTCGCCGTTGCCGCCGGTCAGCGCCGTCGTCAGGCTGGTGAACGACAGCGTGCCCGACGGCACGAGGTTGTTGCGGATGACGGTGTCGCTGAGGCTGCTGACCGACAGCATCGTCAGGTCGAGGTCGCCGTCGTGGTCGAGGTCGGCGGCCTCGGCCTCGTAGGTCAGGCTGTTGCCGGCCGGCAGCAGCGCCGTGGTGACCGTCGGGAAGCGCCCCGTGCCGTCGTTCCAGTAGATCTGCTGCCCCGCCGACTTGCCGACGTTGACGACGTCGAGGTCCCAGTCGTTGTCGAGGTCGCAGAGCACGATGTCCTGCTGGTTGGTCTTGGGCGCCACGGCGACGTGCGTCGCCGTGACGTTGCTGAACACGCCAGCGCCGTTGTTGAGGAACAGCTTGAGCTGGCCGTTGGCCAGCTCGTCGTTGAGGAAGACGTCGAGATCGCCGTCCTGGTCGACGTCGCCGTAGGCGCAGCCGGCGCACGCGAGGTTGAGCGCGCCGAGGCGCGCGACGCTCTGGTCGCTGAACACGCCCGTGCCGTCGTTGACGTACAGGCGCTGTTGGCTCGGGCCGTTGCACGAGAACAGCAGGTCCTTGTCGCCATCGCCCTCGACGTCGAACGCGACGACCAGCGTGCCCTTGATCGCCAGCGTCGGCAGGCGGCTCGCGGTCTCGTCGACGAGGCCGAGGCCCTGGTTGATCTTGTTGATCAGCAGCGTCGGTTGGATCGCCGAGCCCGCGCTGTTCAGCACGTAGCCGTTGGCGAACACGACGTCCTGGTCGCCGTCGCCGTCGACGTCGCAGAGCACGACGCCCTCGGTCATCACGGTCGGGCCGGTGATCAGGCCGACCTGCTGGTTGAAGCTGGCTTGCGCGGACAGGGGAGCCGCGGCGAGCGCGGCGACGAGGATATGGTGCTTCACGGTGGGGCAGGCGCGGCCGAGCGAGGTGGTGCGGGACGGCGGCGCGGAAGGAGTGTAACTGGCGGCACGACCGCAGGGTGCGCCCGATGGCACGGCGGGTAAAGTTCCGCGCGCATGCTGGCGTTCCGCATCGCCATGGTCGTCGTCGCCGTCGCGGTCGCGTCGTTCGCGTTCCCGCCGACGCCGCGCGAGCCTTCCCCGACGGCGCCGCTCGTGCTGCCCGACGACGGCTACGTCGGCTCGGACACCTGCCGCAAGTGCCATCCCGGCGAGCACGCGACGTGGCACGACAGCTACCACCGCACGATGTCGCAGACGGCGACGCGCGCCAACGTGCTGGCGTCGTTCGACCGCCTCGAGCTCGACTGGTGGGGCAAGCCGGTGGTGCTGGAATGGCGGGGCGAACAGCTGTGGACGATGTTCGTGCGCGGCGGCCTGCAACCGGCGGCGGTCGAGCGGCCGATCGAGCAACTGACCGGCTCGCACCACCTGCAGGTGCTGTGGTACTCGACCGGCAACGGCCGCGAACTCGCGCCCTTGCCGCTGTGCTTCAAGGTCGAAGAGCGCATCTGGCTGCCGCTGACGGCCGTGTTCGTGCTGCCGCCGGAGTTCCGCGACCCGCCGGAGCCGGGCGCGTGGAGCCAGAGCTGCTCGGGATGCCATGCGACCAACGTGCGCCCGCGGCTCGACGTCGGTCGCAACGACACGCACGTCGGCGAACTCGGCATCGCGTGCGAATCGTGCCACGGTCCCGGCGGCAAGCACGTGGCCAGCAACCAGGACCCGCTGCGTCGCTACGAGGCGCGAATGCGGGGCGCCGATCCGACGATGGCCAACCCCGGCACGCAATTGCCGGTGCGCTCGGCGCAGGCCTGCGGCCAGTGCCATGCGGTGTCGATCCTGCGCCAGCAGCATCACGACGCCTGGCGCGAGGATGGTTCGCCCTTCCGCCCGGGCATGGACCTGCACGCGACGCACCTCGTCGTCGGCGCGCAGGACCGCGATGCGCCGGAGTTGCGCCGCGAATTGGCCAAGAACCCGAACTTCTTCGCCAGCTCGTTCTGGTCCGACGGCCAGGTGCGCCTCTCGGGTCGCGAGTTCAGCGGCCTGCGGCAATCGCCGTGCTACGCGCACGGCGACGTCGCGCGGCAGATGGACTGCGCCTCGTGCCACGAGATGCATCCCGACGACGGCGTGGCGACGCCGGCATGGCGAAGCGGCCAGCTGCGCGCCGGCATGGACGGCAACGCCGCGTGCACGCAATGCCACGCGCAGTTCGAGGCCCCGGCGGCGTTGCAGGCGCACACGCGCCACGCGCCGGGGTCGCTCGGCAGCGCCTGCCAGGACTGCCACATGCCGCACACGTCGGTGGGGCTGATGAAGGCCTCGCGCAGCCACCAGATCACCAGCCCCGACGTCGGCGTCGAACTCGCCACCGGTCGGCCCAACGCCTGCAACCTCTGCCACCTCGACCGCACGCTGCAGTGGACCGCCGAGCAGTTGCAGGCGGGTTGGGGCAATGAGCCGCCCGCGCTCGACGCCGACCAGCGCGATGTCGCCGCCGGTGCGCGCTGGCTGCTCACCGGCGACGCCGGTGTGCGCCTGCTGGCGGCGTGGAGCTTCGGCTGGGCGCCGGCGCGCGCGACGGCGGGCGACGGCTGGATGGCGCCGTACCTCGGCCGCCTGCTCGACGATCCGTACTACGTCGTGCGCTTCGCGGCGGCCCGCAGCCTGCGCACGATCGGGCACGGCGGCGCGCTCGTCGGCTACGACTTCCTCGGCGCGGCGACGCAGACGCGACCGTTCGGCGAGGCGGTGATGCAGCAATGGGCGGCGAACTGGCGCGGCGGGCCCGCGCCGGCGCTGCTGCTCGGCGAGCAGGGCGTCGATGCGCCGGCGTTCGCGCGCCTGTACGCGCGCCGCGACGACCGCAAGGTCTACCTGGCCGAGTGAGGCCGCGCGCCGCGCCGCGCGGGCGCGCCGCGGACGTTACGGTGCGTCACCAGCCGCGCAGGCATGCACGAGTCACCGCTGAGCGCGTCGGTCGGTTCGCCGCATTGCGACGGCGGCCACGCGAAACGCCGATCCATCGCGCGCCGCGCGCGCGATGAATCAGTGCGCCTTCTTCGGCGTCTGGAAGATGTGCACGGCCATGCTGTGCACGGCCTCGGCGGCTTCCATCATCGCCTCCGGCAGCGTCGGGTGCGCGTGGATCGTCTGGGCGAGGTCGTGGACCGACGCGCCCATCTCGATCGCCAGCGCCGCTTCGGCGACGAGCTCGGTGACCTCGGGGCCGATCATGTGCACGCCGAGGACCTTGTCGGTCTTGGCGTCGGCGATGACCTTGCACCAGCCCTCGGTCTCGTTGAGCGAGAGCGCGCGGCCCGACGCGGCGAACGGGAACTTGCCCTCGACTGGCTCGAAGCCGGCCTTCTTCGCCTCCTCCATCGACAGGCCGACCGAGGCGATCTCCGGGTCGGTGAAGATCACCGCCGGGATGCACGCCGGGTCGTAGGCCGCGCCCTTGTCGCCGGCGATCGCGGCGGCGGCGATGAGGCCCTCGTGGCTGCCCTTGTGCGCGAGCATCGGCTGGCCGGCGACGTCGCCGATCGCGTAGATGCCCGGCACGTTGGTCCTGCGCGTGTGGTCGACCGGGACGAAGCCGCGCTCGTCGACCTTGACGCCGACGGCCTCCAGGCCGAGTCCCTTGCCGCTGGGCCGGCGGCCCACGCACGACAGCACGACGTCGCACTCGAACGTCTGCGGCTTGCCGTCGACCTCGGCGGTCACTTCGAGGCCGTTCTTGCCCTTCTTGAAGCCCGTCGCCTTGGTCTTGAGGTGGACCTCGACCTTCTTCTTCTTGAGCGAGCGGCCCATCTCCTTGGACAGCTCTTCCTCCATGCCCGGCAGCACGCGGTCCATGAACTCGAGCACGCGGACCTCGGCGCCCAGCTTGTGGTAGACGAGGCCGAGCTCGAGGCCGATGTAGCCGCCGCCGATCACGATCATGCGCTTGGGCAGCGACTTCGGCGCCAGCGCGTGGGTCGACGACCAGACGTCGACGCCGTCGAAGGCGAAGCCGGGGACCTCGATCGGCGTGCTGCCGACGGCGATGACGAGGTTCTTCGCCTCGAGCGTCTTCGTGCCGTCCTTCGACTTGACCTCGACCTTGCCCTTGGCGATCACCTTGGCGTCGCCGCTGTGCACGTCGACCTTGTGGTTCTTGAGCAGGCCGCCGACGCCCGACGTCAGCTTGTTGACGATGCCGGCCTTCCAGTTGACCAGCGCGCCGACGTCGAGACCCTCGAACTTCGCCTTGATGCCCATCACATCGGCGTGCTGGATCTTGTCGACCAGCTTGCTCGCCGCGATCAGCGCCTTGCTCGGGATGCAGCCGACGTTGAGGCAGACGCCGCCGAGGTTCTCCTTCTCGACCACCGCGGTCTTGAGGCCGAGCTGGGCGCAGCGGATGGCGCAGACGTAGCCGGCCGGGCCGGCACCGATCACGAGGACGTCGTAGGTCATGTGGGGGGCGAGGAGGATACGGACGCGCCCGGCGGGAGGGAAGGAACGGGGCGCCCCCGGCCCCGTCCGCTGGCCCGCGGCCGGCTCAGAACTTCCAGCTCACCTGCGCGTAGCCGTAGGTGACGTCGTCGCCCTGACCCTGCGAGGCGCGGTCCTGGAACGAGCCCTCGGCGAGGTAGCAGACGCCGAAGTCGAACTCGACCGACTGCGGCACGACCTCCCAGCGCATGCGCAGCTCGAACTGGTCGCCGACGTGGTCGCCGGAGCCGCCGGTGCGGTCGCGCAGGCCGGCGGCGGTCCAGGCGTCGCGGTCGGACGCCAGGAAGACCATGCGGTAGCCGAGCGTGAACTGCAGCTGCTTGCGCGGGTGCAGCATCAGCCGCAGTTCCGGCGAGTCGAGGTTGGCGCGGGCGACGGCGCCGTACAGGCCCGTCGGCCCGTACTCCCAGCGGCGCGCGCCGAACAGCGTGTCGAAGCGCTCGTTGTCGAGGTCGTTCGGGTCCTTGTCGCCGGTGGCGTAGTCGTAGGCGACCTGCACGGCCGGGCTCCACGAGTCGTCCCACTGGTAGCCGAGCGAGGCGTGGCCGAAGCCAGCTTGGTGGTCGCTGACGCTGGCCGCGGTCGCGCTGGTCTTCGACTCGCCGGTCTGGCCGACCAACTCGACCGCGTAGAACCAGTCGCCGGCCTTGCGCGCCTGGTGCACGCGGCCGCCGAAGGTCAGCAGTTCGCGCTGGCGCGTGGTGGCGCCGCGCTCGTCGAGGCCGAACGCGTAGACGTCGATGCGCGCCTTGCCGGCGAGCTTGCTCTCGAAGTAGACGCCGCCGAACTGCAGGTCGAGGTCCTGGTCGTCCCACTCCTGGCGGTTGTCGAGCAGGTCCTCGGCATCGCCGTTGTCGGGCCGGCGGTCGACGGGCATCGCCCAGAAGACGCGCACGTTGGACGCTTCGCCCTGCCACAGCCAGCTCGCGCCGGTGAACGAGTTGACCGTGTTGCGGAACGCGTTGCGCGCGACGAGGCGACGACCGCCGAGGTCGATCGTCTCGCGACCGACGTGCAACTCGTGCTTGCCGCCGCCGAGGCCGCCGAGCTTCAGCGTGCCGTACGCCTGCAGGATGTCGGCGCTGTCGACCATCGTGGCGTCGATGTAGCTGTCGTTCGCCGTGCCCGGCTCGTCGTGCAAGCCGTACTGCCGCGCGTCGATGCCCTCGAGCGTCGCGCCGAAGGCGTCACCCGTCGCGTCGATGCGCAGCAGCGTCTGCAGCATCAGGGCGTCGTCGTTCTCGGCGTAGCCGCGCACCGGCGGGTTGTCGTTCGGGCTGCGGAAGCGGAACTGGTTGTCGAGCGACTCGTAGCGCGTGCGCTGCTCGCCGCCGACCTTGAGCCAGTCCGGGCCGCCGAGCGCGCCGTGCAGGCGCCAGGGCGTGTCGGCCGGCGGCGCGGCCGGGGGCGGGTCGCCGCTCGGGGCCTGGGCGGCGAGGGAGACGCTGAGGGCGAGCAGCGTCAGGGGGAGCGTGTGTGAGGGACGCTGGGTCACCATGGCAGCACCATTCCAAGAAGCGGGCCAAGGCGACGGCAAGTAGGGAGTGGGGAGAATGCGCCGCGGCGAGATGGGAAGCGGTCGCAACGCCTGTCACACGCCCGTGACGGTGGCGTTCGCGCCGGCTCAGCGGCCGATGCCGTCGCGCGCGAGTTCCTCGGCGGTCGCCGGCCCGGCGAGCGTGCCCGGCGGCGCCTGGTAGTGGCCGGGGTCGGCGTAGTCGGCGATGCCGTCGCGGACCTTCAGCACGGTGACCATGCCGCCCATCGTGACGTAGCCGTGGGCGGCCGTCCCGCCGAGCATCGGCCGGCTGTTCTTCGGCAGCGTGTTGTCCGGCGCGTCGGGGTCGATTGCGCCGCCCTCCATCGCCGCGAACGTCGGCACGGTCTCGGCGAGCTTGCGATCGAACAAGCCGGGGTCGACGCCGACGAGGTTGGGCAGGTCGTGGCCCATCTGCGTCATGACGTGATGCGTCATGTGGCAGTGCATGCCCCAGTCGCCGGGGTTGTCGGCGACGAACTCGACAGTGCGCGTCTGGCCGGTCGCGACCAACACGGTCGTCTCCGGGTGGCGCGCGCCGGGCGGCACTTCGCCGCCGTCGGTGCCGACGAGTTCGAATGCGTGGCCGTGCAGATGGATCGGGTGGTGGTCCATCGCGCTGAGGTTGCCGATGCGGATGCGGACGCGCTGGCCCGTGCGAACGACCATCGGCGCGGTCGCCGGATAGACCTTGCCGTTGAGCGTTAGCACGTCGAAGTCCTTCATCTCGTTCGGGTCGGGCCGTTCGCTACCGACCTTCACCGACCACTCTGACAGCATGTAGCAGAAGTCGCGGTCGGGCCGCGGGCCGCTCGGCGCGCGCGGGTGCACGACGACCATGCCGATCAGCCCCATGGCGATCTGCACCATCTCGTCGTGGTGGCTGTGGTACATGAACGTGCCGTGCTGCCGCAGGGTGAACTCGTAGCGGAAGGTCTCGCCCGGCTCGATAGGCCGCTGCGTCAGCCCGCCGACGCCGTCCATGCCGTTGGGCACGAACAGCCCGTGCCAGTGCACGGTCGTCGGCGCGTCGAGTTTGTTGGTGACGTAGACGCGGACGCGATCGCCTTCGACCGCCTCGACCGTCGGGCCGTGCACGCGGCCGTTGTAGCCCCAGCAGTTGCCCTGCAGGCCCGGCGCGAATTCGTGGCGCACCGGTCCGGCGATGAGGTGGAACACCTTGACGCCGTCGACGACGCGAAACGGCAGCGCGGCGCCGTCAGGCGTCTCGACCGGCGTGTAGTCGACGTGCGGCATGCCCGGCGGCTGCGGCGGCGCGTCGGGCGGCAGCGTGGCGGCGCGCGCGAGCCGGGCCGGCGTCGCGGCGGCGGCGCCGAGCGCGGCGCCGCGGAACAGGAACTGGCGGCGATCGTGGCTCATGGCGTGATTCTCGCAGGCAGGCGGACGGACGGATCGGGCACGGCGTCGATCGCCGGCAACGGCGACGGCGTGAAGGCGGTGGCCGGCAGGCCGCCGGCGAGCAAGCGCTCGAAGTCGAGGCGCGCGAACACGGCGTCGCGGCGCAGCGCCACGTGTTCGCGTTCGTCGTGCAGCTGCGCCTTGCGCGCGTCGAGCACGGTGAAGGCGCCGGTCTGCATGGCGTTGTAGTGCTGCACGACGGCCTTCACGTGCTGTTCGCGGTGCGGCAGGTGGCGATCGCGCAGGAACGCCGCGCGCTCGGCGAGCAGCGTCGCGCGGTCGCGCAGCAGGCGCGCGGCCGAGCGGATCTCGACGGCGAGCTGCTCGGTCTCGAGCAGCGCCTGCTGCAGTTGCAGCTCGGCGCGTTGCTGGGCCGTGCTGCGGTCGTCGAGCAGCGGCAGCGTGAACGAGAAGCGCGGGCCAAGGCCCCATTCGCCGCCGGGCTCGCGCAGCGCGCCGACTCCGAGCGCGCCGTCGGGCAGCCAGCCGTCCCAGCGGCGCAGACCGGCCAGGTTGGCGAGCGCGTCGGCGCGGCTGCGGAACGCTGCCAGCGCCAGCGACGCGGCGACGGCGCGCGACTCGGCCTCGGCGAGGTCGATGCCCGCGAGTGGGTCGTCCGGCAGCGAGCCGGCGAGCGACCACTGCGTGTCGGCGCCCCATAGGCCGAGCACGCGCTGTAGCGGCTCCTTGGCTTCGCGCACGGCGAGCTCGGCAGCAGCGAGGTCGAGGCGTGCCCGCGACTCGGCGAGCCGGTGGGCGGCGAGTTCGCGGTCGGCGACGTTGCCAGCGGCATGGAGCGCCGCCGCCAGTTCGTGGCCAGCCTGCGCGGCCGCGAGTTCCTGGCGCTGCAGCGCCGCGAGCGCGTCGGCGGCGCGCAGCGAGGCGGCGCCGTGGCGCACGGCGAAGACGACGGCGAGCAATTCGTCGGTCAGCAGCGCCTGCGCGGCGGCGAACTCCGCTTCGCCCATGCGCACGCGCAGCGGCCGGTACAGCAGGTCGACGAACGGCTGCGCCAGGCCCATCTCGATCTCCGTCCCGCCGTCGAACAGGAAGCGCGCGTCGCCGCCGAGCACGGGGTTGCGCAGCAGGCCCGCTTGCACGAGGTCCTGGCGCGCGATGCCCAGGCGCACGTAGACGGCGCGCAGTCGGCGATTGTGCAGCAGCGCGACGCGCACCGCGACGTCGTCGGTCAGCGGCGCGCGCAGCAGGTCGCGGACGGCAGTATGCGTCTCGTCGCCGCCGTCGAGCGGCGGCGCGGGGTCGTGCGCGCCGGCGCGCTGCTGCATCGCTTGGTGCAGCGCGTCGGCGTCGTTGGTCGGCGCGGCGGCGCAGGCGGCGAGCGCCAGCGGCGCGAGCAGGCGGAGCGCGCGCACGTCAGTGTCCTCGCTTGCCGGGCGTCACGGGTGTCGGCGCTGCGGGCCCGTTGGCCGGGCTCGCGCCCGGCGCCGTCGGCATGGCCAGCGCGTCGCTGCGCGGCGACTCCGGCGCGGCTTCGGCGGCCGGAGAGCCTGGGTGCGACGGCGGGAACGGCGGCAGCGGCGGCGCGGTGGCGCAGCCGACGAACAACAGGCCGACGCAGGCGATCCGGTTCACTTGCCCGCCTCCTTGTCCTTCGCCGGCGGGGTCGCCGGCGTCGGCGCAGGCGGCGTCTTCGCCAGTTCGCGCGCCTTCGCCAGCATCGCCGCCGGCGCCTGCTTGATCGCGTCGACGTGCTTTTGCGACGACAGGTGCACGAGCGCGCCATCGATCAGCGCGAAGGCGTTCGGCGCGACCGGCTCGCCGCTGACCGGGCAGTAGCCGTTGCCGACGTCGACGACGTCCTTGCGCGTGAGCTTCACCAGCGTGGTCTGCGAGTGGCGCTGCGCCTTGCTCGCGCACTCGTCGCAGCAGACCGCGAAGCGATAGCCCTGCAAGGTCACCATCACGGCGCTGCGGCCGACCGGCTTGCCGCTCACCGGGCACGTCGCGTTGCGCAGTTCTTCGACGGTCGGGTACGCGGCCTGGTGCGCCTTCGGCACGTCGGCGAGCACCTTCTTGAAGCAGGGCTTGCAGCAGACGTGGAAGCGGCCGAGGTCGGTGTCGACGAACAGCGGGGTCGACGCCTTCTTGCCCATGATCGGGCAGGTCGCGTTGGCGAACGTCGGGGCCTCGACGACGGGGGACTTGGCGTCGGCGCCGGACGGCGAAGGAGCCGGCGCTGGCGTGGGCGCTGGCTTGACGTCCTGCGCCGACGGCGCGGCGACGAGCAGCGCGGCGAGGGTCATTGCGAGCAGACTGCGGACGAAGCGAACGAACGGACGGTTCGAAGCGGACATGCGGAAACCTGCGGAAGCGGCGCGCGCGGAGCGCGGCCAGGAAGCGGGATCGGACAGGGCGACGCAGCGCGCGTCGGCGACGGCGAAGCCGGGGCTTCGTCGCGCGACGCGGGGCGCGGGTCAGATCCGCAGCGGCAGGTTGCGCGCGGCGAACGGATCGGGCGGCGGGCGCTGGTGGCGCGGGGTCCACGAGCGTGCGCGCGGCGGCACGATGGCTGCGGGCGCGACGACGGCGAGGCGACGCAGCGGCGGCGCCAGCGTCGACGCGTCGCTCGGGGCTGGCGCTGCGGCGCCATCATCGCCCAGGTCGGGCAACGACAGCCACTCGCACCGGCAGTCGTCGGCGGCGAGCGCTGGCAGCGCCGCCCGCGTCGGCTTCGCCGTGTCGCCGCAGCACGACGGGGCCGCCTCGAACTCGGCAGCAGGCGCGCAGCACGCTTCGGACACCGCCTGCATCGGCACGACGCAGCGGCATACATGCAACCACGCGCCAGCAGGGACCAGGAGTCCCGGCAGGACGAGCAGCAGCAGCAGGATGGCGGCGCGGCGCATCATCAACGCGCTATTTTGGTCGATCCGATGGTGTCCGCCAAGGGGCAGCGGGCGGCCGGTCGGAAAATTGCCAAGACGCGGCGGATCCCTCGATCGATGGCAGGGGGTCCACGGGTGGTGGCAGCCGCCGGCGCAGGCCGTCATCCTGGCGATCCACAATCGAGGGATCCGCTGGGTACGGTTGCTGGCCATGCGTCGGTTGCTCGCGCTCGTCGCCCTTGCCCTGCTCGCCACCGCCTGCGCCGCACCGTCGCCGAATCCGGCTTCGGCGTGGCGCTTTGGCGTCGCTGCCTTCGACCGCGTCGACCCGCTCGCGGCAGCGCCGATCCTGCGCGGGGCCGGCTTCGACTACCTCGAACCCGCGCTCGGCAAGCTGGCGACGGCCAGCGACGCCGAGGTCGCCGCCGCGCGCGCGGCGGTCGCTGCCGGCGGCGTGCCGGTCGAGGCAATGAACTGGTTCCTGCCCGGCGCTTCGATCCCGGTGGTCGGTCCGGCCGTCGACACCGCGCGGCAGGACGCGTACCTGCGGCGCGCGCTGCCGCTGGCGGCGTCGTTCGGCGCGCGCGTCGTCGTCTTCGGCAGTCCGGCGGCGCGCACGCGGCCCAATGGCTTCGCGCGCGAGGAAGCCGAGCGGCAACTCGTCGCCTTCCTGCGGCGATGCGCGGACGTCATCGCCGGCAACGGCCTCGACCTCGTCGTCGCCATCGAGCCGCTGCGGCGCCCGGAGACCAACACCGTCAACTCGCTGGCCGAGGCGTTGGCGTTGTGGCGCGCGGTCGACCGCCCCCAGGTCGGCGTCGTCGTCGACGTGTTCCATCTCGCGTTCGAAGGCGAGGACCCTGCCGTCGTCGCCGGCGCCGGCGCTGCGATCGTGCATGCGCAGGTGGCGGCCGTCGCGCCGCGCGGCTGGCCGCGCACCGGCGACGACGCCGCGCGCTACGCGCCGTACCTCGCGGCGCTGCGGCAGGCGGGCTATCGCGGCCGCCTCAGCGTCGAGGCGCCGAGCGACGACGTCGCGCGCGACGCCGGGCCGGCGCTGGCGCGACTGCGCACGCTGATCGAGTGACGCGGCGCGGCCTGCAGGCAGACGGCGCGTCCGCCTGCAGGCCCGCCATTCGCTGCATCAGCCGCCGACGGTGCCGATCGTGATCGCCACGCCGTTGCTGGTGATCGCCTGGAAGGCGTTGGGCGCGGTGACGTCGAGCGCGATCGACTGACCGAACACCCGGAAGCCGGCGAGCGCCGGCACGTTCGGGATCGCGAGCGGGAAGCCGACCGTGCCGGCGCCGAGCAGCGTCGCGCTGAAGTCGGTGCTGACGTACGAGCGGCAGCCGGGCATGCCGAGGATGCCGAGGTCGAAGCCCGGGTTGATCTGCGTCACGCCGAGGAAGCCGACGCCGAGGCCCGGGATCGCCGGGATGTTGTTGGTGTTGATCGTCACCGTGGCGCCGAGCGTCGGCGCGCCGGCGACGGCGACCGTCAGCGGCGTGCGCGCGACGTCGGCCGCCTTGCTGAGGAACGGCATGTCGGCCGAGAAGTCCTGCGAGCCGGGCGTGAGCACCGGCGCGCCCGGCGAGAAGCCGACGATCTTCGCCTGCGACGTGCTGCCGAACGGCGACATCGCGCCGTAGCGGATCTCGACCTGGCCGCTCGCCGACAACACCGCCTGGATGTTGAAGCTCTTGGCGCCCGCGGCGGACGTCGCCAGTTCGCCGACGTCGTTCCACGTGATCGTCGCGGTCTGCGCGACCGGGTCCTCGCTGAAGTGCACGCCGGCGAGCGGGTTCAGCGTGACGTTGCGGTTGGCGTAGAGGTCGTACCAGCACGCGAACAGGCGCGGCCGGCCCGAGTGCGTGGACGTGCCGGCGACCGCCATCTCGGCGAGCGTCGGGCTGAAGTCGCTGCCTGTCAGCGTCGTCGTGCCGAGCACGATCTCGCCGTTGGTCGTGGCGTGCAGCACGTTGGTCGAGCCGCCCGGGAACGGGAACGCGAAGCTGGTCAGCGTCAGCGGCAGCGACGTCCCGTCGTCGGCCATGACCGCAGGCGTCGCGGCGTTGTTGAGCAGCGGCACGGTCGTCGTCGGCGCCACGAATGCGCCAGCGCCGGGGGTGACGACGTAGCGCGTCGGCGCGCCGGCGTTGTCCGGGACCAGCGTGATGCCGCCGCCGAGGTCGAGCGTCGAGGCCGCGATCGGGAACAGTTCGGCGAAGGCGCGCGAGTCGTTGTCGTAGCAACCGAGGCCGTAGCTGCTGACGGTGCTCGGCGCGATCGTCGCGACGCCGCCCGGGCCGCCCGAGATGTCGAACAGCACGAGGCCGGCGTTGGCCGACGTCGTGCCGGTCAGCGCCGTGTTGCTGTTCTGCGAGATGCGCACCACGCGCTGCGTCGCCTGCGACGTCGCGGCCGCGAGGAGCGGGATCGTCGTCGGCGCCGGCGCCACCGCGTCGAAGTCGAGGATCAGGTCCTGGCCGAGCGTCGGGTCGTAGACGAACCCGCCGGGGATCGTGATGTCGACGGCGTAGTTGTTCGGCGTCGTGCCGCCGCCGGCCGCCACGGTCAGCGGGCTCGCCGTCAGCACCTGCTGCATGGTGCCGCGGTTGCTCGCGAACGTCGTGCTCGGCGCGAGGTAGTCGGTCGCCGCCGTGCCGATGGCGAAGTTGGCGCTGCTGTACGTGCCGCCCGCTGCGACGTTGTTGTTGGCGGCGCGGAAGCGCACGCGATCGATCGAGATCGGGCCGATGACGCCCTGGTTGGTGAAGTGCGTGGTGTCGTAGATGAGCTGGCAGCGGAACGCCGTCGTGCGCCAGATCAGGCCGGTCGAGGTCGGCTGCGTGAAGTAGGTGTTCTCGGGCGCGCCGAGCAATTGGGCCGGGACGGTGGCGGCGAAGGCCGCGGCGGCGGCGGCGAACAGGAGCGCGTGCTTCATGGTCTGAGGCGTCATCGAGGTTGCTTCGGATGCGCGCGACGCCATCGGCGACTTGCCGCGGCGCAGGGCGATCCGGCCGGGAAGTCTACCTCGATCGTCGCCGGCCGTGCGGCAGTGTTTCCCCGCGGGAGACCGTGTGCAGCCGGCGTTGCGGCGCGGCGCGATGGGGCTACCAGCGCGCGAGGCCACCGGCGCTACCCGGCGGCATCGCGACCGCGTCAGAGCGGGAACGCGCCCTGGTTGACGCCGCGGCCTTCGAGGGCCAGCACCTCGGCGAGCTGCTCCTTCAGCGGCTCGGGCACCGTCGCGAAGACGTCAGTGACCAGCGTCTCGTCGGCGGGCGGGCCGTTCTGCTCGGCGGCGGCGATCGCGGCGTTGACGCGCTGCGCGATGTCCTCCTTGAACGCCGCCTCCTTGTCGTCGTTCCACAGGCCGCGCTTCTGCAAGTAGGCGCGGAAGCGGTCGACCGGGTCCTTCTTCTCCCAGGCCTTCACCTCGGCCTCGTCGCGGTAGCGCGTCGGGTCGTCGCTGCTGCTGTGGCCAAGGCGCCGGTAGGTGACGGCCTCGATGAAGGTCGGGCCCTGGCCGGCGCGCGCGCGCTCGGCCGCGGCCTTGGTCACCGAGTAGACGGCGAGCACGTCGTTGCCGTCGACGCGCACGTAGGGCATGCCGTAGGCCTTGCCCTTCTGCGCCAGCGTCTCCGACGCGGACTGCTTGCTGATCGGCACCGAGATCGCCCACTGGTTGTTCTGGCAGAACAGCACGCACGGGCTCTGGTAGACCGCCGCGAAGTTCATGCCGCAGTGGAAGTCGTTGGCGCTCGTCGCGCCGTCGCCGAGGTAGCCGAGCACCACGACGTCGTCGCCGCGGATGCGCGCCGCCATCGCCGCGCCGACGGCGTGGCTCAGCTGCGTGCCGATCACCGACGACATGCCGTAGTAGTTGCCTTCCTTGAAGGTGTAGTGGCACGGCATCTGCCGGCCCTTGCAGCGGTCGGCGCCGTTGCCGATCAGCTGGTTGATCGCCTCGGTCAGCGACAGTCCGCGCATCATCGCGGCCGCGCCTTCGCGCAGCGCTGGGAAGATCCAGTCGCGCGGCTCGAGCGCGGCGACCGAGCCGACGGTGGCCGCTTCCTGGCCGAGGATCGGCCCATAGAAGCCGATGCGGCCTTGCCGCTGCAGCATCAGCATGCGGCGATCGAACTCGCGCACCTGCACCATCTGCTCGTACAGGAACAGCAGCGTGTCGACCGGGAGGTTGGGGTCGCGGCCCTTCTGCACCGTGCCGTCGTCCTCGAGCAGGCGCACGAGGCCCTGCGGCGTGGGCAACGGCGCGGGCGCCGCGGGCTTCACCGGCTTGCTGGCGATCGGCCTGCTGGCGACCGGCTTCTTCGCGGCCGGCTTGCCGGCGACCGGCTTGCCGGCGACAGGCTTGCCGCCAGCCACCCTGCCGCCAGCCGACTTGCCGCGGCCCGCCGCGGTGGCAGCGGGCGTCTTCGCCTTGGCGGCGGCCTTGGGCCGCGCTGCGACCTTCGACTTCTTCGCCGGCATCAGCCGAGGAGCAGGCGGTAGGGCTGCTCGAGGTGGTCCTTGACGACGTTCATCCAGCGCGCGCCGGTGGCGCCGTCGACGAGGCGGTGGTCGATCGACACCGACAGGTACATCTTCTTGCCCGCGACGATCTGGCCGTTCTTGACGATGGCCGCGTCCTTGATCGCGTGCACGCCCATGATGGCGACCTCGGGGAAGTTGATGACCGGCGTCGCGAACAGGCCGCCGATGTTGCCGGCGTTGGTGATCGTGAACGTGCCGCCCGTGAGGTCGTCGACCGTCACCTTGCCATCGCGCGTGCGCGCGGCGAGGTCCTGGATGTCCTTCGCCAGCTCGCCGACCGACTTGCGGTCGACGTCCTTGACCACTGGCACGATGAGGCCGTTGTCGGTGTCGGTGGCGATGCCGAAGTTGTAGTACTTCTTGATCACCAGCTCGTTGGTCACCTCGTCGAGCGAGCTGTTCATCATCGGGAACTCGCGCATCGCCGCGACGATCGCCTTCATGACGAACGGCAGGTACGTGATGTTGACGCCCTTGTCGGCGAATGCCTTCTTGGCCTCGCCGCGGATCTTCACCAACTCGGTCACGTCGATGTCGTCGACGTAGGTGAAGTGCGTCGCGGTGAACTTCGACCGCGTCATCGCCTCGGCGATCTTGCGGCGCAGGCCGCGGAACGGCACGCGCTCCTCGCTGCGGCCGGCCGGGGCCGGCGGGATCGCGACCGGCGCGAACGCGCGCCCGCCCGGGGCGCTG
>Ga0194128_10004284_pt1 | contig 21068 bp, 11 predicted proteins | sample TA2KigCa65mmetaG_FD_148650 | JGI IMG/M metagenome (GOLD analysis project Ga0194128, IMG submission 148650) | Freshwater microbial communities from Lake Tanganyika, Tanzania - TA2015037 Kigoma Deep Cast 65m | ecosystem: Environmental > Aquatic > Freshwater > Lake | place: Tanzania: Lake... | reverse complement strand
GACGGGGCATATGGCGATCAATGTGAAAAATGCGGTAGTGACTTGAGCCCAACTGATTTGATCAATCCAATTTCTACACTCAGCAATAAAACTCCGATTTTAAAATCCACCTCACACTGGTATTTACCGATGGATCGTCACGAAGATTGGTTACGTGAATGGATTCAGAATGGGATGTTAGATGGAGAACATCAGCACAACCCAAAAGAATGGCGTAATCAAGTTATCGGTCAATGTATGTCTTGGATTAACGGAGGTTTGAAGCCTCGTGCGATGACGCGTGATTTAAACTGGGGAGTAAAAGTTCCTTTAGCAAATGCAGAAGGCAAAGTACTTTACGTTTGGTTGGATGCCCCCATCGGCTATATTTCAGCGACGAAACAATGGGCCTTGGACAATGGTAAAAACTGGAAAGACTATTGGTGTAAAAATGAGGCCGGTGATCGAAAATTGGTTCATTTCATAGGAAAAGACAATATCGTTTTTCACGCGATTATTTTCCCGATATTGTTAAAAGATCACGGTGATTTTATTCTGCCTGATAATGTGCCGGCGTACGAATTTTTGAACTTGGAAGGTGATAAATTTTCTACTTCACGTAATTGGGCTGTTTGGTTGCATGAATTCATTGCAGCACATCCAAATCGCATCGATGAACTGAAATATGTATTGACAGCGATTGCGCCCGAAAGTAAGGACTCAGAATTTACATGGAAAGAATTTCAAACGCGCGTAAATAGTGAGTTAGCCGATATTTTAGGGAATTTCGTAAACAGAACCTTGGTGCTAACACAAAAGTACTACGCAGGAATCATTCCAAGTCCGGGTGAATTCATTGCTGAAGATAAAGAGCTCATTTCGGAAATAGAAGCTATTCCTGCAAAGATTGAAACACTCATATATGCTTACAAATTGCGTGAAGCGCAAACGGAATGGATGAATTTGGCTCGACTGGGAAATAAATACCTGGCAGATCAAGAGCCATGGAAACTCATTAAAACGGATCCGGAACGCGTAAAAACAATTCTTTACCTTGCCAATGTTTTAACCACACATCTCGCTTTGATGGGTCGTCCTTTTCTTCCAACAACAAGTGATCGATTAGCAACTATGTTGAACATTGATATTACGAATGTTGCATGGCATTCAAAATCTACTGAAATTCTTTCTCAAGGACATCAAATCGGAACCCCTGAAATATTATTCACGAAAATCGAAGATTCATTTGTTGAAGAAGAGCGTGCAAAACTAATGAGTCATAATTCCACTGAAACATCTAATTTTCCTCCTATGAAAGACGCCATTTCCTTTGACGAATTCACAAAACTTGACATGCGTTTAGCTACCATAAAACACGCAGAAAAAGTTGAAAACGCTGATAAATTATTGAAATTGACGGTGCTTACAGGCATTGACGAACGCACCATTGTATCGGGAATTGCTGAGCATTACTCGCCAGAAGAAATCATCGGAAAAACGGTTTTAATCTTGCTCAATTTGGAGCCAAGAAAAATTCGCGGCATTGAGTCGCAAGGGATGGTGTTAATGGCAGAAGATGCGCTTGGAGCTTTGAGTTTTTTAGCTCCTGAAAAAGCATTTGAAGCAGGTCCAACAGTAAGATAATCCAAAGATTTGTTAATTGACTTGCAAAAACGGGTAATTTGAACTATCTTTGAATACTTGTTCTTGGCGGAGAATTTTAACAGGCATATGCCTTAAAAATATATTGCGGGGTGGAGCAGTTGGTAGCTCGTCGGGCTCATAACCCGAAGGCCGCACGTTCGAGTCGTGTCCCCGCTACTAGGAAAAGCCAGTCAAATTTTGACTGGCTTTTTGCATTTCCGGAAGCGCTGAAAGTTTACTTTCAAAAGCTGATGGGAATGTAAAAAGGAGGAACGCGAAGCGGTCTGAGCTTTTCCTTGTTAAGCCCTCCTATAACGTCCATCCGAAATGAAATGGAGGATATTCGTGTCCCCGCTACTTAAATGAAAATCGCAATTACGAAAGTGATGGCACTTTTTCTTTTTCACTCAAAACTCGTTCTCCAACCCACACTGTTTTAGGAAGCGCTTTTCTTTCACAGTGAGTGTGATGAAAGAGAGCGACGAAGAATGAGAAAGAGAGCGATGAAGAACGCACAACGGTCTGAGCTTTTCATTGTGTAGCATATTCTTATACTTACATCCGAAATGAAATGAGCCATATTCTCATTTAATACAATTCATGATTATTCAAAACAAATAAAAAACAAACAAGAGTAAAAATTACCCGTATTTATCAAACGAGAGTATTTTTTTAGTATTTTTACCCTTGTATTAATTACAGGCGTAAAATTTACACTTAAAGAAAATGAGCAAATTCAAAAGAGAAATACCATACAACGACTTACCGTTGCTGCCTCCAAAGGCAGACATTGAAACAAAAAGCATTCTACGCAAAACCATTTCTGCAGGTAGAGCATTGGCTCATCTGAACGGAACCTTGATGAATTTGCCAAATCCGACCTTGTTTTTAGACACGATTTATTTGCAAGAAGCAAAAGCAAGTTCGGAAGTAGAAAACATTATTACAACAAACGATGAACTTTATAAATCATTAGTTGCCGACAAAAAAGTGGAAAATTCATCCACTAAAGAAGTATTGAGTTACAAAGAAGCGCTATGGCTTGGGTTGGAAGAAATAAAAAAGAAACCATTTATCACAACAAACCTTTGTATAAGTATTGTTCAGTGTATAAAACAGAATACGGCTGCAATACGCAACACGCCAGGAACAACCTTAAGCAATTCCAAAGGCGAAGTAATTTACACACCACCAATCGGTGAAGCTATTATTCGTAAGAAACTGGCAAACTTAGAAAAATTCATCAACGAACCTGCTGTCGATAAAGACGGAATTCAACCCATTGACCCACTTATCAAAATGGCGTTAATGCACTATCAATTTGAAGCAATTCATCCATTTTCAGACGGTAATGGAAGAACAGGAAGAATTTTATTATTGTTGTATCTCAAACTTTCTGGCCTGCTCGATACACCTGCAATTTATTTGAGTGAATACATCATAAAAAACAAAGCGGATTATTACAAGCGTTTGCGGGATGTAACCGAAAACAACGACTGGGAAAATTACATTTTGTATATGTTAGATATGATAGAAGAAACTTCAACCAAAGGTAAAGAGCGATTGAATAAAATTGTAGACATCATGACAAAGACGGCAGATGAAATCAAAGTAAAACTCCCCAAAATTTATTCGAAAGATTTGGTGGAGATTTTATTTCGCTTGCCTTATACTAAACGCCAACATTTGATTGATGAAAATATCGGAAACCCAAAAACAGTTGGAAATTATTTGATGACCTTAGAAGAAAACGGATTTTTGAAATCAATAAAAGTTGGAAAAGAAAAATTGTATTTAAACCAACGTCTATTGAAAATTCTGGAAGACAACTAAATGGGTAAGCCCCATTTACGTCCATCCGAAATGAAATGGAGGATAATCTGTCCCCGCTACTAGAGAAGACTCATCAGTTAAAATAATTGGTGAGTCTTTTTTTTGTCCCTCTGTATCCCTTGTTAAATCTAGGATTAACTGGATCAAGTCAAAAAGTTGGGGACTAGGCATAAATTTTAGATAATAGATTTTTTAAAGTAATTTTGAACTTCTAAACGAAACCAGTGTTTTGAAAGCATGCAAACTATCCGTCAAAATATTCTATTGAAATACCTTTGGATAGGTTTGGCATTGTTTATTTTCAATTTTAGTATTGATACACCAGACGTTTTTGGTGATGATGTAGCTGAAGATCTTAGCTTTAATGATATTGAATCAATTACCGAGCTGGTCTTGGAAGATATTCTTGGAATTTACAATGCTTGTCCTGAACATGATGAAAATGACTTGGATGATGAAGGCGGATTTTGTAAAAAATTTGATTTTAAGTTTAATCAAAACTTTCCATTAAAAATTGATACGAAAGTTGATCTTATAAATGAAGAAAGAAATTTCATTGTTTACAATACATCACACCCATTAAGTCCCTTTCTGCAAGGTCTAATTAAACCTCCCCAAGTTTAAATTAATTTTTAGTCAATCATGTGGTTCTGAATCTCAGAAGCACTTTGTCTCATTTATTAATTTATTCAAATGTTAAATTCAAAAATTTATGCGATTTTAATCGCGCTTTTAGTTATTTACTCCTGTGGTTCAGGGGAAGAAAAAAACAAATCTATTGATTCATTCCTAGTAGGTAATCCAGTAAAAACTGATACCATTTTTAAAAAGAATTATGTTGCAGAAATTCAAGCGATAAAAAATGTTGAAATTCGATCAAGAATTAAAGGATTCATTGATAAAATTTATGTCGATGAAGGATCTTTTGTTAAGGAAGGTCAAATTCTTTTTTCCATAAGTGCTCAAGAGTATTCTGACGAACTTCAGCGGGCAAAAGCACAATTAAAAAGCGAAATTGCCCAACAAAAGTCCTTAAAAGTTGAATTAAGGAATGTACAGAATTTATTCACGAAAAACATTGTTTCTAAATCTGAGGTTGAAATTGCAGAAGCAAAAATAGAAGCATCCGAAGCAAGATGTGAAGAATTGAATGCGGAAATCGCTACTGCTCAACTCAACGTATCTTTCACCAAAATCAAAGCACCTTTCTCAGGTTATATCAATCGAATTCCACTGAAATTGGGAAGTTTAATTGAGGAAGGAAGTCTGTTAACTACGCTGTCCGATAATGATGATATATTCACGTATTTCAAAGTATCAGAAACTGAATACCTCAGTTTCGTTCATAGTGGTATTCTCAATAAATCAAAAACACTAGAACTTTCATTAGCAGATAATTCAACTCATAACGAAAAAGGACTAATTGAGACGATGGATGGTGAAGTCGAAAAATCAACGGGTAATATTTCATTTCGTGGCAGATTTAAAAACCCCGGAAATGTATTGAAACATGGTGCAACAGGAAAAATTAGTATTCCTTTCGATTTGAAAGATGTCCTGTTAATTCCGATGAGCGCAACCTTCGAAATACAAGAAAATTATTACGTCTACGTGGTTGAGAAAGATAACAAATTGAAATTGAGACGAATTTACCCCGGTCTTTCTTTAGGTGAAAATTACGTCATTGAGAACGGATTAAGTCCAACAGACAAAATCCTTCTCGAAGGAATTCAGCTCGTGAAGGAAGGTCAAGTCATCAAGGTCAAAAACTAAATCTCGAATCATGTTTAACATCTTTATTAAACGACCGATATTGTCGATAGTAATATCTGTCATGATAGTTTTACTTGGCTTACTGGCTTTGAATAATTTACCAATGACTCAATTCCCAAGTGTAGCTCCACCAGAGGTGAACGTAACCGTTGAATACACAGGTGCAAATGCTGAAACAGTTACTAAAGCCGCCATTGTTCCACTTGAACGTGCAATAAACGGTGTACCCGGAATGAAATATATGTCCTCGGATGCCGGAAATGATGGCGTGGGAGTCGTACAAGTTATTTTTGAAGTAGGTACAGATCCGGATGTTGCTGCAGTTAACGTTCAAAACCGAGTCGCAGCCGTAATGGGTGAACTCCCTGAGGAAGTAATTAAAAATGGTGTAAAAATCGCAAAAGAGGAAAATGCCATGCTCATGTATTTGAATGTTTACAGCAAGGACACCTCATTAACTGAAAAATTTCTTTACAACTATACTGACATCAATATTCTCGCGGAATTAAAGCGGGTTAAAGGCGTAGGATACGCAGACATTTTAGGAGCTAAGGAGTATGCCATGCGTATTTGGCTCAAACCTGATAAAATGCTTGCTTACAATATCTCAACTAACGATATCAACGAAGCTTTAGATAATCAAAATATAGAAGCTGCCCCTGGGAAAATTGGTGAAAATTCAGATCGTTCAACAAACTATGCCTTACAATATGTAGTGAAATACACAGGTAAGTTTAATACAGAAGAAGCGTATGCCAATATCCCAATAAAATCAACTGAGGATGGTCAAATTCTTAGAATTAAAGATGTTGCAGAAGTAGAATTTGGCACAACTTATTTTGATGTTGAAGCGAAGTTGAACGGAAAACCATGTGCCTCCATTATGTTAAAGCAGTTACCGGGATCAAATGCCAGTGAGGTAATTCAGGACGTAAAAGCCAAAATGGAACAACTGAAGGAAAACAACTTCATAGAAGGAATCGATTATACTATCAGCTATGATGTTAGTCGATTTCTTGATGCATCTGTTCATGAAGTAGTAAAGACACTAATTGAAGCTTTTATACTTGTATCGTTAGTTGTATTTATTTTCCTTCAAGATTTCAGATCAACACTAATTCCAGCGTTGACGGTTCCCGTTTCCTTAGTTGGAACCTTCTTTTTTATGCAGTTTTTTGGCTTTTCACTCAACCTAATTACTCTGTTCGCATTGGTTTTAGCCATTGGGATAGTCATTGACAATGCGATAGTTGTAGTTGAGGCCGTTCATTCGAAAATAGAAGAAGGAATGTCACCCAAGAAAGCAACGGAGTCTGCCATGAGAGAAATAACAGGGGCAATAATTGCCATAACCCTCGTTATGTCAGCCGTTTTTGTTCCCACAGCATTCATGAGCGGACCAGTTGGTATTTTCTATAAACAGTTCTCAATCACTATGGCTATTTCGATTGTTTTATCAGGAATTGTAGCACTTACATTGACTCCCGCATTGTGTGCACTTCTTTTAAAAGCAAATCATGGCAATACCAAAAAAGGGTTTGTTTCAAAATTTTTTAATGGATTCAACCGTTGGTATGATGGATTATCTAATCGTTTTCAAACGTTACTAAAAGTAATTGTCAATCGAAGAGTGATCACTTTTGGTGTGCTTATACTATTTGTTCTTTTAACAGGTGTTTTGGGTAAAATTCTCCCCTCGGGTTTCATTCCCAATGAAGATCAAGGAATGTTTTACGTTTCCATCACCACTCCGCCTGGAGCAACGTTAGAACGAACAAAAGAGGTTGTAAATACCATTCAAGAGGCCGCACAAACGCTTGAAGGAGTAGAATCTGTTTCTAGTTTAGCAGGCACCAACATTTTAAGTGATGGAACAGGCGCAACTTACGGAACGGTGCTCGTCAATTTAAAAAAATGGGACGAACGAAATTCAACTGTAGATGAAGTAATTTCTGCTCTTGAAGATAAGACCAAGAATATAAAAACCGCTAAAATAGAAATGTTCCCACCGCCGGCTGTTCCTGGATATGGAAATGCAAGTGGTTTTGAACTTCGTTTATTAGACAAAACGGGTACAGGTGATTTAAAGAAAATGGAAGCGGTTGTTAAACAATTCATCAAAGACCTTGAATCTAGACCAGAAATTGGATCAGCATTTTCCATTTTTGATGCTAGTTATCCGCAGTACTTGTTGAATATAGATTACGATAAAGCCGCTCAAAAAGGCGTAACTGTAAATAATGCAATGTCTTCATTACAGACTTTACTTGGAAGTGAATACGCCACGAATTTCATCAAATTTGGTCAAATGTATAAAGTGATGATTCAGGCATTGCCAGAATACCGATCCACTCCTGAAGATATTATGAAGTTAACAGTTAAAAATGACTTAGGAGAATTGGTACAATTGAGCACATTTACAACTATTGAAAAAGTTTACGGAGTTGACCAAATAACCCGCTACAACATGTATCCATCAGCTGAATTAAATGGAGAAGCAAGCCCGGGTTATAGTTCCGGTAGTGCAATTGCAGCAATTCAAGATGTTGCAAAAACTAAACTACCGAAAGGATATGATATCGATTGGGCAGGTATAACAAGAGATGAGGTTGCCACTGGAAATGAGGCAGTTGTAATTTTTATAATATGTCTTGTTTTTGTTTATCTGCTTCTCGCAGCACAATACGAAAGTTTCCTACTACCAATGCCAGTAATTTTATCACTCCCTACTGGCGTATTTGGTGCATTCCTGTTTCTGTGGTTTTTTGGCTTGGAAAATAACATTTATGCACAAGTGTCAATCATAATGCTAATTGGTTTGCTAGGAAAAAATGCAATTCTAATCATCGAATTTGCCAGTATGAAACACAAACAAGGAGCTACACCGATACAGGCAGCGTTAGAGGCAACCAAATTACGACTTCGCCCAATTCTTATGACATCGTTTGCATTCGTTGCAGGATTAATACCACTTATGTTTTCAGCAGGTGCAGGAGAAATTGGAAACAGAACCATTGGCTCATCTGCCGCAGGAGGAATGCTTTTAGGGACAGTATTTGGATTAATAATAATTCCTGGTCTCTATGTGGTCTTTGCAACGCTCTCTGAAAAACTCGCTAATCGCAGAATGAAAGAACGAATTCCATTGACAGAAGAAAATATTTAAAACTTAAAGGGTATGAAAACAACATATAATTTATTTCTATTCGGTCTGTTCATTTTGGTGGCTGGATGTAAATCACTTAAGAATCCCATTGAACCAAATTTGAAGAAGATTCCTATTAATTATCTGGAAATATCAGATTCTGTCAATTCTGCTAAGGTAACTCCAAAAGAATTATTCTCAGATTCTCTATTACACAAATTAATTGACTCTGCATTGACATCAAATCTCGCCTTATTGAGAGCACAAAATAATCTTCTTCAGTTTGAAGCCGATATTCAGGAAGCGAGGTCTAATCTAATACCAAAAGTTGGAGTATTTGGTGGATACTCCAAACGAAAATTTGGTTTACATACGATGGACGGAGCGGGAAATATTACAACACCTATTGGTGATGGTGAACTAATACCAATCCATTTAAATGATTTCAATTTTGGTCTTCAAACCAGTTGGGAAATCGACATTTGGGGAAAATTGAAACAACAAAAAAAAGCAGCCCAATCACGTTTACTAGCTGCAATTGAAACTCAAAACATGCTGAAGACACAGATCATAGAGCAGGTTGTGTTGAATTATTTTAATCTAGTTTGTCTAGATGAAAATAAACGCATTGTAAATCGAAATTTGCTTTTGAATCAAGAGATGATTGAAGTATTGAAAGCACAAAAAGAATCGGGAAAAACAACAGAGTTAAGTGTCCAACAATTTGAATCGTTAAGTTTAAATTATGCGAATGAAATTCTAAAATTGGATGCAGAGATTTATTATACTGAAAACGAACTTAGAAAACTATGTGGAAAATTTGATGGTGTAATTGAACGTTCATCTTTTCAATCGAATAAGCTCCAATCGATACAGATAAATTCTGGTATTCCAGGGCAATTACTTTCAAACCGCCCCGATGTTAGGCAAGCTGAACAAGAGCTCCTGGCATCAAAAGCTGATTTGCTAACTGCACGCAAAATGTTTTATCCCAGTTTGACGATTAATGGAAGTCTGGGTTATCAAGCTTACAAGACCCGTTTTTTGTTCTCTTCTCCTGAATCCATTGCCTATGGGCTATTTGGAAATCTCATGGCACCGATTATAAACCTTGGTGAATTAAAAGCGAATTTTAAAAGGGCTTCATCAAACCAAATAGATGCACTATACAACTGCCAAGAAACATTACTAAATGCCTTTACCGAAGTAAATAATAGTTTGTTTGCAATTCAAAACACAGAAAAAATGATTTCAAATAAAAATCGAGAAATGGAAAAATTAAAAGAGTCACGAACGATTGCAGGAGAATTATTTAATGCCAACAGAGCTGATTATCTCGAAGTTCTTTTCTCTCAACAAAATGCCCTTTCAGCGGAACTTGAACTAATGGATCTATCTAAAAATCAATTCCTTTGGAAAGTATACTTGTACAAAGCCATTGGTGGAGGGTGGAGATAATTTTACAAAAAAACGCCACCCGATGAGGTGGCGTTCTGCTTTTCTGTATACTTACTTTGAACATCGTTCAGATGTCAGCACCAGCGTAATTTTCCATTCCTGTGCTTCGTCGGTGAAATCCTCATCAACGGTCACATCCATTTTATTCACCTTACCGCTTAACTCGGCACCGGTGGAATGTGGAATGAATGCGCTGAACGAGGAACCTTGGCAGCCAAACATCTACTTGAATGCCAAAACCAATACCTTGTTCATGGATATAAAGCCGGAGGCATTGGGAGATTTTTAATGCACTTGGTCAAGAAATTTGGCGAGGAACGGCACGGCCAATCCTGCAACTCTCCGGTTTTTTTCCTGGTCTTTATCAGGTAAGGGTGCAGCAAGGAACAAAACGGTATATTAAAACGATTGGGATTTATTGAATCGGGTTTAAGAGGTTAAAAAGCGAAAAATGACACGAATTACCTTATTCCTATGCATCTCACTTGCCCACCTTGGTTTTTGTCAAATCCCAGCAGACAGCCTGAAGCCCCATCTCCATAATTCCAACTATAAGTATTATTTCCAATCGTTGAATTGCCATCAAGTGTAACTACTATGGTGACGTTGCCACAATGGGTTCATTTGCTTCCGGAAAATTTGCCAAACTGTGATATTTCAATTACCGGGGATTCGTGCTATCAAAATTTTCAAACATTTAGCTTGGAATGTAGTGATTCAGTTTATTCAATAGCCTGGAATTTCGGTGATCCGAGCTCAGGGGCCAATAATACCTCAACAGCCATAAATCCTACCCACGAGTTTTCTGATTTGGCTTCTTATCAAATTACCGCCATTGTTGAATTTAACTGTCATAAGGATACGATTACCCAAAACATAAGCTTGTTGGATTGTCCAGAGCCCCTCACGCCAACCTTGCCTTATGAATTTCCCAATGTAATTACGCCCAATTCGGATGGCGCCAATGATTTCTTTGCTATCGAAAATTTACCTGAAAACACAGAAGTAATTATTCTCAATCGTTGGGGAAATGTGGTGTTTTCTTCGACAAACTATCAGAATAACTGCAATGGCGAGGACAATTCAGGCACAACTCTTCTTGACGGTGTTTACACGTATAAGTATACTACCGAAGCAGGAACCATAGGACATGGATTTGTGCATTTAGTGAGATAATAGCCCCCAACCCCTCCCAAATCAGGCTTCGTCTTGACATATAGGAGATATCGTCAAGGTTCGATAATTTGATACTCCTCTCTACTACCGAAGACTCATCAGTTAAAATAATTGGTGAGTCTTTTTTTTCCTCTGTATCACTTGTTAAATATAGGATTAAGTGAAAAATAATCTGTAAAAACCAATTTCGACTTGACTTTTTTTTCTGAATTATCTCATCCTTATCATAACCTATGACCTTTAGGATGACATGACTAATTTATTATCTTCTGAAATGGAAGTTTAGACTTTCTTTGGATGTTGTTAAGTGCTCTTTTAAGATGAGGAGAAAAAAGGAAATCAAAGATTACTAGTTTCGATTTAATTTGTCATTCTTTCAAAATATCTAGCACTTAATATGATCCATAATGTTGTTAATTTTTGTCCTGTTAAGAGCAACTAATATGGTACTTACTTGATTATTATTATTCTTTTTATAATGTAGAGTTTACATAAGTTTAATATTGAAAATTAATTCTGTTTTAGACTTTTTTAGATTTTTGTTGAATGAATCTTATCAACAGAGAAATAAGTTGGCTTGGTTTCAACGAACGTGTTTTACAAGAAGCAACAGACGATACCGTTCCCTTAGTTGAACGCATGCGATTTTTAGGAATTTACTCTAACAACATGGACGAGTTTTTTAGAGTCCGCGTAGCAAACTTGAGGAGAATAATAACCTTTAAAAAACAAAAAATTGATGGTTTTAACGGTTCACCCGAAGAATTATATAAAGAAATCCGTGATATCGTTTTAAAACAACAAGAGAAATTTAAAACCGCTTACGAGCAAATTGTAACTGAATTTTCTAAAAAAGGTGTACGCGTAATAAATGAGAAGCAATTATCTGAAGATCAGTTGTTATTTCTTAAAAAATACTTCATAACTGAACTAAAACACGAGATTTTTCCGTTTATTCTTGATAAAAAAAATGAATTTCCTAAATTACGTGACTACGCTATTTATCTTGCGATTAAATTAGAGGACAACAAAGGAAAAATCAGATATGCACTGATTAAAATACCAAGTGAACCAGGAAGATTTGTTATTCTTCCAAACGAGGAATCAAAAGATGTAATTCTGATCGATGACATTATTCGTATTCACCTAAAAGATATTTTTTCCATTTTTCAACCTATTAAAGCCGACGCATTTACATTTAAATTTACGCGTGATGCTGAATTGGACCTGGACGACGACTTAACTACAACCTTTATTGAAAAAATAGAAAAGAGTCTAAAACAACGAAAAAAAGGGATACCTGTTCGATTTGTTTACGATTCAAAGATGCCAAAAGATTTGTTGGAATTTCTATTAAAATCGTTGGAACTGAAATTTGGATTAAGCACCATTCCCGGAGGTAGGTACCATAATTTCAAGGATTTTATGAGCTTTCCTGACTTTAACAATCCACATTTCTTATTTAAGTACCAACCACCGAATGATCATCCAAAACTTAAAAATGTTCAGAGTATAATCAACGTGATTGAAAATGAGGACATCTTATTGCATTTTCCTTACCAGCGTTTCGAACATGTGGTGGACCTATTAAGGGAAGCGGCAATCGATCCCAAAGTTCGGAACATAAAAATCAATATTTACAGAGTTGCAAGAAATTCAGATGTTATGAAAGCTTTACTCGCTGCTGTTTTCAATGGAAAAGGTGTTACTGTTGTAATGGAATTGCAAGCCCGATTTGATGAAGAGAATAACCTTTATTGGAGTGACCGATTAAAGGAATCTGGTGCCCGCGTAATTTATGGCGTACCTGGATTAAAAGTGCATTCAAAACTCTTACAAATTACAAGGATTTCTGGCAAAAAAGAACACTTTATTAGCTACATTGGAACAGGGAACTTTAACGAAAGAACCTCCACAATTTACACAGATGTCGCACTGTTAACAGCAAATAGGGAGATTGGGTTAGAGGTGAATCGCGTATTTAGACTTATTGAAAATAATTTAGAACGAACAACTCACAAGCATTTACTCGTGTACCCATTTAACGTGAGACGAAAATTGTTTAGCCTTATCGACAGGGAAATTACCCACGTCATAAAAGGACAACCCGGAGCATTTCGGATGAAACTCAATAACTTAACAGACAAGAAAATAATTGAAAAATTATACGAAGCATCCAAAAGAGGGGTAAAAATACAATTAATCGTTCGAGGAATTTGTTGCTTGAAACCAGGCGTAAAAGGATTGAGTGAAAATATTGAAGTTATAAGCATCGTAGATCGCTACCTAGAACACGAACGGTTTTTTATTTTTGACAACGCTGGTAAGCCAACATATATCATTACTTCCGCTGATTTGATGGAACGAAATCTCGATAACCGGATTGAAGTTGGTGTTTTTATAAATTCTAAAGAAATTCAAATGCAACTCAATCGTATTTTTGATTTCCAATGGAAAGGAAGCGTTAAAGCACGATTAATTTCCTCCGATTCAAAAACCAGATATAGAAAAAGAAATTTACCACCATTTCACGCCCAACAGGAGCTCTATAGCTATTACCAAACACTAAAGTGAAAAGTAATGAGTACCTTTGCTTTGTCCCCCTGTATCTTTTGCTAAATCCATGATTAACTGAAAAACAACTTGAATATTTGAGGTTCGATATTCGCGATTTTAAGGGGGTGGAGTTCTACGGAGTACGTTACGAACGATGCCTGGAACCGCTTCCTGAATTACACCAATGGCAGTGTAAACAGGGTAAAATCCTTTAAGGGAAATGGGTTCTCGGTTCATTGCCTTAGGGATTAGAATTTTTGCGATAAAGGAGAGCAGAACCCAACTTTTTTGAGGGCTTCCGAACGCAGCAAAAATCATAAAATAATTTATTTGATAATTTGATAATTGGGGTTTAGGGCGAAGCCCCAATTTTTAAAAAATGTGGCTTTATAACGTGATTTACCAGTTTTAATAGATATGTATCAACTTATCTTTGAAACTCTGGTCAACATTTCCTTAAACCTCAAATAACAGTAATTTTCGCTTACCTTTGCAGAAAAATAATCCATGGAACTTGCAATTACCGAAATTCAAGATATTCTTACCAAACTTGGTATTGAAAAGATTAATAAGGGCGCTTCAGCTGGAGGGGAATGGCTTCAAACAAATGGTGAGGAAATTCACTCTTATTCGCCTGTTAACGGCGAGAAAATTGCCACAGTGCATGCCGCCAAAGCAGTAGATTACGAGGCTGTGATTTTAAAAGCTCAAAAGGCGTTTCAATTATGGAGAGCGTGGCCAGCTCCTAAACGAGGAGAAATTATCAGGCAACTTGCGGAAAAAATCAGGGAATACAAGTATCCGCTTGGAAAATTAGTTTCTTACGAAATGGGGAAATCCCTTCAAGAGGGCTTGGGTGAGGTGCAAGAAATGATTGACATCTGTGATTTCGCTGTGGGTTTGTCACGGCAACTTTACGGGTTAACCATGCATTCCGAGCGTCCAGGTCACCGAATGTACGAACAGTACCATCCGTTGGGAATTGTCGGAATTATCTCTGCTTTTAATTTTCCTGTCGCTGTATGGAACTGGAATACAGCACTCGCTTGGGTATGTGGCGATGTATGCGTTTGGAAACCCTCTGAAAAAACACCCCTCACGGCCATTGCGTGTCAGAACATCACAAAAGAGGTATTTGACGCAAACGGCGTACCCGAAGGAGTTTCGGGATTGGTAATTGGTGGTGCTGAAATTGGAAAAGTAATGGCAAATGACCCAAGAATTCCTTTGGTTTCTGCCACAGGCTCTAGCCGCATGGGGAAATCCGTAGGTGCAGTAGTTGGACAACGCTTAGGAAGATCGCTGCTTGAACTTGGGGGAAATAACGCCATCATTATTGCACCAAGTGCTGACTTAAAGATGGTAGTGCCAGGAGCCGTTTTTGGTGCTGTAGGCACTGCCGGTCAACGATGTACATCTACACGGAGACTAATCGTTCATGAGTCTATTTACAATACTGTAAAAGAAGCCCTTGCTAAGGCATATCAACAATTAAAAATTGGGAATCCATTGGATCAAGACAATCACGTGGGACCTCTCATCGATAAGGAGGCTGTAAACAACTATTTGAATGCAATTGAACAAGCAAAAAAAGAAGGTGGAAAGATTGTAGTGGAAGGCGGAGTTCTTAGCGGTGAAGGTTATGAATCTGGCTGTTATGTGAAACCGTGCATCATCGAGGCAGAGAATCATTATTCCATTGTGCAACATGAAACATTTGCTCCTATTCTTTATGTCATAAAATATTCCGGTGACGTACATGAGGCCATAGCACTTCAAAACGGAGTTCCTCAGGGGCTATCCTCTGCTATTATGACCAATAACCTAAAAGAATCGGAGGCATTTTTATCGCATGCCGGCTCCGATTGTGGAATTGCGAATGTAAACATTGGAACATCGGGAGCAGAAATTGGTGGTGCTTTCGGTGGAGAAAAGGAAACAGGAGGGGGAAGAGAGTCAGGTTCCGATGCATGGAAAATCTACATGAGAAGGCAAACCAACACCATCAATTACTCAGACAGTTTGCCCTTAGCACAAGGTATTAAATTTGATTTATAGAAAGATTTTATTTAAGGGTTCTATTCTTGTAGAAAAAGTGCATACAAAAAACGTGTGGGAAACTTATACAGGAAATAAATACGAAAATCATTGCTAAATTGAATGTAAAACTTTCGCCAACATTCATAAATAAAACAGCAAAAAGCAATAGGGCTCCCGCGTTGAAAGGTAATGCAGAAACAAATAAACTGGAGTTAGTCTGATGAAGCGACGCTTTCAGGTGAGTCCATCCCATCCAGCTGTGGTGAAAAACGAAATAAATGGAAAATGCGATTACAACCGGCATGTAATAGCTCACACAGAGCAAGAGGGTCAAAATGGCCAAGGAAATGTTTCTAACTCTCAGGGATATGAGCAATGCACTAACAATAGCACCTAAAAATAGTAATTTCCATACTGGACTGTCCGATAAAACCCCAATTTCTAAAGACTGTAGGATTTGATTGAGTTCAGTAACATGAGAGGAGAGCAAGGCAGTAAAAAAAAGCAAGCCCCACAGAAATCCGATAAATGGCGAATCAATCTTCCACTCCGTAATATCTGTCTGTCCAAAATGCCATGCCGAATACAGTATAAATAACAACAAGGAAATCATCGGGGAGAGCAACCAAATGGCATACACCGCGGCCATAATGGCTAAGTATTTTAATACAAAAGACAAGTTTATATTTTGGTTTTTGGAGAGTACACCTAACTTATAATCCAAGGCCCCATGAGGTATTCCAATTAAAAGCATGCCAACAAATAACAATCCATACATCACGTTATTGGCATGATTTGGCACGATGGCCGACAAGAGGAAATAACATGCAGAAATCACAATAACAGCAGCAACAGGTTTGATTTTATCGAAAAAAGAAAAAAGTAATGCCCTAAGAAATATTCCGATCGGCAACTTATAAAACATCGAAATATCTTCACGAACTTTCGTTTTTTCATCCAAGAAGTTGAGAATGAAACGCGTTGATTTGACAGTAAATAGTCGCTCAAAAATTGATTTTCCAAAGCGAGGCCAAACTGACAAAATGTAAATCAATAAGCTGTCGTAAAATCTGAATCTTAAAGGTGCGGGGACACGATTGTTTTTTTTGCCGTTATTCAACGTTATACGTTGGGCATGGTCATACATGTTTTTAAATGCATATCCGGTGCTTGGCTTCACATTATTTGCCCTTGATCCTATTGAAATAATCTTTTCGGTGGGTTGGTGAGTTGGTATATCCATGAACATTGGAATCTTTCCCCTTTCTACGTGCTCAATGGTGTAAGCCCCATATCTTTTAGTTATGTACCGATTGAGTTGCTCAGCAGCATACTTTTCCTCTATTACCTCTTTACCAAACCGCGTAAATTCGATTAAACCCTCATTTTTCGAAAATGGGAGGACATAAACAAACTGCGTGAACTCATGCTGATCCACGGAAAAGTCCATTAGCGTACACGCATTTTTGAGAAAAACACCTTCGGTTAAACTAACTTTAAAGCCAAGAAATGACTGCCAAATATTTTGTTTTTGATTCGTAGCGTCCACAAGACTTGGTGTTCTCGCATCCACGATTTTTTCGCCAAAATATTCCCCATTTGTTGTCTTTAGATAAACCGGTTCGGATTCATACATATCAATTATGTAATCTTGTACATAATCGACATCATAGTTTAATAGTATCTTTCGGGTTAAATCGTACAATCTTTCACACGCAACGTGATAATACCTCAATGGAAAAATACTTTCGGTGTGAAGCCCATCGAAAGACACCTCTTGCCAACTGTGTGTTATTACCTCATGTAAGTCCTGCACTATTGACTCCGTTGGTTGTGCCCAGAAACAAAATGTTTTGTCGTTACTTCTCTTATCTGCGGAATCGATAACCAATATTTTTTTTCCAAGAAGTTCTTGATTTTTATGAAGTTTCTGAATAAGAAGGCATGAACTCGCGCCGAATCCCGAGAAAATAATATCGTATGTTTGGTTTAGGTTGTTCATGCGTTATACGCCAAAGAAGAAAAACACCTAAAAAGCTAAATTGTTTCTAGCTTAGGTTGCAATAAAGAAATTATCGCTTACACTTGGTAAAAAAGAACTTTTTTCAAAGCAATTAGCAACGCGGGTGTTAATTCATTAAAAGAATGCGCGTAGCTCCATTCCCCCTGTGTGAATCGTTCGAGAATTTTCATTTCTCCGCCCAAGGTACTGAAAGGTCATTTGTAAATTCTTTGAAACAAAGTACTGATAACTCAGATTCCAAACCATATTATTTCCTGGCTGTAAAGCTTCCAGCATATCAAATCCCACGGGAGAATTTGATGATCCGTAAAAATTCATTTTCACATATTTCAGCTCTCCTTGTAAACTTCCTTTTTGGGTTTGGTTCCACTTTGCATTCCCAGAAAACTCCTGTAATTGAAGTGTCTCATTTCCCTGAATATTTTGCTTATTTCCTCGTCTAAACGAAATGCCATAACGTAAATTCGTAGACGGTTGAAATGCAAATTCCGATTGAATATTCCAAAAATTTAGGAAATAGTTTCTATTTGGCGTATAATCAACAACTGACTCCTTTTTTCCCATTGCTACTTTACACTCCGATATATACTTTTTTAGAAAGTTCCAACGAAAATTGAGTTCATGGCTTTGTATCGACCTTGCATCGTAGCCGGAAGCCAATAATATTTTTGTTTGACTTTGGCTTACTACATATTCACCTGAAAACAGTGCTGACGTACGGTTGAAAAACAAACTGTTTCGAATACTAGAATTGGCGCTGATCATATCTTGGGAATTTAAAGCTGCATCTAAGGGATTCAATAAGCTGGCCCAATTTGCGGAGCCAATTTTTTTATTGACTCTCCATCGGGCTTGATCAGAAAACATACTGATCCACTTGAAGAATCCCTCCTCATTATTCCATCTTCTTTCTGGCCTCCAGAAAAAGCCAGAATTAAATTCATTGTTATATGTTTTGATATATTCATTACTAGGTGTAAATACACGAATGTACCCTGCTTGATCAATGAACTGTGCAACTTCAAATTCATTTAAGTCCTCTACTCCGTCGGCGTCGTAGTCGATCCACGTGTATACACCCTGCCCATCATTTACCTTAATGTATACAAAATCTCTTTTTTGCTCCAACCCTGCACCAATTTCGTAAAAGGTGTTCAGAGTAATATCGCCTTTTTTTGATTTATACTGAAGGTCAAAACGTCCTATTGCTGTATTTTCAGGGTCCTGCTGAAGAAGGGTGCTATCTACTATTTCTAATTTACGCCAACCAAGTAACGTGCTCACTTGAAATTGCTTTAGCCCTTTTGCCGAATAATTCAGCCCCGAGGAAAGGGCCTTAGCCGCATTTTTTAAGGTTGTTAAACTGTCTGGACGCCAATCATAGCGCTCTCGGAAAAAGATTTTGACTTGCTGAACGGATGTGTCCCCCGTAGATATAAAAAATTGATAATCGTAGAACGCATAACTTTGCTGACTCAAGAGTTCTTGTGTCTTAAATGTGTTCAATTCTTGGTCGTCTGTGAACCCGACGGTGAATTTTCCCAAATTTTTTGATAACGTGGCTCGATGGCGTATAAATCCGTTTTCCTCAGTTGATTTGGCATCTAAATAACTAGCATCCCAGGAGGCTTTCCATCCTTTCTGAATCCAATTGCCTTCGGAAAATAAGCGTCTCCCATTGAATTGCTCACCCACTTGATAATACTGCCCGAACAAACTCATCTTGCCATTTTTTTCACTTTCCACACTCGACTTTAATTGGGCTAATAATTGATGTCCGGTATAATTTTTTCCACGAACGTTCCAATCACGGTCAAATTCAACGGTACGAAACTGCTCTACGGGATTAAAGGATGTAGACAACCATTCTGCATCGAGTGTATTTCGCCATCGAAAAAGTGTGCTATCTTTCTTCCAATTTTGTACATTTTCCCATGTCATTTTTCCTGCTTGCCCAATATCGTCTTTATTGTTGAGTTTAGAAAATGTATTGATGTCGTATTGACTTATTGCGATTTCAGTTTCTAATAAATTATTCTTATTTAATTGTAGACTTGCTCCTGAGGAGACAAACCGGCGCTTCCGAGGAGTGATCAATTGACGAGAAGGGGCGTAATCTCCTTGGGGAATTCCTCCAAGCGGAGCAACCCATTTGTATGTTTTTCCCAACGCCAATTGTTCGCTGAAAACATAGTCTCCTTTGTTTGGGCCAACATATTGGAAATAAACGCGATACGTTGCATTGGTAGGATCTTTTGAAAAAATTAAAATCGAGTCATAACCCAGGGAATCTGACATTGCATAAAGCAATTGGTTTTCGATGTATGCGACCTGGTTAATACTCGATACGCGCGCTAACTGAATGCTGTCACCTATACCTGCAAGAAAAGACTTTTGAGAAGGTGATAATTCTTGCTGTAAGTTTTGATTTTTTGCATCTTGCTCTTGGTACGCATTCAACCACACCTGTAACCCTTGGCGCTGGTAGTGTGTTGACGATTGAAGTAAGGATCGGGCATAGCTTTGATCTGAGTACTGAAATTCCACCACAATCCTGATATCCTTCGTAATTAAATTACGGGTTGTGAATACCAATTCACTACTGTTATAGTCGATTACATAATCGCGGTCTTGCCCTCGTTCCAGAAGTTTTCCATCAATATATACCCGCTCAGTTCCCGCCAAGATTACGATGAAGGGCTCGTTGTCTGCACCTGTCAAGCGATAAGGTCCTTGATTTGCTTCAAGACCTTGAATGAGTTGTCGATTAAATTTACCTTTCGATAATGCAACACTTTCTTGCGTTTTCCAAATGCCTCCGCGTGAATCTTTTGAAGAATAGTTAAATGTCAAGCCTTGCCCACGTTTTTTGTAATTTAAAAAATATCCTTTAGGTCTGTCAAGCCAGAAATCACCGGCAATTAATTTTATTTTATCGTTATATATTTGAATAAATAACTGATCAAACTCTTGCAATTTATTTGTGTTTCCATCGGGTTGAATCGGAATATTTGCATCGGAAATAGAGGCCAGTAGTTTCAAGTTAGGCGAAATATCACCGGCTAACTCCAAGTTCAATGAGCTGTTAATTCCTAAGTTTTGGCTGTTACCAAAATTGACCCCTCGAGAAATACTTCCATTTTTACTCAATTCTTTACCTCCAAATATATCCTGAACAGAGTTCTGCAATGTATTTATGAGAAATAGCTCCCTTGCTCCTTTTTCTTGCGAAAATATTTCACTCGTATCGTGTAATTGGTAACGCATTCCAAAGGCATAAGGGAAAACTTGGTATTGAAACAACAAAGAATCATTAATTTCTGATTTGAATTTTACCAATGCACGAATTTCCGAAACCGTGTAAAGGGTGGGAGAAATTTTTTCTCCTTGGCGGAAGATAGACAAAGAACCCGGCACTAAACTTAAACTATCCAGTTCAAT
>Ga0194128_10004279_pt1 | contig 21082 bp, 23 predicted proteins | sample TA2KigCa65mmetaG_FD_148650 | JGI IMG/M metagenome (GOLD analysis project Ga0194128, IMG submission 148650) | Freshwater microbial communities from Lake Tanganyika, Tanzania - TA2015037 Kigoma Deep Cast 65m | ecosystem: Environmental > Aquatic > Freshwater > Lake | place: Tanzania: Lake... | reverse complement strand
ACAGCATCGGGGCGGCGATTCGGCAAGGAGCTTCTCCATCTCGCCACCGCCGTTCACCGCCACTGAACGCGGACGGGGCACCGACGGGTGCCGAGCGCCGATAAGGGCCTTTATGTTGCCTACGCTCCCCCCAGCCCGGGGGGATTGACGGTGTCCCTTTCCACCGCGTATAAGTGGCGTCCGGGCGTGGACGGAATGGTCCTATTCGGGCGGTGCGTAACCTGATAGAGCGGTTGCTCCGCGAATCCCCCACGCCTGCGGGGGGACGCGCCGCGGTGCTCCGCATGGATACTCCGGACGAAGTCGGCAAGACGGTGATGCAGCAGCTGGTGGAAGCGAGCGAAGTCGTCGCTGCCGAAGGTCGCCCTCGTACAGCCTGCCAGGCGTGATGAGGAGTCCGCTGGCCAAGTAGGCGCGTCCGACGAAGCAGCGACCGATTGATCTCCGGCAGCCCACCTCGGCCCCAGCCGAGTAGAGAGCGAGGGTGAAACATGCAGCGCGGTGTGGCACTGTTTGCGGCTATCCTGCTCTCCGTCGAGTTTGGGGGAATCGTCCAGGCCTTCGGCCAGACAAAAGACGACACGGTCGTCTACGCGATCCAATCTGACATTGGGTCCTGGGACCCACCGAATGCGACAACGCGCGAAGCTCTGAGCTTGGGGTACCACGCTTTCGACAACTTGGCTGTTCGTGACCCGAAGACCGGCAGAATCGTGCCGCACCTGGCGTTGTCGTGGCGTCCGCTGAACGACACGACCTGGGAGCTGAAACTTCGTCAAGGCGTTCGCTTCCAGGATGGGGGCAAGTTCACGGCACACGACGTCAAGGCCACGTTTGACCGAGTCCTGGATCCCCAGAGGAAGCTGGCGCATCGCGGGGATCACGTGAAGATCAAGAGCGTGGAGGTGGTCGACGACTACACGGTGCGATTCAACACCGATGGTCCTTATCCCTTGTTTGTCGAGAGCCTGACGGCCCAGGTGATGCAATCAGAGAAGGTGATCAAGGAGAAGGGCGACGAGTGGATGCAGGAGAACCCTGTAGGGACGGGTCCCTACAAGCTGGTGAGGTGGCTGAGGAAGCGGGAGCATCTGCTCATCCGCAACGACGACTATTGGGACCGCAAGCCGGTCTACAAGTATGTACGCGTCCGAATCATCCCGGAGATGGCCACCCAGATCGCCGAGCTCCTCTCGGGAGGCGTGGACATCATGAAGGCGGTACCTCCCGACCAGTTTGACGTCATCAACAAGTCCGGAGTGGCGCGCACCGCCACGACGCCGATCCTTCGCACCTCAATGATTCAGCTCGATCAGGCGGGGCGCAGTGGTCCCAATCCCTTCACCGATCCACGCGTACGCAGAGCCGCGAATATGGCAGCCGACATGGACGGTATCATCAAGCATGTTCTGAACGGATACGCAGACCGGTTTGCGACCGCGGTCAATCCCTTGGCCTTTGGCTACGATCCAAGTCTCAAGCCCTACCGGCAGGACATTGCAGCGGCCAAGAAACTTCTGGCCGAGGCGGGTTACCCGAACGGCATCGATGTGCGTTTTCAGACGGGACTCGAGACGGTCGAGCCGGGGGTTCTCCAGACGAACGAAGCCATCATCGCCGATCTCACGAAGGCCGGAATCCGGACTCAACAGAACTACATCGGGGATCAGACGGTTTACATCGCGCGTCTGAGAGACGGCAAGGCGGGCCCGATGTTCAATTTCACGTGGGGCTATACCTCGATCTTTGACGCCGACGCCATTCTCTACCAGGTCTTCTCGTGTCAGTCACACTGGAGCTACTACTGCAACAAGGAGTTCGACCAGCTGACGCTGGCCGGCCGCTCTACTCTGGACGAGAACAAGCGGCGAGAGATCTACGCCCGGGCCCAGAAGATCCTCTTCGAGGATGCCGTCTACCTTTACAAGTGGGGCCTGCGAGGCATCTGGGGGCTCTCCAACCGAATCAACTACGACGTGCCGCGTGACGAGATCGACCGGATGTTCAACGTGAGCCCGCGTCGCTGACCCGATGGGGGTCGAAGTCGCCCCTGGCGGATGGGGCCGCCTCCGGTCGGCGGCAAGACCCCAGGGGCGTGTCTCGCTCCGACCGCGTGACCGCCGGATCGTCTCCGTCCGCGGGATGTCGGATTCAGCGCAAGCGCAATGGGGAACCGATGACCAGCCCTGACCCGAAGGCCGTGCACGCGAATGCGATCGTCATCGATGGGGTGTCGCCGCTGGCGCGCCGCCGTGAGTACCTGCGCCTCTATTCGGAGGGCGGTGTCACGTGTGTCGCGGTTACCGTCGCCCATGAGCTGGCCGCCGGCGAGACGGCGAAGGAGCTCGGTGACTGGCTGCGCTTCCTCGACGGCCGCCCCGATCTCGTGCTGGCGCGCACGGCCGGCGACGTCGAGCGGGCCAAGCGCGACGGCAAGCTCGCGGTCGTCTTCCACTTCCAGGGCACGGACCAGTTCGAGGACGACCTGAGCCTCGTCGAGGCGTACCGCGCTCTCGGCGTGCGCATGGTGCAGCTCACGTACAACGTCAAGAACCGCGTCGGCGACGGCTGCGACGAGCGCACCGACGCCGGGCTCAGCCGGTTCGGCGTGGCCCTGGTCGAGCGCCTCAACGCCAACGGGATCGTCGTCGACTGCGCGCACACCGGCGCGCGGACGACGATGGACGCGATCGAGGCGTCGTCGAGGCCCGTCGTGATCTCCCACGCCAACGCGCGCGCGATCCTGGACACGCCGCGGAACATCACCGACGATCTGGCCCGGGCCATCGCCCGCACGGGCGGGCTCGTGGGCGTGAACGTCGTGCCGTACTTCGTGGTCCGCAGCGGGCGCCCGACGATCGACCAGCTCATCGCCCACGTCGATCACTGGGTGAACGTCGCCGGCATCGATCACGTCGGCCTCGGCTTCGACTACTTCGACGGCCAGCAGCCGTTCGCGACCGACGAGGAGGCCGAGCGCGTCTGGCAGGCCGCGGTCGACAGCGGCCGCTGGAATCCGGCGACGTATCCGAAGCCGCCGCACTACTACCCGGAGGGGCTCTCCACACCGGCCGAGATGCGCAGCCTGACGCGCCGGCTTCTGGAGCGCGGCTACTCCGGCGACGACACGGCGAAGATCCTCGGCGGCAACTGGATGCGCGTGTTTCGAGCTGTCTGGGGCGCTTGACACCCCGCGCGCGCGAACGCTACAAAGGGGGCCCTGTGGCGCTCCGGGGCTATCGCGCGCGGCGCATCGTGGACGGCACGGGCGGACCCGTGCGCCGCGACGCCGTCGTGCTCGTCGAGGGCGATCGCGCCGTCGAGGTCGTCCCCGCCGGCGACGTCCCCGCGCGGGCGGAGATCGAGGACCTCGGCGACGTCACGATCCTGCCGGGGCTGATCGACGCCCACGTCCACATCATCTGGGACGGCTCGGAGTACGAGCCGGAGGTCATCCGCCGGCGGGAATCGGCCACGAAGGGCGCGGTCCGCGCCACGAGGCATGCCTGGCAGACGCTGGCGTGCGGCACCACCACCGTGCGCGACACCGGCTGCCCCGGCGGCGTGTCGCTGGCCATCCGGGACGCCATCGACGAGGGCCTCGTGCCCGGGCCGCGGATGCTGGTCGCCGGGGCGACCATCGTGATGACCGGTGGCCACTGCTGCGCGATGGGCATCGAGGTCGACGGCCCCGTCGAGGCGCGCCGGGCGGCGCGCCAGCAGCTCAAGGAGGGCGCCGACTTCATCAAGATGCTCGCGACCGGCGGCGTCTACGGCGTGCGCCACGACGTGCCCTGGTCCCCGCAGCTCTCGCTCGACGAGCTGGCGGCCGGCGCCGCCGAGGCGAAGAAGGCCGGGCGCGTGGCGGCCATCCACGCCGAGGGCGAGGAGGGCATCGCGAACGCCATCGAGGCCGGCGCGAACACGATCGAGCACTGCAACCAGCTCACCACGCAGACCGCCAAGCTGATGGCGGACCGTGGGATTTTCATGGTCCCGACACTCGCCTGGTTCTTCAACGTGGCCGAGGCCCAGCCGAGCGCGGCGTTCTCCGAGGAGTACGTGAAGAAGGGACGCTTCATGGCGGAGTGCAGCGCCCGCAGCATCGCGCTGGCGCGCGAGGCGGGCGTGAAGATCGCGGCGGGCACCGACACCGGCGCCCCGCTGGTGCCCCACAACTCGGTGCGCCGCGAGCTGGCCCTGCTGGTGCGTCTCGGCTTCACGCCGGCCGAGGCCATCGAGGCGGGCACCCGCGTGGCCGCGGAGGCCATGCGCATGGACGCGGTCGTCGGCACGCTCACCGCGGGCCGCTACGCGGACCTCATCGCCGTCGGCGGCGATCCCACGCAGGACATCGCGGCGCTCCACGACCTGCGCCTGGTGGTCAAGGGCGGCGTCACGGTCCACGAGCCGGCCGCGCACAGGAGGAGGCAGCCATGATCTCTCGCAGGGCGTTCCTCCGCACCGGAGTGGCCGCGGCAGCCGGCGGATCGATCGGGCTCGGACGGGTGCCGCGGGCCGCGGCCAAGGGCGAGCTCGAGCAGGTGACGATGGGCGGCGCCGTCGAGCCCGGCACGATGGACCCGCACATGCACGCCAACCGCTGGACGCTCGACGTGCAGAACCAGTGCTTCGACCAGCTCATCCACCGCGACCCGAAGGCCAAGATGGTGCCGGGCCTGGCCACCGCGTGGAAGCAGCGCGACGATCGCACGTGGCGGTTCGAGCTGCGCCGGAACGTCAAGTACCACGGCGGCGAGCCGTTCGACGCCGAGACGGTGAAGTACTCCTACGACCGGATCATGGACCCGAACACGAAGTCGCCGATCGTGTCGAGCCTGCGGCTGGTCGAGAAGGTCACGGTCGTCGACGCCACCACGCTCGACATCACGACGAAGGCGCCGGCGCCCGTGCTGCCCGCGTACCTGTCGCTCTACACCAACATCGTCAGCAAGGCCTGGATGACCGCGAAGGGCCCGGAGTTCGCGGCCCGCAACATGAACGGGACCGGGGCCTTCAAGTTCGTGGACTGGCGCCGAGGCGAGCACATCAAGCTGGCGCGCAACGACGCCTACTGGGGCGGGCGGCCGCAGATCAAGAACGTGACGTTCCGGCCGATGCCCGACCCGAACAGCCGCGTGCTGGCCCTGCAGAAGGGCGAGGTCGACATCATCCAGGACCTGCCCCCCGCGCTGGCGGACGAGATCAAGAGGAACGCGGACCTTCGCGTCTCGGCGGTGCCCTCGATCCGGGTGCACTTCATCGTCATGCGCACGGACCTCAAGCCGCTGGACGACCGCCGCGTGCGCCAGGCGCTCAACTACGCGGTGAACAAGGAGGCGATCGTCAAGCAGCTCCTGCGGGGCTACGCCAACCCGCTCACCCAGATCCTCACGCCGGCGATGTTCGGCTACGCGCCCGACGTCCCCGGCTTCCCGTACAACCCGGACCGCGCCAAGGCGCTGCTCCGCGAGGCCGGCTTCCCCCGGGGATTCTCGACCGAGATCTCCGGACCGACCCTGAACACCGACGTGATCGAGGCGGTGGCGGGCAACCTGCGCGAGGTCGGCGTCGAGGCCACCATCCGCATCGAGGAGCAGAAGGTCAACTACGAGAACCTCATGAAGCGCAAGGCGACCCCGCTGCACTACCTCTCGTGGGGGAACTGGAACCTCTTCGACGCCGACGGCACGGTGCCGTTCCTGTACGGCGACACGCAGTGGTCGTACTACACCCCGCCGCCGCGCTTCGTCGAGCTGAACAAGCTGGCCTCGACCATCGTCGACGGCAAGAAGCGGCTCGAGGCGTACCACGAGCTGATGCGGATCCTCCAGGAGGAGGCGCCGCTGCTGCTGCTCTACCAGCAGTTCGACATCAACGCCGCCAACCGCAAGACGACCTTCGAGACGCGGTACGACAACGTGATGCTGCTGCACGACACCGAGAAGTCGTGACCGGCTGAACGCGGGCCGCGCGGGGCCGCCGGGCTCCGCGCGGCCCTCCGCCTGGCCATGAAGTGGTTCCTCGTCCGCCGCCTGCTCCAGACGTGCCTCGTCGTCCTCGGCCTGTCGCTGCTCGTGTTCATGATCCTGCACGTCACCGGCGACCCGGCGCTCGTGATCCTGCCCCCCTACGCCCGGACCGAGGAGGTGGCCGCCTTCCGCGAGAAGATGGGGTTCAACGACCCGCTCCTCGTGCAGTACGCGCGGTTCCTCGCACGCGCGATCCGCGGCGACTTCGGGATGTCGTTCCACCAGGGGCAGCCGGCCCTCGACCTCGTGCTCGACCGGATGCCCGCCACCATCGAGCTGGGGGTGGCCGCGATGGTCTTCGCGCTCGCCCTCGCCGTGCCGGCTGGAATCCTCGCCGCGCTCCGCAAGGACAAGCTCGCGGACTTCGTCGGCATGTCGATCGCGCTCCTGGGCCAGTCGATGCCGGCCTTCTGGCTCGGGCTGATGCTCGTCATGCTGATCTCGGTGAAGCTCGACCTGCTGCCCGTCTCGGGCCGGGGCGGCCTCGCGCACCTCGTGCTGCCCGCGATCACGCTGGGCAGCTTCACTGCGGCGAGAGTGGCCCGGCTGACCCGCTCCGAGATGCTGGAGGTGCTCGGGCAGGACTTCGTGCGGACCGCGCGCGCCAAGGGCCTGCGCGAGGGCGCCGTCGTCGGCAAGCACGCGTTCAAGAACTCGCTGGTCCCGGTCCTGACGATCGTCGCGCTGGAGTTCGGCACCGTCCTGGGCGGCGCGGTCATCACCGAGACGATCTTCGCGTGGCCGGGCGTGGGCCGGCTCATGGTCGACTCGATCTTCGAGCGCGACTTCCCGGTCGTGCAGGCCGGCGTGTTCGTGATCGCCGTGATCTTCGTGCTGCTCAACCTCGTGGTCGACGTGGCGTACGCCTGGCTCGACCCACGGATCCGCTACACGTGAGCGCCCGCGCCGTCCGCCATCCCCGGCTCGTGTTCGGCGCCGCCGTCGTGGCGTTCGTCGTGCTGCTGGGGCTCCTGGCCGACGTCGTGTCGCCCCAGGATCCGCTGCGGCAGAACCTGGGCGCCAAGCTCATGCCGCCGGGCAGCCACGAGCGCGGGTGGGGCTGGCACCTCCTCGGCACCGACCACCTCGGCCGCGACATCCTGAGCCGGATGGTCCACGGGGCGCGCGTGTCGCTCTTCGTCGCGGTGATCGCCGTCCTGATCTCGGGGACGATCGGCACGGCGGTCGGCCTGCTCAGCGGGTATCGCGGTGGCCGCGTGGACGATGTCCTCATGCGGGTGACCGAGGTGCAGCTGGCCTGCCCCTTCATCCTGCTGGCGCTGGCGGTGGCCGCGGTGCTGCGGCCCAATCTGCGCAACACCGTGGCCGTCCTCGCCATCAGCGGGTGGGTGATCTACGCCAAGGTCGTGCGCAGCCGCGTGCTCTCGCTGCGCGAGAGCGAGTTCCTCGCCGCGGCCCGGGCCCTGGGCGCCACCGGGTCGCGCCTGGTGCTGCGGCACCTGCTGCCGAACATGCTCTCGACGTGCATCGTGCTGGCCACGGTGGAGGCGGCGCGCATGATCATCCTCGAGTCCGCGCTGAGCTTCCTCGGGCTCGGCGTGCAGCCGCCCAACGCGAGCTGGGGCGGCATGCTGCGCGACGGCAAGCTCTACATCTCGTCCGCCTGGTGGTACACGACGTTTCCGGGCCTGGCCATCATGCTCACCGTGCTGGGCCTCAACATGGTCGGGGACTCGCTCCGCGACCTGCTCGATCCACGGCTCAAGGTGTGACGGGTCCCGGGCCCGTCGGGAGGATGGTCATGGCGAAGGATGGCGACGCGGCCCGCGTGCATCGCACCGCGACGGTGATCGACATGGTGTGCCCGCTCATCGAGCGCGAGCCGTACATCGACGAGTGGGCCCGGGGCGGCGCCACGGTCGCCGGCGCCACCGTGGCGGCCGACCACACGCTCGTCGAGACGATGGACCGGATCACCATGTGGTACGAGCGCTTCCAGCGCCTCGGCGACCGGATCCTGCACGTCACGCGCGTGGAGGACATCGCGCGGGCCAAGAAGGAAGGCAAGCTCGGCATCATCTTCCACTTCCAGAACACGCAACCGCTCGAGCGCAGCGCCGGCCTGGTCGAGGTCTACCACCGGCTCGGCGTCCGGATGATCCAGCTCACCTACAACCTCAAGAACTGGGTCGGCGACGGCTGCGACGAGCTGACGGACGCCGGGCTCTCCTTGTTCGGGCGGTCGGTGATCAAGGAGATGAACCGCGTCGGCATGGTCGTGGACCTGTCGCACACCGGGTACCGCACCACGATGGAGGCCATCGACGCGTCCGACACCACGGTCGTGTTCTCCCACTCGGGGGCCAAGGCGGTGCACGACTCGGCGCGCAACCTGCGCGACGACCAGATCAAGGCCGTGGCCGCCAAGGGGGGCGTCATCGGTCTGAACGGGTTCCCGGGATTCGTGAGCAAGCGGCGCTGGCCGACCGTCGACGACCTGATCGACCACGCCGAGCACATCGCGGGGCTGGTCGGGCCGGACCACCTCAGCGTCGGCATCGACTACTACCACGGGCAATGGCCGTTCGCCTCCGCGAAGGAGGCCTCGGCGATGTACGAGTCCTTCCTGCGCGGGGGGCGCTGGCGGCCGGGGACGTATCCGAAGCCGCCCCACAAGTACCCGAAGGGCATCGAGGTGCCCTCGAAGCTCGCCAACCTCACCGCGGCCCTGCTCCGGCGCGGCTTCGGCGAGAAGGACGTCCGCAAGATCATGGGGGAGAACCTCGTGCGCGTCTTCACCCACGTGTGGAAGTGAGGGGCGGGCCATGGCGGAGACCATGCGACAGCAGCACGCGAGCGCCGAGCGGATCTATCGCGAGCGCGGCTTCCAGCACCGGATCGGCTACGGCCGGCGCCCGGCGCTGGTGAACGTGGACCTCGCCAACGCCTGGACCCGGAAGGGCAGCCCGTTCGAGTGCGAGAACGTGGACGAGATGCTCGTGCAGGTCTCGCGCATCCTCGACGCCGCCCGGGTGAAGGGCATCCCCATCGTCTTCACCACCACCGGCTACGAGCCGGACCTGAAGGATGCGGAGCCCTGGATCCGCAAGATCCCCGCGCTGGCGGTGCTGCAGATCGACTCGGAGCTCTGCCGGATCGACGAGCGCGTGGCGCCGCGCCGCGGCGAGATCGTGCTCGTCAAGAAGATGGCCAGCGCCTTCGCCGGCACCAACCTGGCCTCGATGCTGTGCGCGCTCCACGTCGACACGATCATCGTGACGGGCGCGACGGCCTGCGCGTGCATCCGGCACACCGTCGAGGACGGCCTGGCGCTGGGCTTCCGCCCCATCGTGCCCCGCGAGGCCATCGGCGACCGCGTGCCGGGCGCCGTCGAGGCCAACCTGTTCGACATCGACGCCAAGTTCGGTGACGTCGAACCGGTGGACGCGGTGCTGAATTACTTGAAAACCCTGGAACCGTTCACGCGCGCATGAACCGCCACATCCATTTCGACTCCGCTCCCAACTTCAGGGACCTCGGCGGCTACCGGACGCACGACGGCCGCACCGTCGCGTGGCGGCGCCTGTTCCGGAGCGCGGCGTTCCACACGATGAACGACCGCGAGGTGGCCAGGCTCGAGCGGGACATCGGCCTCCGGGCCGTCATCGACCTGAGAACTCCGAGGGACCCCGCAACGAATCCGGAGGTTCTCCTGCTCGGGGAGATCGGCGCCAGCTACTATCCCGTGCCTTTCAGCACCTGGCCCAGTGGGAGGCCTCGGCGGAGTCGATGGCGACCTTTCTGTCGCTCCTCAGGCGGGAGTATGGCTCGGCAGACGGCTACCTGGAGGCGAACGGAGCGTCTCGTTCGCTGGTCGATCGGCTGAAAGATGCCCTGCTGATCAGGGGCGCCCCGCAGACCATCGACCTCGGAACCGGTCCGGGTCGAGCGCGGTGACGTCGACCGGTGGGGTCTGCCCGGCGACGAGCTGGGCGACCAGGTGCCCCGTGATCGGACCCAGCGAGAGGCCGAGCATCGCGTGGCCGGCGGCGACGACGACGTTGCGCCACCGGCGCGGTCGGCCGAGGGCCGGCAGGCCGTCCGGGGTGCACGGCCTCAGCCCTCGCCACACCTCCAGCAGCGCCATGTCGGTGGGCAGGTCGAGGAACGCGCGCGCGCCGCGCTTGATGGCCTCGACGCGGCGGCGGTCGATCGAGAGGTCGAGCCCGGCCAGCTCGAGCGTGCCCCCCAGCCGCAGCATCTCGCCCCGCTCGCCCCTCATCGGTGTCACGGCCACGCGGGCCTCGCCGAGCAGCATCGGCACTCGGGGCCCGGCCGGAGGCTGCACGTAGGTGACGCTGTATCCCTTCGCGGCCTGGATCGGCAGGTCGAGATCGAGTTTCCGCGCGATGGCCGGCGACCACGGCCCGGCGGCGAGCACGAGCTGCTCGCAGGGCACCTCGCCGCGCGTGGTATCGAGCCCCGTGATGCGATCGCCGGCCGTGAGGACGTCGAGCACCTCGGTGCCCTCGCGGATCTCCGCGCCGAGCGAGGCGGCGCGGGCCGCGAGCCCGCGCACGAAGCGGTCCGGCGTGACGTGCGCATCGGCCGGGAAGAGGACGGCGCCGGCGATGTCGGAGCGGAGCGTCGGCTCGATCGTGCGCGCCCCGGCCGCGTCCATGATCTTCGCCGCGATGCCCGCGCCCTCGAGCACGGCCGCCTCGTGCCGGCCTTCGTCGAGGCCCCGCGGCGTGCGGTAGACCATCAGCACGCCGTCCGTGCGGAAGCCGAAGTCGATCTCGCCGGCCAGCTCGCGGAACAGGCCCAGGCTCGCCTCCGACAGTGCGCGCAGGACGGGGATGGCCCGGCGCACGTGCGCCTCGGTGCACGCGACGCGGAAGCGCCAGAGCCAGCGCGCCAGCGCCGGGTCGGCGCGCGGGCGCACGTAGAACGGGCTCTCGGCGTCGAGCATCCAGCGGAGGCCCTGCGCGAGCGCCCCGGGGCGCGCGAGCGGGACGCTGTGGCTGGGGACGATCAGGCCGGAGTTGCCGTACGAGGCCGCGGCGGCGACGTGCGCCCGCTCCAGCAGCGTCACGCGCGCGCCGGCGCGGGCCAGGTAGTACGCCGAGGCGACGCCGATCACGCCACCTCCGACGACGGCGACGGTCATCGAGGATCGCTCATGGCGCAACGCTAGCACCGATCGCTCCGGCGCGTCTCCGGCCTCGAAGCGGGGCGATTGCATCCGTGGCTCGTCCGACGTAGAAGGGACTCGACGTGCCGGACGACGCACGCAGGTGAGAGGAGGCAGGCACGCATGGCGACCGACCGACGGCAGCAGATCCGGCTGAGCCCCGACGAGCAGGCCGCGTTCTTCCGGGAGCGCAAGAAGGCCGCCCTGGCCACGATCGACAGGGACGGCTTTCCCCACGTCGTGGCCATGAACTACTTCGCGATGGACGGCGCGTTCTACATGACCTCGTACGGGAAGGCGCAGAGGTGTCACTGTATTATGCGAGACTCAATAAATACCTTTACGAGAAGCCGTACGACGACAAACGAAAGGTGCGTGTCGCCGGCCCGTTCACGGTCGAGAGCCTCTCGCCCCATCGCGTACTTGCCGTCGACGAGAACGACGAACTAGTGGATCGAGCCGCTGAAAGCCTCGCGGAGTACGCGCCGAAGCAGTCATTTACCCAAATGATTCTGGAGAATTTGCGCACGGCTGGTGCGCAGCAGGTGGACAAGCATGCGCGGATTAGCTTTACGGCGTTCACGTTGTGGCCTGGGAGTTTCGTTGCTGCTGAAGGTCGCTATGTGGAGGGCGAAGGAGCCAGCGCTGTCGAGCGTCGCGCCGCGATCTTTATAGGGCCGGAATTCGGCACTGTCACTCGCCCTGACCTGGTCGCTGCGGCGCGTGAGGCGGGTGACGCCGGCTTTGACGTGCTGATAGCGTGTGCGTTCAATTACGAGGCGCATGCGACCGAATTCAATAAGCTCGGGCGCATTCCGGTGCTGAAGGCGCGGATGAACGCCGATCTGCACATGTACGACCTGAAGACGACTGACAAGGCCAATCTGTTCGTAATTTTCGGCGAGCCGGATATCGTGTTGCTGGCGGCTGGTGATCGCATACAGGTGAAGGTCAAGGGCGTGGATGTGTTCGACCCGATCAACGGTGAGATACGAAGTGACGATCCCGATGACATCGCGTGCTGGTTCGTGGACACGGACTACAACGAGGAAAGCTTCTTTGTCCGCCACGCGTACTTCCTCGGCGCGAACGACCCCTATGGTGCGCTCAAGACGACGCTCAAGGCGGAGATTGATGAGGCTTCGTGGTCAACGCTGCACAGCGACACCTCGCGGCCCTTCGATAAGCCGAGATCCGGCCGCATCGCAGTAAAGGTCATCAACCACCTCGGTGATGAGGTGATGAAGGTGTTTCGCGTCACATGAGTAACGCGCGCATTTTCATTCCGTCGAGCGGTCCAAGTGACTGGCGTCGCCTTCTGGGCGACCCGGTACGCCACTGGGTTCCCGAGCGTTCCGCCTTCGAATGCGCCGTCGCATGGGAGAGCGCTCGTCACACGGCTCGTGGTGTGCCGAAGGCATTGGCGAACGCGTTGGACTCATATCAAAGCACCGCAAATGCGGAGCTCGTGATCGCTATTCCGGAGCTTCAAGTTGACCTCCCAGGCGGCGGTCATCCCTCTCAGAATGACGTGTGGGCGCTCCTGCGGGCTGGCAACGAGATGGTGTCGTTGTCGGTGGAGGCAAAGGCAGGGGAGCCGCTCGATCGGTTGGTGAGCGAATGGCTCGCTGACGCGTCACCCACGAGCGGGAAGCCCGCGCGGCTCGCGTTTCTTCGAGAGTCCCTTGGTCTTCAGAGTGTCGACGTAGCGGGTCTTCGGTACCAATTGCTGCACCGTGCGGTATCCGCGCTCGTTCAGGCGGAGCGCTTCCGTGCCACCATCGCAATTCTTTTGATTCACAGCTTCGGTCGAGACGCAGATGAAAAGAGCCGTGAAGATTACCAACGGTTTGCCAGTGCGATGTCGTGTGCTCCCGCCTTCAATTCCGTGGTGCCCGTCGGTCGCCAAACGAAGATCCCGTTACTCATCGGCTGGGTAACCGACGTACCCGCGAGCCCCGAAGCCGTCGCTCGAGCCATCTGACCGACGTCGATGGAGTTTCGGATCGCCGACACCTTCACTGATAGCCTCGCGAGACTGTACCAAGGGGCCAACATGAACGCGGACGGGGCACCGACGGGTGCCGAGCGCCGATAAGGGCCTTTATGTTGCCTACGCTCTCGCGAGAAAGTCGTGCCAAGTTCCTCGCCGGCCGGCGACTGTTAGCGGCGCCCTCACATAGAAAGGCTGCACGAGGAACATCCGACGCGATCGAGTGTTGACGACGGCGCCGCGAGCGCCGGTGCCTTTCAAGATGAGGGCGTCGCTCGCGGATCGGGTCGCCGGTGAGCGACGTGGCACGTTTCTTTCGCGAACCGCGCGGCGTCTCGGTTAGTCAGGTTGAAGGAGCGTGTGGCCGCGGGCCGCGAGGATCGCGGCTTCTCAGACAAAATCGTTCGTCTCCGTTAATCAGGGTGAAGGAGCGTGTGGCGGTCGCCGCCGGGACGTCTCAGGTATTCAGGGTGAAGGGAGAATCGTTCGTCTCCCCTATTCAGTGTGAAGGAGCGTGTGACGCTACGACGGCCGCTGCGCGCCCGCGAGGGCAAGCGCAGCACGAAGCCGCCGGCCGTGCTGCCCAAAACTTCCGCACCGCTTGCGGAGGTTTACTGGATGAGGGCGCACGACGATTCCGGCCCGGTGCCGGAGTCTTACTAAGTGAGAGGCGCCGCTGCGGCCGTCGTCAACATGGCACGCGGCTGCGGCGGTTTACATAGTTAGGCGCTCGAAGCGATTCTCGCCCGGCGTCTCGGGTTTACGAAGTGAGCGGTCCCAACACGCGGCTGACGATGGCCGCGTCTTCTTAGCCCGCGCTGCACCGCCAGGGAGCGACGAGGGAGGACGATGACGCTACAAGAGATCGAAGTGACGGACGATCAGCAGGCGCTCTTCACGCCAGCGCAAGCCGCGCGTCGTCTCGGCATCAGCGAGATTGCGCTACGGTCCTGGGTCTTCCGAGGCCGGATCGATGTCCGTCGCGTCGGTCGTCGTGTCTTCATCCCGCGCGCTGAACTGGAGCGTTTCGCGGAGCGCGTATGAGCGTTTCGTCTATCCAGCGCGCACGGTCAGGACGTGGCGCCGGCGCGGCCGTGACGTTCGTCGAAGCCGCGCTCGACGTTCACGAGTTCCTGAAGACGCTGTCGCCGGAGCAGAAGCGCGAACGGCGATGCGAGCAGTGGCGACGCTACGGCTGCTCAGCGAAAGGACGAGAGCGTACGCACCGCTACGCGGCGACGCCGAAGGGGCGCGCGGCGAAGTTCTTGTACGAGGTCACGGTACGCGCTGCGCGCCGCGCGCCGCGCGGAGTCATCGCCGGTACACGCCGCGACGGCAGGCACAAGTTCAATCACTTCGACGGCTGTTACGCGGTCACGTACGCGCGTCCCGAGGATCGCGGCATTACGGCACCGAGCCCTGAACTCGTCGCCTTCGAGCAGTGGATGCGTCCAAACGAAGAGAAAGCGCGCGACGAGTACGGAGCGCTTCTCCGCAACGAGCGCGCGGCGGGACTCGCGAACGCGACGACACTTGCGGAGCTGGCGCGATGACGGTGGAAGCTACGTTCTCGCTCGCGCTGTATCTCCACTCGCGCGGCTTCGTGCCGACGCGGACGCTGATGCGAGACGGCCGCGCCGTCTACGTCTTTGCCGACGAAGCAGAAACGCACGTCAGCAGCTTCACTGCAGCCTGCGCGGCGTTGAACGCGTACGCTCGGTACGCCGAGCGCGAAGCCAACTCGTGAGCGCGCGGGCGTGACGCCCGAGCAAATCGACAGCAAGCAGAGCCTCCTGGCGAGCATCGTCACGGACGACGCCGCGAGCGCGATGTTCGACGCGCTCAAGCGCAAGCACGCCAAGAAGCCGGACGCGCTCGCGAAGGCGATCGACGAGCTGCTGACGGCGCATGACATCGACCCGAACGCCGAACCGCCGGCGTCGCGCGCCAGCGGCGCCGGCGAGCGCCCGAACGCTGAGCCGCCGGCAGAGCCGCCGCCGCCAGCGGCGGAGACGACACACGAACCGACGCCGCAGCCGGCGCACGCGTCGGGCGCAGCCGAGTACGTCGTAGGAGGATTTGCCCGAGTGCCGAACGTGTTCGTTGACCAGCTTCTTGCCGTCGCGTCCGCGCCTCTGCTGCGCGCCTACGTCGTCTGTTGCAGGCTCGCGGACCGAGGAGGCGCCTTCCGCATCGCGCATCTCACGCTCGCCAAGAAGGTCTACGACGCCAACGCGCCGCGGAAGGACGAGAGCGCGCGTCGAAGCGGCGAGCGCATCATGAGCCGACTCGTGGACGCCGGCTTGGTCGTCCAGCTCTCGGAAGGCGGCCCAGGCCGAACGAACACATATCGACTTGCGTCGCTCGTCACGCTCGACACGGAGCGCGCGCGCCGCCTCCTGGCGGCCCCGCTGACGAAGAAGCGTGATACCGGCCGCAGCGACCGGAGTGTACCGGCCGCGCCGACCGGAATGTACCGGCCGCAGCGGCCCGAGCTTACCGGTCACAGCGACCGCTCTATTCAGAGTAGAGACGTCCAGAAGGACGTCTCATACACGACTACTCACGAGGGCGATGGCGGCTTGATGCCGCCTCGCCCCTCGAACGATGGCGACGTAGAAGCCGCTACGAGGGGCGCTGACGCGCCCTGCGACGCTTCGCATGTCGACACTGCGCCCACGTCATTGCTGACGACTACAACGGCTCTGGCGGGCCGCGCCGCGGCCCTGGCCGGCGTCGAGTCGGAGGCCGCGAATGTCTGACTTCCGCGCGCCCGAGTCGAGCGTGTCGTCGAGTGCTGGGGCCGCGCTTGGCGGTGCCGTCGAGCAGCCCGAAGCCGCGATCGTCGCCGAAGCGCTCGAAACGGCGAGTGGTGATGACGCCAGCATCCGTAATCGCGACTCTCACGACACCGCCGCGCCGTCGGAGCGCCCGCGGCGCGACAAGTCGAACCGGCGCCGGAAAGCCGCGCACCTCGCGCCGGCGCGCCGCTGCGCCGAGCTGACGAAGGCGGGCGCCCTCTGTCCCGCGACGCCGTTGGTGAAGCCCGATCCCGACGGCACGACCCGCTGCGCGCAACATTCGCGCGACCCGGAAGTGATCGCGAAGCGCGAAGCCGCGCGCTCGCGCGCTGGGCTCGCGACCGCGCTGCGCCGGCTGCCGCCTGACATCGTGGTGAACCTCGACACGCGCGACGGCGTGCGCGTGCTGCTCAAGTCGACCGCCGAGAACGTCGTCGCCGGTCGTCTATCGCCAGGGCAGTCGAACGCCATCAACGGGATCTGTGGCACGGCTCTGAAGCTCGCCGAGCTTGAGCTGGCGGTGCGGATTGCCGAGCTGGAGGAGCGCCTCGCGGCGCAGCCGCGCGGGCCGCGCATCGTCGTCACCAGCGAAAGGAAGGAGGGCTGAGAGCGTTGCCGTCGATCAGTGAGAAGGTCGCGAAGCTCGAACGTCGCGTAGCCGAGCGCGAGCGGAAGATTGAGATCATCTTTCCGTCGTGGCTCACCGAGTTCATGACGTCGCCGAACGACGCGCTGGCGGCGCCGCCGCCCAACGCTACATCGCCCGCGCCGGAGCAGCAGTGTGACGACTGCGGGTATGTGATCCCTCGTCGAGCGCGGTTCTGTGCTGGCTGCGGCGTTGCCGTCGCGGAGCCGTCGCGGTGAGCGTGCCGATGGGCGCCGTGCTGCCCGCCTACATGACGCCGGCCGACGTCGCGACGATGTTGCAGGTTCACGAGCGGAGCGTCCTGCGCTGGGCTGCAGCGGATGCCTCGATGCCGGTGACGCGCCTTGGTGGTCGTGTCGTTCGCTTCGAGCGCGCAGCGCTGCTGCGCTGGCTGGAGCGAAAGCAGCCTCGATTGGCGCGCCGTTCAACGCACAGCGCAGCGCAAACCGCAGGCGACGCCGCGTAACCACGCGTCGCTACGACAACGCGCACCTGACTCTCGATCAGTCGCGCGTGTCGCGAGCCGCGTCGAGGCGCGCCGTCTGTCGACCTGCGGTGCCGGCCGCCGCGTCGTGCGGCGCCGTCGAGGCCGGCCGGTCGGGCTCTCCCTCGATCGCCGAGGGGCGCATGCCCCCCAAAATCGCGCGCGAGCCGCGCTCGTGGGAAGCGATTCGGAAGGGGCAGCACTTTGCTGGTCCCGCCCAAGCGGGCCGGCCGCGAGTTGGAGGAGCGATGCGCGCGATCCGCCTGAAACGAACGAAGCGACCGCGGCTGCGACGACGCCGGCTGCGGGTATCCGTGTGGCGACTTCTGTCGCCGCGAGCGCTGACGCGCCTGCATCGGCTGCGAGCGCTGCTGTACGAGTTGGACGAAGACCACACGACGAAGGAGAGAGCGATGGCCCGATCGAACGAAGGTAAGGAGACGCGATGAAAGCCGCCGAGAACAACACGAAGCCGAACGACAACGACTTGCTCGCGCGATTGCGCGCGGTCGCTGTCGACCCCGCCGAAGTCAACCGCCGACGCCACGAGGCAGAAGTCGCTGCGGCGCTCGACGTTCTCCAGCCGCTGTTCGACAAGGCGTCGGCCCTGGCCGACGAGGCCGACGCGATCCGCGACGAGCACGGGACGTTCCTCGCAGACGTCGTCCAGCTCCCGTTCGCGGAGCTACGCAAGCGCCTGCCGGAGTGTGTCGTGCCGGGCAGCGATCAGTCGACGCAGACGCGGCTCGGATTGCTGGAGCGAGTCGCGCGTGACGCGCACGAGATCGTCAACGTGTCCGCGCCGCTCACGACGGCCTTTCTGCGCCGCGAAGTGAGGCTGTTGAAGAAGATTGTGCAGACGTCGCCGCAGAGCGCGTTGGAGATCGCCCGCGCCACGCCAGCCAACCCGAGCCTGCCGGGCGGGCTCGCGATTACCGTCGACGGCTTTCACGGCAACGGTTTCGTCGGGAGCGGCCACGGCTTCGGCGGCACGCTCGTCGCCGTGCGCGAGCACATTGCGAACGTCCGCGTGCTGCTCGCCAAGATCGAATCGGGCGTCGGCGGTGATCTCGCGGCGCTCGCAGCGGCCGTGAAGCAGGAGCAGGCGACGGAGCAGCCCGCGGAGCGCTCGGACGTCGAGACGTACCGCGAGCTGCGCGAAGCCGAGAAACAGTGGCTGCCGGAGCCCCAAGACCACACGCTCACGGACTTCGATGTCTTCAACTACGACAACACGAGGCGGCGCTGACAATGGCTGACGACGTGTACCACGCGGAAGGCAGAGATTATCTTGGCGATGCACTCGACGAAAGCCGGGCGCGCGGCTCATCGAACGCGCGCACGGCGAGCGCGCCCGCGCGCGGCGCAACGACACCGGCTGCCGATGTCCATCACGCGGAAGGCCACGCCGATGCCCTGGGCGAAGCGCTCGATGCAAGTCGAGAGCGCGAGGCGGCAGCCTCCGGCGCGCAGAAGCAGCGGGACGCGGCGCTCTCGCCGAACGAGCGCCGGCTCCGCGAGCTGAATAGCCCGGAGAGTCCGCTGTTCAAGGCGGGCGCGACGGACGAGGAGCGCTCCGCGGCACTCAAGGAACTGAGGGAGCTTTTGGCGGCCGACCCCGAAGCCGCGGCGCAGCGAGCGGAGGCAACGACCGACGAGCTGCGCGCCCAGCTCGGGCTCGACAGTCCGAAGCTCCGCAGCGCGTGGGCCAAGGAGAACTACTCGACCGATGCTGAGGCCGTCTTTCTTTCGGGCGCGGTCGCGAACGCGTACGACCCCGCGCTCGTTGGCGAGCTGCGCGACTGGTACGTCGAAGCCGCGCAAGGACGGTTCTTCGGCGAGATCACGAACGACGCGGTCGCGGAGTTCCACCGCACCTTCGAGACGCGGCTGTCGAAGGCTCATCGCGACGAGCTTGTCGATTGGGCGAAGCGCGGGTTCACCGGCTTCGAGCGGAAGGGAGCGTCGCGATGAGTACCGACAGCACGCGAGCGAAGCAGCGCCACGACACGCAGCGCGCTGCGCGCGAGCGCCACGCGGCACCGCGCGAATCGGTCGGTCGCGTCATCTCGGCCGACTCCACCGCGCTCGCGCGGCCTTGCGCGCGATCTCGGAGCGCTCGGACTTCGACACGCCGTCCCAACGCGCCTTCCCGCCCTTCGGGCCGCCCTTCTTGCCACCGCGTGACCACGCGCGGAGGAGGCGTTGCAGCGCGATGGCGGGATCGTCAGTGCGCTTCGGCACGGCACTCACAGTAGCACGCGCCGTTTGACCGAAACGTCTGACGAGACGGTAGACGGCACGTTTCAAGCGGCTTCGCGACCCTGTTGACATGCAAGAACATCTTCTTGCATGATACGGCTGTCCTTGCACGACGCAAGCGACGGCAGCGCCGGCCCAACGGCGGGGCAGTGAGCGCAGTCAACACGACGAAGGGGCGAACGATGAAAGAGCGCGACATGGCGGTAGCGAACGGCTTCAGCAAGCTGTCCGACGCTCACGAGCTGGCGCGCGGCGCCGCGGCAATCCGTGAGTTCCTCCCGATGATCGAAGGTCAGGACGAGGAAGGCCAGCTTCCCGAAGGCTCCGCGCGCGGCGTGAAGCATGTGCTCGCCGCGATCGACGCACGCGTGCTGGACCTACTGACGGAAGCGGAGGAGGAGCTTCTGAACGCCGCGAATCCCGCGGCGCTCACCGCGGCAGCGCTCGTAGAGATCACGGGGAAGGAGGAGTAGCGAACATGGCGACAGTCGGTCAACGAACATGGCGCGTGCCGGGCACGCGCACGAAGCGGAAAGCGTGGGGCTACACGGCTCAAACGCCCGACGGCAACCAGAAACGGATGTATCGCACCGAGTGGACGAAGGACGATGCGGAGAAAGCGCTCGCCGCATGGCAACTCGGGGTTGCAGAAGACAATGCGAAGAGAGCGGCTGAGGCTGATGGACCTACGCTCGAAGAGGCGGCTGAAAGGTACCTCGGGTTGAAGTCGCGCAAGCGTAGCCTCGCGGGGGATCGTCGCCAGCTCGAACATCTCAAGTCCGCGTTCGGCGCGACGACACTGCTGACGGCAATCTCCGCGGATCGTGTGAGCGCGTACAAGGCACAGCGACTCGCTACTGTTCGGAAGATCGGTAAGGACGACAACGCTGTTGAACGGCCGCTGTCTGCCGCAGCGATCAACAGACCTCTCGCACTACTCCGGCATTTGCTGCGACTCGCGTACGAGGAATGGGGCGTCATCTCGCACGTTCCCAAGATTCGGACTGAGAAGGAGCCGCAGGGCCGGCTCCGGTGGCTCACAGAGAACGAAGCGGCAAACCTCCTCGCCGCTTGTCGCAAGAGCCGCAACGCGGCGCTTGCTGACCTTGTCGAGTTCGCCATGTTCACTGGGGTTCGGCAGGGCGAAGCGCTTGGGCTAACGTGGGATCGCGTCGACCGCGCGAGAGGCGCCGTGCGCCTCGAAGTGACGAAGTCCGGCCTGCGCCGCGAAGTTCCGCTCAACAGCAACGCCGATGCAGTGCTGGCGCGCCGGTGGAGTGAAGGCGCATCTGGAGTCGTGTTCGGGAGTCGGAAGTGGAACAGTTTCCGTAGCGCGTGGGAGACAGCCCTGTGCGCGACAGGAATCGAAGACTTCCGGTTCCACGACCTCCGTCACACATTCGCGTCCTGGCTTGTGCAGCGAGGCCGTACGTCGAAGGAAATTCAGACGGCGCTCGGTCATCAGACGCCGGCCATGACTAACCGTTACACACACCTCGCGCCCGATCATCTCCGCGCGGCAGTCGCATCGCTTGACGGCGTGCTTCCTCTCACGAGTGCCACTTCGCCAACGCAAGAATCAACGCAAGAGATGTCAGCAGGCGCGAGCACCGCGATCGGTGCTCGCTAACCTGCTGATCGTGTTGGTGGGCCGTCAAGGACTCGAACCTTGGACCCGCTGATTAAGAGTCAGCTGCTCTACCAACTGA
>Ga0194128_10004277_pt1 | contig 21091 bp, 17 predicted proteins | sample TA2KigCa65mmetaG_FD_148650 | JGI IMG/M metagenome (GOLD analysis project Ga0194128, IMG submission 148650) | Freshwater microbial communities from Lake Tanganyika, Tanzania - TA2015037 Kigoma Deep Cast 65m | ecosystem: Environmental > Aquatic > Freshwater > Lake | place: Tanzania: Lake... | reverse complement strand
GCACAGCGCGAGCGGGGGACGGCGCTTCGTGACGGAGCGCCTGGCTGGCTCGGGCATGCCCATAAGATATCTCCGTCGATGCCGTCCGAGGCGCCCTTCCTGATCCGCCCCGCCGCCAAGGCCGACGTGCCGGCGCTCGGCCGGCTCGGTGCGCTCCTGATGCGCGCGCACCACGGGTTCGACCCGCGCGGTTTCTCGCGCCTGGTTCGAATCCCGAAGACGGCTACGGGCGCTTCTTGCGCAGCCAGCTGCGCGACGAGGAGGCGGTGGTCTTCGTGGCCGAGAAGGCGGGAGTCGTCATCGGGTACGTCCTGGCCGGCCTCGAGCCGCTGTCGTGGAAGGAGCTGCGCGCGGCGTGCGGCTTCATTCACGACGTCGTCGTGGATGAGCCGGAGCGCGGCGCCGGCGTGGCGAGGGCGCTCGTGGAGGCGGCCGTCGCGTGGCTCCGGGCGCGCGGCGCCCCGCGGGTCATGTTGTGGAGCGCCGCGCCCAATGTTGCCGCGCAGCGGCTGTTCGAGCGCCTGGGCTTCCGCCGGACGATGGTCGAGATGACGCTCGAGCTGTGACTCCGACCGGACCGCCTTTTGCAGCCCGTCCGCGTCCGGGAGGAGTCGTCCGATGGCTGGACATCGCATAGCCGGGCTGGTTCTGCTCGTCGTCGGCATCGTCGCGCTGGTATGGGGCGGGGTGTTCTGGACCGATCGCGAGACCGTGGTCGACGCGGGGCCGATCGAGGTGACCGCTGACGAGCGCGAGGGCGTGGCGATTCCGCCGGTCGTCGGCGCCGTCGCGCTGGCTGCGGGCATCGTGCTGCTGGTGCTGCCCGAGCGGCGGCGCGTGTTGTAGGGCGGAGCGCGAGAGACCGTCATGGCGCTGTTCATGACCCGCAGCCTGGGCATGCTCCTGCTCGGGATCTATCTCGTGCTGGTGGGGTTGAGCGGGCTGGTCGCGCTGCCGCAGCCGGCCGTCGTGCTGTCGGTGCTGGCGCTCGTGGCCGGCATCCTGATCATCGCCGGGCGCTGACGGTCTGGCGGCGCGAAGGGCGGCTGCGGGCCTCGAGGCTCAGGGCGCCGGCGTGATCACCGCCGCTTTCCCGTCCAGCCAGCGGACTTCCACGGCCGGCCCCGTGGGAGGCGTTCCAGCCTGACCCGCCGGCGAGAAGAGCTCATAGACCACCGAGCCGTCCGCCGGCTGCGTGCTCTCGATGACGCGCACCGGCTCGAACGGGTTCGGCACGGTGGCCGCCGCGGCGCGGACCGGCTCCGGCACCGTCGACCACGGGACATCGCGCTGGATCTCGAGCACGCTCCACGCTCCATTGGATTGCACGAGATCGAGCTCGATCTCGTCGCCGTTCGGCAGCGTCCCGGTGACTTCGTACTCGGTCTTGCTGGCGTTGAGCTCCCCGTCCGTGATCGTGAGGCCCGGTGCGGCGGCAGTCGCCACCGCCGCGATGTCCGTGGGAACGGCGGGTGCCGCCGCGTCCGGCGGCGGGGTGTCGGAGGCCGGGGACGAACAGGCCGCCGCAGCCAGCGCCAGCGCCGTGAGCGCGGATCGAATGGTGGTCATGGATGCTCTCCTATGGTCCCGTGTCGGCGTCTGGAACAGCGGGCCGCCGCCGCTTTCTCCGGACGGCACCGCTCGGGGAATGGTATCAGCACCGCCAGCGCCGCGCCCGTGCGCGCAGCCGCACCCAGCCAGCCGCGTCACGCGGCCTTGTGTGTGATACTGAGGGGTCTCTCTCGAGAGTCGGGGCGTAGCGCAGCCTGGTAGCGCACCTGCCTTGGGCGCAGGGGGTCGCTGGTTCGAATCCAGTCGCCCCGACCAAAATCACGCCTGTTTTTGCATGTTTGGTCGAGTGGCCGACCCGGAAAACGCCTCTCGGCTGACAAATGGCTGACAATCGGTACGGTCTCAACGTCAGTTGGGACTGCATTTTCACCCCACCTGAATGCTCTGTTCCTCGTGATGTTCGACACGCTTTCCGCGCCGCTCGCGCGCCTTCCGCATCGACTCGGCGAGTGAGTTCGCACGCGCGTTCATGTAGCGCTGCGTTGTCGTGATGCTCGCGTGCCCGGCTAGGAGCTGCAGCTCGTGGACCGGTACGCCGTCGTCTGCTAAGCGCGAGAGCGCCTCGTGCCGCAGGTCGTGCCAGTGCAGGTCGATCTTCGCGAGCGCCTGCCGGTTGGACACGCGATGGCCGCTGCCTGCCCGCGTAGGTGCGATGCTGTTCGCCACGAGCAGCAGCGTTTCCCACGCCGACCGGAAGCTCTTCACGTAGGCGCCGGTCGTGGCTTCTCCGAAGACGTGCGCCTCAGGTCCGAGGAACGCTCGTCGGCGGAGTAGCTTGTCGAGTCGGTTCCCCGGCTCGAACGGAATCACTCGAGCCACTTCGGTCTTCGAGTGCTCCTTGAGGATGCGGATCCAGCGGTGCCGCCAATCGACGTGCCTGTTCTGGATCTTCATCATCTCGCCGCGTCGGCAGCCGGTGTCGAGCGCGCCGATGATGCGATCGCGCATCTCGTCGCCCGTGGTCAGCTTCACATCGGGATCCCAGATGTGGCCACGGACGATCTCGTTGCAGAGCGGCCGGGAGATGTGAAACGCCGTCGCAAGCTCGTGCTGGGGAACGCCAGCCTTTGCCTGCTTTCGGATGTCGCGCACATCATCCCAGGTCAGCCTCGCCGTCGGGCGCGTCGGCTCGTTCAGCAGCTTGCAGGCGTCGAGCAGTCGCTGCTCTTCGGCCTCGGACACGCGTCGCGCGCGCCGCCGTTCGCTCTTGACGGGAATCCGCACCCCGCGTCGATGGAACGGCGTTGCGCCGAGGAGATCGCGCCCGATTGCCCAGTTCGTGATGTGCCGCACCCGGGCGAGGTAGCGATTCGTCGTGGCCACTTCCCGATTGGCGTATCGCGCCTTGAAGTCCTCGATCGCGCCTGGACGTTCAAGCGCGCTCGCCGGCAGGTCACCCAGTTCCCTGGTCAGCACGCGAAGCTGACTGAGCATCCCGGCGCGGCTCTTGAACGGCTCGACGTTCACGTACCGCGTCCGATACAGGTTCAAGAGATCGGCGACGGTTTTCGGGCGGTCGGGAATCTCCTCACGTTCAGGCAGCACACGGGGATCGTTGCCGGCCGCGATCTCCGCGATGAACTTCGGCTCCCAGACCGTTTCCGCCTCCTGCTTGGACATGACCGGTGCCTTCGCGCCTCGCGCGAACGCGAACTCGTTCACCGGCATGCGGTATCGGTGGCCCTTGTGCATCACATCCAGCCACCATGGATGGCCGCAGCGCGGGCTCTTCCTGCAGCCCTTGCTGCGACATGGCTTTCGAACAGCCATACGGGTCCTCCTCTCTGGTTACGAGACTTGCGTTGGGGCTCCTCGACGGATCCAGTCGAGGACATCTGCACGTCGAAACCTCCTTCCTCTGGCGCCGAAGCGTTGTGAGACGAGGAGGCCACGCAGGTAAGCGCGGCGAACCGTCTCCTCGTGGCAGCCGACGTACTTCGCGACGTCGAGTGCCGTCAGCAAGCGGTTCGGCAGCTCGTCATGGCTCTGTGTGGGTTCATTCGCGACGGCCGCGTCGGTCGGAGTATGCGCCGAATCGGCCAGTGGGTGCGACTTCATACATCCCTCCTCGCAATCCGAACGATCTGTTAGTGATAGGTGGCGAGCCCCCTTCGATGGCCTGGGCGATCGAGGCGAGCTCGCCGATCAGGGCGTCCGCTTTGCGCTACGCGCGGGCGGCGCTGTCTGACGATTTGCGAGGAGGTGGTGCGCTGGTGATGTGACGAGCGCCCGTGTCCCTCCGACGCCGCGAGTCAGTTCGCGGATCTGTTGGCCAGGATCCGGAACGTGCCCGCCACTGTGGGTAGGTGTCCGCCCTCGGTGTCTGTCGGCCGAGCGCAAGGCCCTGGGGCGTTGCGTTTCGCCGCGCCTCGGATCGTCACCGAATGGATTCCGTGTTGCCGGCTAGACCAGCCGCGCGTAACGGACGGCAAGACGCCGAGGAACAACCGACCGGACTATGCGGGGCTCGCGTCCGCTGGCCGCTGGGGCGAGCGGAGTGGAGCGGCCTCCACTGGCCTGGGCGAGTGGAGGGGGTGGCGACCCATCGCCACAACGAACGATGCTTCGACACTACGGGTGCTCGCGAGTTCTGTCAAGCTCAAGCGCCCTCAGTTGTCAAGCGCCCTCAGTGTCAAGCGCCCTCAGCTCAAGCGCTCTCAGCTCAAGCGCCTTCGCTGAAGCGCATTCGCTGCACGAGCATGCGTGAGCCTGGTCCAGCCGGCAGTTGCTGATCATTCCGAGCCCCCAATGAGGCACGGTGCGACCCAGGGGGTTTCACGGACCAGCGACGGACTTCAAGGCAATCGGCTTTTCCCAATGATTCTGGGCCGACTCGCGGCGCTGCACACAAATCCGACGCGAGTCGTTTTGCCGTTGCGCCGGGACGGGTTCGTCATTCATCATGCGGCCCACCGGCCCAACACGTTTACAAGGAGTCAGTGATGGCGGACGCTCTCGTGCGCGAGCTAAATCGACTTGGGTATCAGCCAGTGTTCTTGCCGAAGACGGGCGTCACGCCTCCCGAACTGTACGCTTTTACGAAACAAAACCAGCGGCTCGTGCGCTTTGGCGCGTTGAGCGAGTACTTGCCCACGGTCAAGGACGAGAAACCTGCGGAGGGGCAACTCGGAGACATCAACTACCAATACACCTCGGAGAAGAAGCTTGACGCCGCGGTGTCGTTCCTCGAGACGGCGCTAAAGTGCATCGGCATCAGCGCTGTGCCGAAGATCGATCTAGGCTTCGCCGGATCGAAGAATTTCAGTTTCGCGTTTAGCGACGTGACATACAAGAGCGTCGACCCTGCGCGGCTTGGCAAATTGATCGGCACGTTGTCAACCGAGGGCATTCCGCAAAGCTACGTCGATCAGGGACAATTGCACCTCGCTTACGAATACGCCTACGCGCGCGAGCTCCTGATGAGCCGAGGCGATCGCAAGGCCTTCTCGGCGGATGTAAAGGGCAACATCGGCAGCTACATCGATCTGGGCGCTCAGGGGTCGGTGTCAATGGCGAGCGCGACCACCATTTCGTTCAAGAACAAGGCAGCTGACGCGGCGGCGTTCGCCTACAAGGCCGGCCGTCTCGAACGCGAAAACGGCCGCTGGGTGTTCTTTCCCGAGGTCGTTACGCAGAAGGGTCTGATCGAGGAGCGCGCGCCGTTCGTCCCCCAGCGCGCTGTCGTTCTCACCGCGATTGCGGAGCAGTAACCAATGCGCACCGTGGTCATCCGGATCACGGAACCGATCAAGGGAAAGCCCTATCCGTTGGAGCTGCTGCTTCACGAGTCCCCAGATCCGTCCGCACAGATCAATCCGAAGCTCATTGCGCGCGCGACAATTCCCGTAGCGCTGACCCCCGACAGTCCGGTGCTCGATGAGAACGGCGTGCCACTCACCGCCGATCGTGTCCATGCGCTCTGGGACGCCATCTCCGGCGCGTCGGATGACATGGGACGCATCGGTGAATTCCTATATCGCGTGATCGCGCGCGGCAAGGTCAAGAAGGAGTGGGACGACATTCGCGCCGCGGCGCGCGCCGGCAGCGACCCCACGCGCACCATCCTCGACATCGCTCAGAGCGCGAAGCTTGCGACGCTCCATGCGCTGCCGTGGGAGTCAATGTACGACCCCGACACCGCGGAATACTTGTTTCTCACCGCGCCGCATCCGATGGTACGTGGTAATACCAAGCACCGCGATCGCGACGACGACTGGCCGTTGCGTGTCGTGGTCGTGCTCGGCGCCGAGCCGGAGCAGCCGGACGCCGGCGGCGCGATCGGCGCCAATGCGGAGCTCCGCGCGCTTGAGAAGCTGTTCGCGGCGTCACCGTTTGACGTCGAATACGAGCTGCTCGAATATCCCAATCCCGACGACATCATCGGCGCCTGCCAAAACATTTGCCCGCATGTGTTCCACTTCATCGGCCACGGCGAGGGAGGCGCGGGCGCCGCGAGTCACAAACTGCTGATTTATCGGCCGGACGAAGACACGTTCGAGCCGTGGACGCTGCAGGACATCAAGCTGGCATTGAAGGGACACGCGCCGCGCGTGGTTTTTCTGAACGCATGCCGCACCGCCGACGCCGAGCGCGGCAACGTCCAGCACCCAAGCATCTCGAGTCTTGCCGACGCGTTCCTCAGCATGGGCTCGCTGGCGGTCATCGGAATGCAGGGCGATGTGCCCGGCGATCTCGCAGCGCAGTTCTCACGCGAGTTCTACGAGCAAGTCATCGATCAGCAGCCGCTCGACACCGCCATACTCAACGCGCGGCTCAAAATATCGCGCGGACGGCCCGATGTGGCGCGCCGCCGCGAATGGTCGCTGCCGGTCGCCCAATCGGCCTTCGTACCGGGCGCAGCGCTGCCGCGCCGACCGTTCAATCCAATCGTTTCGGCGGAGAAGTTCGTCGATCGCGTCGTGCAGCGGCGAAAGGTGCACGAGGCCGCGCGGGTGAGGGCGGCGGCCGACCAGGCGAGTGCTTCACCGCACCTGATCGTGATCTCCGGTGACGAAAAGACCGGCAAGACGCACCTCGCGAAATGGTGCGACTGGCTGTTCCAGTGGCGTGGCCACCGGACGGCGTATGTCAGCATCGACTCGCCCATTGACGTGCTCGATACCATCCGCTGGATTCGCGACGGCCAACGACCCAAAGCCGGCCAGCCATGCGAGCGCGTCGCCGACTGGCCGCTGCCGGCAACCGCGTTTCGACAGCTCAATTGGGACATCAACCATCGTCAACAAGGGTTGACGATCCTGCCGACACCGCCGCAGAACGGCGCTGAAATCGTGGACCAAGGCGTGCCGCTGGCGTCGAGCAAGAACCCGCCCGAAACGTTCATCAACGACACGCTCGCGCAGTTCCGAACGTCGCTCGAGCATGCCGCCAGCGAACGCGAGCTGGTCGTGTTCCTCGACCATATCGAGCGGCTCGAAACGGCAACGTTTACCAAGTGGTTGCCGGACTATCTCTACAAACCGGTGGCGGAAGGGCGCGTCAAGGGCGTGCGGCTCGTGCTCGTGACGCAGCGATTCAGGGACAACCAGAACCTCGAAGCCGTGCTGCAGAACATCAGGCCGAAACCGACCATAGTCGACGTCGAGTACTTCGAAAAGCGGCAGTTCGACTTCCTCGCGCGCTTGTTCTGCCTGCAGTGGTCGGAAGAGACCTACGAGGATCTGCGCGAGAGGGTGCTGCCGAAGATCCTCCAGAAATACGGCAACAACGGCAGGTGGGGCGGTCCGGTGTTTCAAAGCCTCAACCACGCCTGCCGGGCGTTCAACATAAACCAATGAACTCGACGCGTACGACAGCCGATTTCCTGCGCGCGTTGATCGACGAGTCCGCGACGGCCGCCGATCTCGCGACGGCATTGATGCGTCCAGAAGAGCGGCGGCTGTTGCTCAGATGTGCCTTGCCGCGCCGCTTCAATGAGTCGCTCGTCGACGATGTGCTTCGTCCCGACGCGGGCATCGACAAGGAGACCGTGCCGTTCGCGACGCTCACGGCGCTGCCTGGGGTGGTTCGGGACTCTGGGCGCCCGCACTGGTATGTGCTGGAGGCAGAGAACCGCGAGTCGTGCGAACGCGCGTGGTTGCAGCCGTCGCCGTTGTCGCGCGGTGAGTCGCTCAACGAGAAGCGCTTCCGCGACCTCAATGCGCGCATCGCACGCTGGTTTACCGGTCGCGGCGTCGAGGCCGAGCTCGAAGCGATCTACAACGGGTTGGCGTCGGGGCGGAAGAGCGCGCGAGAGCAATTTGAGCGACAGTTCGAAGAGGCCGAGCGCCGGTTCGATCTCGCGCGTTGTGAATCGCTTCTCCAGCTCGTCGACGAGCAGGACCGTCTCAGCCGGCTCGATCCCGATCTGGCGGCGTTCCGTACCGAGGCTCGCGCCCGCTTGCGCGCGCGGAGTGCGGTCGCCGATGACTATTACCGGACCACACGGTATCTCCAACGCGCGACGTTGCTGAAGGCCTTCGAGGATCTTCTGATGGACCCGGGTCGCTTCATCCTGCACGTGCATGGCGCGGGCGGTCAGGGCAAGACGATGTTTGTGCGCTGGCTGGCCGCACGCTATTGCCTGCCAAAGCAGATTCCGATCGCGCGTGTCGATTTCGACTTCCTCGACGAATCGGATGCAGGTCTTGAGCCGCGTTTCTTTTTCGGCAAGCTCGCCGAACAGCTGAACCCGCAGCTGCCCAACGCGCCGTTCGAAGAATTGCTGCTGCAGGTGCGCGAGATGCGGCGAATCGCAACGGCGCGCCGCGCCTCCGCGTCGCGTGGTGGCCGGGCGGAGAAGCCGTCATCGGCGCGGCCGGCGCGTTCCCAAGCCGAGATTGCCGAAGAAAACGAGGTCGAAACCCGCTTCAGCGACATCCTCGAGGAGTACTGCCGCGGATCTGTAGTCCTCGTGTTCGACACACTCGAGGAGGCACGATTCCGTCACCGCATCGATGTGTTCGCGATCGTCAAGGCCATCGACCACGTGCGCCACCTAATTACCGATCGCGCGAAGCAGACGAGGCGCACGCCGCCACGGCTGCTCGTCATCTTGTCGGGCCGCTACCCCCTGGACGAACAGTATCCGGAAGTGCTGGGGCATGCGGAAGCGGCACTCCAGACGGTGGAAGTGACGCCGTTCGACGCCGGCGAGTCGCGAACTTATCTTGTGAAAAACCGAGAGTTGCCAGACACCCCCGCACTCGACGTCGTGATCCGGCGGGCGGGCGGAAGCCCGTTCAAGCTCGCGCTCTACGCCGACGTGCTGCATATCACGCCGAAGATCTCACGGGCCGATCTGGAGCGGCGTGGAGACATCGATCTGCTGTATCTGGTCGAGCGTGTACTCAAGCGGATCCCCGACTACCCGATGCGCTGGGTGCTGCGCTATGGCGTCCTCGCGCGCGTGCTGACACGTCAGTTCCTCGAGGAGGTCCTTGGGCCACACCTCGAGCGCGCGATGCGCGGCGACACGAAATATGACGATCCTGCGATCGACGATGTAAGCGACGCAGATTGGCCGGCGTTGTGGTACGCGCAGGACAAGGCATCGCGCGAAGGGACGCTCGATTACGCGCGGCTGTGGGATCGCCTCACTCAATACGCGAGCGCGAGCTCGTGGATCACCGATCACGCGGAAGCCAGCGACGCGCTCGCGTTTATGCCAGTCGTCGCGCATCCACTGCGGCGCGTGCTGCGGAAGAAAGCCGTCTTTCGGCTCGTGCACCAGGACGCGGTCGCCGCGTTGCGTAAACGGCTCGCGTTCGAAGACACTGCCGACGTGCTGGCCGGCCTCACCTATCACGAGTTCCAGCTCGACCCGCGCAGCGCGGCGAAGAGCTGGATCAAGCGGCTGCACGAATACGAAGACGATCGCGAAGCGCTGAAACGGCTCGCCTCGACGGTGCTGTCGGAGGATCTGCGCGAGACGGAAGCAGGCGCGGCCGCGAGCGATCTCATCACGCCGGCCGTGGAGGCGCGCGCGCTGTTCGAGCTGGGCGCGATCGCCTTCCGCGATTCGATCGCCGCGACCGGCGAAGAACAGCAAGGCCTGTTGAGCGAGGCGCGGCGTCAGCTGGACGCCTTCGATGAGATTCGCGCCCACGCCGACGGTGCGATTGTGCCGCTGGTCGTCGAAGCGACGCTGCGCTGGAACGTAGCGCAGACGGATAAGGCGCGCGAGGGCGCTCTCAAAACGCTCACCGAGGCCGAGAAGACCGCGATGCGCCGCGAGGATCGCGATCGCCTCCTGCTCACGTTGCAGACGGCGTTTGGCACGATCGACGTCAAGCGTGCAGAGCTATACGCGCGGCGCCGCACCAAGCTGGCGCGCAACGCGCGGGATGCCGTCGCATATGCCGAAGCAGTGCATGCGCTGCTCGATTACGAGGCGGCGCGCGGCGCCGTGGGCGCAGCAATCAAGACGTGCGATGCAGCGCGGGCGGCCCTGGCGCAGAATGGCTGGCTCGATCCGGTCGCGCAGCTGCGCGAGCGCGGACGCATGCGGGTGCGGCTGATGGAGTTGCAGGGCATCGCCGGCCGCTATTCCGACGCGCTCAGGCGCGAGGATCGCCGGCGCGGCGGCGCGATGGATCCGCATCTCTTGCTGCAGCGCGCGCGCCTCTTGAGCGCCAGCGATGACCCAGAGCTCGCGCGCGAAACAGCACAGTCCGCGGAACGGGTGATGTTCTCGCGCGTCCGCGGAGAGCAAAGCGACAGCGCCGAGAAGGCTGCCAACCTGATGCGGCTCGATTGCATTGAAGCGCAGGCGCGTGCGCTCGGGCAGCTGATGGAGTTTGGTCCTGCGCTCGATCTGCTGCAGACGGTGCTGGTGCACGCCGACGAGCTTGGCGAGCACGAACGCCAGATTGCCACCCAGCTAGCGAAAGCACGCGTGTCGATCTACGACGTCGGCGACCTGAAATCGGGTGCCGAGCATCTCGTCGATCGGCCGGACGCGCTCGCCGACGAAACACCGGAGCTGCAACTGCGGCACGCGCTGTTGCGAGCCTCGCTGCACGATCGAAACGGCCGCGCCGAAATCGTCGCTGGCGCTATCGCACAAGCTGAATTGCTCCTCTCCGCGCTGGCGGGACCCACGCTTGGCCCTCGCATCGACGCCGCCATTTCACTGCTGACGCTCAAACAGAACGATCGCCGGCTGCAGCATCTGTCAATGCTGCGCGATACGCTCGCTCAATACGACTGCGTTTCTGCTCGACTCAATCGGCTGCGCGGGCTCCAGCACTGCGCGCCGGTTGCTGGCGTAACCGACTCATTGTGTGAGGAGCTCCGGCAACTCACCGATCTGGACGCCGCCGGAGAGAGAGACGGCGATCTGCATCCGGCGGATCATCTCCTGCTGTCGCTGCGGCGAGTCGAGCTGCTGCGCGTGATCGCCGATGGCGAGCGCGCAAAGCACGAGCTCGAGCGCTGCCAGCAATCGGTCCGAACGATCGCGCACGTGTATCAATACCGCGCCATCGCGCTCGCTTGCGATCGTCTGCAGGTGGAACCCGGCGTCGTGCTGCCGCCGAAGTGGCTGCGGCGGTTCAGCGAGGCGGCACAGCGGTATCCGACGCTGCTCGGCGCATGTCTGCTTGAGCAGGGCGAACGCGAATTCCGCTCGCGATCGAGCGTCGAAGCGGGCCGGCTGGCGAGAGACAGCCGCAAAGTGCTCGAGCGTCGCGGTGTAATGGTCACTCGCTACAACGCGCGAGTGTTACTGCTGCTGACGAGTGTCGCGCGCGAAAGCGGCAAGCCACAAGACGCGCGCGAGTTCGAGGCAAACGCCGCGCGCATCGCCACTCAACTCGGCGAGCCGTCGACCGCAATCGACGCGGAATCGTTGACCGACGCCCGCGCCGACGCGTGGCTTACTGAGCTGGCGCGCGCCAACGTGTTCGCGGTGGAGATCGAGTCGCCGAAACAGCTGTCGCTGCGCTCTTGGTCGACGGCCAATCCGGTGAGCGGCGCTACGCCGCGGCCACTCGTCGAGCCGCTCGCGACCATTCTTCAGGCGCTCGGCACCACCCCGCTTGGCGGGTCGGCGTCGCTGCCGCTCATCGATGCTCTCAAGTCGCTAGAGACCTCAACCGCCGGCATTCGCTTGCTCGCGGACGCGCTGCCGCCCGCGCTCTGCGCTGCCGTCACCCGCCGGCTGCGCGCGGCGGCCGCATCGTCCTCGCGCCGCCCGGCGGGTGGCCTCGATCTGGTCTTCGCCGCGAAGCAATTGTCGCTGCACGCCGTCCCGTGGGAACTGGCGACACTCGACCCGACACAGCCCGTGCCGATCGTGTGCGAACCGAACGTAAATCAGACTTGGCGCGTTACCTCGACGCCGTCGTCGCGCGCGCGAATGACGTGGATGCAGCGGGCGCTAAGCATCGTGCTGGGCAGACGAATCGTCGCCGACGGTTTGCTCGGGCCGCTGACGCTGGCCGCGATCCGTGAAGGACAGGCGCTCCTCAAGCTGGCCGAGACCGGCCATGCCGACGCGGAAACGGTCGCCGCGCTGCGGCACGCGGTCCGCGACAAACGTTCGGCAGTGCAGTTCACGACCGGCGTGTTGTTGATCCGGTCGCGGCGGCAACTGCAGTTCGCCGTGGAGCGAGGCAGCTTTCTGCAGGGCATCGATCTGGTGCAGCTATACGAGCAGCGCAGCCAAAAGGTTGACATCATTGAGGATCCCGACCTCGATCAGCTGTCGTCGCTCCTTCAGAAGAACCGCTATCGAACGCTGCACATCGCGACGCCGATTTCCGAGTCGCGCAGCAGCGGCGAGCTGTCGCTGCAAATGGGCGTCGCTTCCTCGATTGCAGGCACGGCAACGCCGTTTTCAGCGTCGCTAATGGCGCGCTTGCTCACGTCAGTCGCCGGCGGCGGTCCGCTGCCGCAGGTGATCGTAGACGTGCCGCGCCCGCCGACGTTCACCGAGACGCTGCGTCAGCTGGTGTTGCGCAATGTTTTCGCGGCGCAGCTGTTTGCGCTCGGGAATCTGCCCAGCGTGCTCGCGGCCGGCCTCGGGCCGCCGGACGTGCAGCGGCGGCACGCAGTGGAAATGGCGCGCCGCGGCGCCGGATTCAGCACGCCGGGGGATCTGGCGAAGACGCTGCGCAATGTCGGTCGCGAAGACGACCTTCTCGCCACCGCCGGCGTAGCGCTCTTCGCGCGCGATCCCGAACTCGATCCCTGCGACTTCTTCATCATCGAGGCGTCATGATGCCGGCGTCCAGCGGCGGCACCGCCGCGGATGCCCGCCTCGCGCGTCAACGGCTCGCCCTTCGCAGTAAACTCGCCAGCCTCCGCAACGAAGTTGACGCCTGGACGAAGATGCCGAAGGCGCCTGGCTTTGCGATCCACACGTCGCAGATCGAGGACGTCTGCGGCGGTCTGGCGAGGCTGCATCAGCTGATCGAAAAAGAAATCGACGACGCGGAGCAGGAAAATATGCTCACGGCGGAAGCGATCGTCGGCTTCGAGCGCAAGAGTCTCGCGGCGCTGCAAATCTGGGAGTGCTACCGCGACAAGCTGTCGCTGCGGCTGGTGCCGTCGTTGCGCGAGGCGCTCGCGCTCGTCGATGATCTGGCCTGGGAAGCGTATCGCCCTGCACGTGATCGCGCGCACGACAACGGCACGGTCGACGCCACGGCCTTGCGCGAGCCGCCACTTGTGTTTCCAAACACGCGCTGGAGCCCGTTCGCGCGATCGCGGGAGCAGCGTTACGAGCTCGATGAGACCACCGGCAATTGGGATGCGTTCGCGGATCTCGAAGAGTGGCTGCGGGCATTGCCCGTACCGCTGATCGGCATTCCATGGTACCAGATGTGCCATCTGCCCGACGCTGTGTTCATCGGGCACGAGGTCGGTCATCTCGTCGAAGAGGATCTGGGCCTCGACGAAGCGCTTCGTAAAGCGATTGGCGACGTCCTGCCGCAAGACGGCGACGATGCTGTCACGAAGCGGCGGATAGCGTGGACGCGTCACTGGCGCAGCGAAGTGTTTGCCGATGTCTACGGCGTGCTCACAACCGGGCCGGCCTATGCGCGCATACTGGTCGACGCATTGCATGGCGATGATGTGTCGGGAGAAGTGCAACCGGATGCGGCGCGCTCGACGGGCCACGAGTGGAGCGCGTATCCGACACGCATGCTGCGAGCGCTGGTCGTCTTTGAGGCCGTGCACCTGCTACCTGATCCCGAATCCACCGGAAGCTTCGTCCGCGAGGCGAGCGCGCTTAAGACCGCATGGGTCAGCACATACCCGCAACACGCCATGGCTGAGTACGAAGACGATGTGCCGAGGGTCGTGCGCGCCATTCTCGAGACACCGCTAACGGCGTTTGCTCCGAAAAAGGGCTATCCTGCGGCGCCGCTGACGAAAGTCTTCCCGTTTTCCCCAAACATGCACAAACACGCGACGGAGGATGCGGCCAACGCGCTCGCGCGCCGGCCGGTGCTCGCCAGCGACACGCGCGAGTTGTTCGCGGGCGTCGCGCTCGCCTTTCTAACCGACCCTGCGAAGTACGCGTCTGTCAATGCGCAGAAGCGCTTCCGCGATCGCCTGCTGAAGACAAGGGACGAACGTGTGCGGAATGTCGTGGCGATAAAGCTGAAGACAGAAGATCGGCTTGCGAGGCAGCAGGCGGTGGGGGCGAGGTTGTTCAAGAAAATGCAGGCTTGAGACTATCAAGCCACCTTCACTCAGTGCGTCAACGAAGGTGAGAGCTACGGAACAGTGGACGAATGGCGGCGTCTGAGAAGTCGAGCAGTTGCCGTCGACTTGTCTCTTGCGAGCACGCGACGCACATTGCGAACTGCCGACGATTATGTGGTAGCGTCATCGCGCGTCAAGCCTGCCCTCGCTGTACTGTCAGCGAGTGACGTTCAGCTCAGCGAGCGACGTCTCAGCGAACGACATCGCCGTCAACGTACCTCGATTAGGAAACGACTTCAATCGCGTCGCCGTCGGCCGCGCGTCACTGTCGGTAGGATCTCCGACCCTAGCGAAAGGAGATCCCGTATATGCCTCAAACCGCCGAACGGCTGCTCGACAGGGCGATCGAAGATCGCACTTCGCTCGATATCACCACCATCTACCGGAAGATGAAGGCCGGTACGTTCCCGGAGCCTGTCCGGGTCGGCAAGCGCAGAGTCGCTTGGCGCGAGTCGGACGTCGTCAAGTGGCAGCAGAACCTCGTACAGGGCGTGGCGCCGCAGAATCTCGCCGCCACAAAATTGGTCCACGCGCGAGGACGCTCGCGCGTCGGGCGCCGCTGAATAAGCGCGGCTCCAGTCCCGCTGGTTGGCGTTGGGTCTACCGCGAGGTTGGAGCCGCCGCACCATTCCGTTCGGGGCAAGTCGTAGGTAAAGTACGAGTTCTGATGAAACGCGAGGTTGCCGGAACTCCCACGCCACGTCGCATCGAAGGCGGAAGAGTCGCGGCCCGGCTCAAACAGCGCGCCAAGCGGCCGCTGCAGCGCCGCGCTGGATTGTATCGTCGCCTAGCGAAGTGAACACAGGTGGCTCGGACCGTCGCGCTGTCGGCCTGCCGAGCGACCGATCCGCTGGCAATGGTGCAGGCGTCAGTGAAGAACGAGCACTCGCTTCTGGACCAGAAGGCCTCGGTGCTGGCAGTTGTCTTCCACGCGGTCGGTAGCGTTCAGCAATTCAGAGTGTTCGTCATTGATGAACATGGCAAAATTCTGAACAGCAGTCTCGCGGCATTTCGACTTTCAAATCACCGCCGACGATGAGAGATTGGACAGCAGAGAGACGGTATGCGGATCGTCGCGCTCAGCGACCAGCACGGGTTTCTTCCGGACATTCCGCAGTGCGATCTTCTGATCGTCGCTGGGGACATCTGCCCGGACAGATTCGGACCGTTCATGGCGCGGCACGATCCGTATCATCAGCAGGCGTGGTTCGATCGGAACGTTCGTCCGTGGCTGGCGAGCGCGCCGGCCACGCACAAGCTCCTTACTTGGGGAAATCACGACTGGTGTGGGCAGATGTGCAGCTTTCGCGCAGACTCTCCTGCGCATGCGCGTTCAACGGATCTTCAGATCCTCTTCGACGAGGGAACGACAGTGCCGCGCCCAGGAGGCGCGGACGGTCATGTCTCGGTGTGGGCGACGCCCTGGTCCAATAAGTTCATGGGGTGGGCGTTCATGAAGCGGCCGAACGAGCTGGAGCGGATGTACGCGGCGATCCCTGAAGGCACCGACATCCTGGTGTCGCATCAACCTCCGCTCTACCATGGCGACCGTACTTTCAATTTGGACACTGGCCGTGTCGATCACGTCGGGAGCCGCGAACTCCTCGATGCGATCGAGCGAGTCCGACCGCGAATCGTGATTTGCGGCCACGCCCACGGGGGCTTTGGCCGGTTCGAGCACCAAGGCATTCCGATCTACAACGTCAGCGTGGTCGACGAGCGCTACTGCCTCGTCAACGCGCCGACCGTGATCGAGCTATAGATTTCTGAAGCCCATCAGGAGTTTGACCTTCATGCCCAAATAGGGCATGATTCAACCCACATTGGGTTCAAAGGCGAAGTCCGTCCGCGGCCTGCGAAAAAGCCTCGCCGATGCGCTGTTTACCAAAACTCAACAGCGGGTACTCGGCGTGCTCTTCGGGCAGCCCGACCGCAGCTTCTACGCCTCTGAATTGATTCGAACCGCCGGAACCGGTTCGGGCGCGGCCCAGCGCGAGCTTGCCAGGCTCGAGGCGAGCGGCCTCGTACTCGGTCAACGGATCGGCCATCAGAAGCATTACCGGGCAAATGAAGGATCGCCTCTCTTTGCAGAACTGCGGAACATCGTCCTGAAAACGGTAGGTCTGGCAGAACCTCTGCGCGACGCCTTGAAGCCCTTGTCCTCCGTCATCAGAGCGGCGTTTGTATACGGCTCCGTGGCCAAAGCTGCCGACCGTTCCGGAAGCGACATCGATCTGATGGTCATCAGCGACAGCCTGACGTACGCGGACATCTTCGGTGCGCTCGAGCGGGTTGCCAAGAGTGTTGGCAGGCAGGTGAATCCCACGGTGTACACGGTTGCCGAGTTCTCGAAGCGAACGCGCGAGGAGAACGCCTTCGTGACGCGCGTGCTGGAGCAGCCGAAGGTCTGGGTAATTGGATCTGAACATGACCTCCCAGTCGCGGCTTGAGCGTCTCGCTGGTCCGGGCAATGTGCTCGCAAAAGAGCCTCCCGACGCGAAGGAGTTTGCTGGGCTCGTGGCGTCTGGGCTCGAACGATTGAAAGACGCCGAGAACGCTGGCAACTCCCTGTACAGCAGATTCGATCTTGCTTACGGTGCCGCACACGCGCTGTGCCTGGCGGCGCTGCGTTACCACGGGTTCCGCCCATCGAAGCGGTACATCGTGTTTCAGGTGTTACCTGACACTCTTGATCTCGGCCCGGAGGTCTGGCGGATCCTGTCGAAATGTCACGACCTGCGGAACAGAACCGAGTACGAAGGGGCACTTGACGTGGACGACAGGCTAGTCATCGATTTGATTGGCGCTTGCCGCAAGGTTGCTGAGAAGGTGAAGAGTCTGCCCCCGATTCCGGAGAGATCAAAGTAGCAACAACCATGGAACAAGGTCAGCTGAATTGGGTCGCTAATTTCATCTGGGGCATCGCCGACGACGTCCTCCGAGATCTGTACGTTCGTGGCAAATACCGCGACGTCATCCTGCCCATGACCGTCCTGCGCCGTCTTGATGCCGTCCTCGAACCGACTAAACAGGCGGTGCTCGACATGAAGGCGTCGCTCGACGGGGCCGGGATCGCCAACCAGGACCAGGCGTTGCGCCAGGCCGCCGGCCAGGCGTTCTACAACACGTCGAATTTCACGTTGCGCGACCTCAAAGCGCGGGCCAGCCAGCAGCAGCTGAAGGCCGACTTCGAAGCGTATTTGGACGGCTTCTCGCCCAACGTTCAGGACATCCTGGACAACTTCGAGTTCCGCAACCAGATTCCGCGTCTCTCGAAGGCCGACGTCCTAGGAACGTTGATCGAGAAGTTCCTGTCGCCAGATATCGATCTGAGCCCTCGAGGCCTCGACAACCACGGCATGGGGACCGTTTTCGAGGAGTTGGTCCGGCGCTTCAACGAAGAGAACAACGAAGAAGCCGGCGAACACTGGACACCTCGCGACGCCGTCAAGCTGATGGCGAAACTGATCCTCCTGCCTGTTGCCGACGAGATCGAGTCCGGCACGTATCTCCTGTACGACGGCGCGTGCGGCACTGGCGGCATGCTCACAGTTGCAGAGGACACACTCCGGCAACTCGCCGCGCAGCATGGCAAACAAGTCGCGACGCACCTGTACGGCCAGGAGATCAACGCCGAGACCTACGCCATCTGCAAGGCCGACCTTCTGCTCAAAGGCGAAGGCGACGCGGCCGACAATATCGTCGGCGGTCCCGAGCATTCAACGCTCGCAAACGACGCGTTCCCGTCGCGAGAGTTCGATTTCATGCTCTCGAACCCCCCGTACGGCAAGAGCTGGAAGAGCGATCTTGAACGCATGGGCGGCAAGGACGGCATCAAGGACCCGCGCTTCGTGATCGAGCACGCCGGCGACGTTGAGTACTCGCTCGTCACGCGATCCAGCGACGGCCAAATGCTGTTCTTGGCCAATATGCTTTCGAAGATGAAACAGGGCACGAGGCTCGGGAGCCGCATCGCGGAGGTCCACAACGGCTCGTCCCTGTTCACCGGCGATGCGGGCCAGGGCGAGAGCAACATCCGACGCTGGATCATCGAAAACGATTGGCTCGAAGCGATCGTCGCGCTGCCGTTGAACATGTTTTACAACACCGGTATCGCCACCTACATTTGGGTGCTCACGAACCGAAAGCCGGCGCACCGCAAAGGTCGCGTGCAGCTCATCGACGCCACACACTGGTTCAAGCCGTTGCGGAAGAACCTCGGGAAGAAAAACTGCGAACTGTCGGACGATGATATCCAGCGCATCTGCGACACGTTCCTGAAGTTCGAAGACACCGAGCAGTCAAAGATCTTTCCAAACGCAGCGTTCGGCTATTGGAAGGTGACCGTCGAGCGGCCGCTGCGCCTGAAGGGAATCGACCCGGAGCGCGCGTATTCACCGAAAGAAGTCAAGACTCTGAGAGAGACAGCTGAGCGATCCGAAGACGCGCCACCGTTGATCAGGAAGTTGCACAAGAGAGGTACGACGGCGGACCCGCTGCGCGGGCTGTTTTCGATCACGATCGAGGGCAAGCCGGCCGTTGTGGAATACGAACCCGATCCCGAACTGCGCGACATCGAGCAGGTGGCGCTGCTCGAAGAGGGTGGCATTGAGGCTTTCCTGCGTCGTGAGGTGTTGCCGTACTCAGCGGATGCCTGGTACGTAGCTGACAGCGTTAAGACTGGTTATGAGATCAGCTTCGCCCGCTACTTCTATAAACCCCAGCCCCTGCGGACGCTCGACGAAATTCGCGCCGACATTCTGGCGCTAGAGAAGGAAACCGAGGGCCTGCTCAAGGAAATCGTTGGCGTCCAGGGAGTTGATGCGTGAGCGAGCCAGCCAAGATCTATCTCACCCGCGCGGGCAAGAGAGGAGAAGACGAAGAATTCTCGCTCGAACACGGGCTTGCGGTTATCGGTTTTCAGGAGGTCCCCTCCCTCGAGGGTTCTCCTGACTACGATGCGGTTTTGAAGATTGTCCAAGACAGTCTTCCGGGCAAGAAGCCGAGGGCGATTGGGAACATTGCAGGTCAGTTGTGGGCGTTTGCCGTCGCGATGAACAAAGACGACATCGTCGTACTACCGCGAAAACTCACGTCACAGATCGCGATCGGCCGCGTAAAAGGACCTTACCGATATCAGAAAGTCGGCGGTGAACTGCGCCACACTCGCCCGGTGGAGTGGGTTCGGCCGGACGTGCCGCGGACGGCATTTGAGCAGGATCTGCTGCACTCCTTCGGCGCCTTCATGACAGTGTGCAACGTGTCGCGCAACGATGCCGAGCGGCGAGTGGCGGCAGTCCTGGCCGGAAAGACAGACCCAGGGCCGGCTGTTGCACTCGACAAGCCGAAGAAACCAGGTGCGCCACCCACGATTGAGCCCGAAGAGGTCCCCGACCTCGGGCAACTTGCGCACGACCAGATCGTTGCGCATATCCAGACGCGTTTCGCGGGGCATGGCCTTGCCACGCTTGTCGATGCAGTGCTCCGCGCTGATGGATGGGTAACGAAACTTTCTCCCCCGGGCGCGGACGGAGGCGTCGATATTCTCGGAGGCCGAGGCCCTCTCGGCCTGGACGATCCCCGTTTGTGCGTTCAAGTGAAGTCGCAGAATACTCCCGCCGACGTAACGGTCTATCGCACGTTGCAGGGGACGATGCAGACGTTCAAGGCCGAACAAGGACTGCTCGTGTGTTGGGGCGGGTTCAATAAGGTTGTTCTTGCCGAAGCTAAGCAAGGGCATTTCACCGTACGCCTATGGGACAGCAGTGATGTTGTCGAAGCGGTCTACCGGACGTACGAGCACTTGCCCGCAGAGATCCAGGCGGATCTGCCGCTGAAGCGGGTCTGGATGCTGGTGCCTGAAGACACCGACGTATGACTCGCGTTGTCACACGCTATCCGGCGACGCGGGACTCGGGCGTGTCTTGGCTCGGCACCGTGCCAACGCACTGGAAGCGAAGGCGACTCAAGTCTCTGTTGCGCCCAATTGACAGGCGCTCTTCGACTGGAACCGAGACTTTGCTTTCCCTGCGACGCGACCACGGAATCGTCGTCTACAGCGAGCATTTCTCTCGGCCTGCACAGGGTGCGACGACGATTGGCTACAAGATCGTCACCAAGGGACAACTGGTTGTGAATCGGTTGCAGGCCAATAACGGCCTCGTGTTTGACTCACCCCTGGATGGCCTTGTCAGTCCGGACTACTCGGTCTTCGAACCCCGAGATCAAGTATCGATGCCGTATCTCGGCGTGCTGCTGAGGACATCGACGTATCGGGATCACTTTCGACGAGAGTCGACTGGGCTCGGAACCGGCAGTGCCGGGTTCTTGAGGCTCTATGACGACCGCTTTCTGGAGACGCCAGTCGTCCTTCCGCCCATAGAAGAGCAAACGTCGATTCTGCGTTTTGTCGACCACGTGGACCGGCGGATTCGGAGCTACATCCGCGCCAAGCAAAAGCTGCTCAAGCTGCTGGAAGCGCAGAAGCGCACCATCATCCATAGCGCCGTCACTCGGGGCCTTAACCCGAACGTTCGACTGAGGCCATCCGGCGTGGAGTGGGTTGGACATGTTCCAGAGCATTGGAACACTTCGCGAGTCAAGACAGAGTTCTGGTGTTTGAACAACCGACGCATTCCCCTGAGCGGGACTGAGCGCGGGAACATGACGTTACGGGGGTGTGGCTCTCATTGTGATCACGCCGCAATCCGGACAGCTTTTCGGAGGGGGGCGAGCGTGAGGTGAAGGGCGGACGCCCACCGGTCACTGAGTGCGAGTGCGCGTAGATTAATGACGTCGGCCG